>SDBS01006104.1_pt1 | contig 11736 bp, 12 predicted proteins | sample 2277091 | NCBI WGS metagenome assembly SDBS01 (sample SAMN10404972, study PRJNA504765) | marine sediment metagenome | isolation source: marine sediment core GS10_PC15, 163 cmbsf | place: Arctic Ocean: Southern Knipovich Ridge | collected 2010 | reverse complement strand
CTAGGTTGTTCTGGGTCATAGCATAGTCCATAGGGAAATTATCTAAGGTACAGACCTTCAAAGCCTCTTGGTAAGCCTTAATGGCTAAGTTGCAGTTGACAGCCTTATCCTCAACCTGAGCAAGGTCGCTATAAGCATTCCCTAGGTTGTTCTGGGTCATAGCATAGTCCATAGGGAAATTATCTAAGGTATAGACCTTCAAAGCCTCTTGGTAAGCCTTAATGGCTTCTTTGACTTTTTCTAAGGCTTTTTTTGGCTTATTCAAATAAAGGTATATAAGGTGAATATTGTAAAGAGAATTTGCCTTTTCTAGTTTATTATTTAATTTAAGGTGTATTCCTAAGGCACTCTTATAATTCTTTATAGTATTCTTCCATTGCCCTAATTTTTGATAAATATGACCGATGTTAGTAAGTGTAGCAGCCTTACCTTTTAACCTCTCTTCTTTGACTTTTACCTTTTTAACTATATTTAGCGCCATTTGAAAATTTTTCATAGCTTCTTCAAATTCAAATAATTCAAAATGACAAAGTCCAATTAGGTTGTAAGCAGCAACTTTATTTTTTTCATCAACTAAAGGATATTTAAATATTTCTTTATAATTTTTAATAGCATCTTTATAATTTCCCTTTTTTTTATATTCTTGGCCGGATTGATAAGCTTGTTTAAATAAAGGATTCTTTCCTAAACCATTGATATAGCGCACATGTATACTTTTTTCAATTAATCTGTGCCTTTGTGCTTCATAATCCAAAGCTTTAATTCTGTAATCAATATCTTTGCTTTTTTTCTTTGCCTTTTGTGTAATATAAATATTAATTATAAAAATTGCTACTCCAATAATAACAATTATCGTTCTATAAACTTTTGAGTGAATGAAGATTACTCCCAATAATACTAAAATAAGGGTCAGGAAATTAATGATATTATTTAAAACCATATATCTAATCTCCTTAAAATCAGTTATCTTTCTTATAACTATAATCTTTTTTAAAAAATATTAGGAAACTATTATATAGAAATAATTCTTTGTATCATAATATATGTAAAATTATTATTCTTTTTTATTGATAATAAATCAAACTTTTTCTATTTACCTATTACTATAAAAAACTCAAAAATCCTCATTTTCTCAAAAAATAAAAAGCCCTTCAGCTTTATTGCCAAAGGGCTGGAAATGTCTTGACTCCCCAGACAAGGTGATCTCCACAACAAAATATATCAAACAATTTATTGATCCTGATAATTCAATGATATTCCTGCTCATTCGTCTTTTGCCTCGAGACCAAAGCTGACAACAAAAATCTTGTTTTTCTCCATTTTGGCGTAGTAGTGAAATAAACTCACTTTGAATTTGATTTGCATTCATTTCATTATCACCTCTCTAGTGGCAATTCAAGATAATATTTTATGTACTAATACTATCTCTATGGTAATTCTTCTTTTGTAATAAACTTCAAATTAATTTTATAGTATCTTACTTCCACATTTCGTAATATAGATGCGGAATAATCAAGTTTTTTATCAATTTCATGAACAATAACAATGCCCCGTACTACCTTACTTCTAGCAAGATTTTCTTTAATCCAACCCATATATCTTGTTATCTGACCAATAACCTTATCACTTCCTTTCCCTTTTTTAATTTCTAAGATAACAAAATTATTATCCTTATCAATACACAGTAAATCAATAATGCCTATATCTGTGGAGTATTGTCTTCCCGGGATGCCGTTATCGTCATGATATAATTTTAAACCCTTCTCTAAATGATCTAAATTTTTCTCTAAAAAATCTTCAAGCAATTGTTCCATGCGAGGAACGATTTCAACCACAGATGATTCCTTTTCATTTTCTTCTTCTGTGTAAATCTTTGGTTCTTTCTTAAGAGATAATTTAATACTTTTGTCTGGATTAATTGTAATTACAACACTACCTCCAATTTCAGCTATAGAATGATTTCTATACCACTCCGTTAAACCATCAATGCGTGCAGCAGAAGAATGCATTTTTGTAAAATACTTTCTTCCTTCATCATCATATACGATAATTTTCTCACCCTGAGCAGGAAAATATTCTCTAATTCCTGCCACAGATACCAAACCATACTTTACATCTGTTTTTGTTAAGTTATGTTCAAGCTCTGGCATTTTGTTCGCCTCCTATAAAATCAACATATTTTATTTTTTAAGTATATATAGCTTCACTTTCATTATAATATATTTTGTTATTGTAAACCCTTCACTCGCGATTACATATATTTATATCCAAACTAATTTGGATTTGACTTTTCTTGGCTGAAAATACTAAAATTCACTTTTGTTATACTTTATTTTCTATAAATGGGCTCTATTATAGGAAGATTTTTGCCTGCTCTACTTTTTATTAATAAGAGATAATTATTGTATTAACTCCAAAATTATCCAATCACCAACAACACAAGTTATCCTGTGACCCTTAGAATAATAATATTCTAGCAACCATTCAACAAGTGGTTTATTTGCAATTCGATTACAACCTTCCAGTAAGGTTTTTATATTCATCGATTTTTTAAATGCTATAATTTCAATTTCCATATTTTTTGGTAAACTATTTTTTTCTAATAAAAAATCTAAAATACCTGCATTACTCCTTTTAGATTCATTGTTAGTATCGACTATTGTTATAGTATGTTTTGTTATTTTGCCTTGAGCCTCTGATTTTGCTGAAAGGTGCCCAATAAATAATGTTAAAAGAATTATAGTAATAAATATAAGAATAATTTTGCTATGTTGAAATTTTTTTATTTTTTGAGTTTTATTCATATTCTCTTACTCCTTTTTAATAAAATATATTTTTTATAATATTAGACTCAATTATTAAACTATTTCTGGTTGATTAGGGTTATTCTTTGTATGAATCAAGATTCCCTTATTCATTTTTATTCATATAGTATGCCTTGAAATAATTGATACATATTTATTGCAACATTTTTTCTTTTGCAAGCTTCAATCCAGATTCTTTCCACTCTTCTATTTCCTTGCTTAATTTTGTCTCAAATAATTTTTTTAGTGTTAAACATCTGACAGCACTATATGTAAGTAATCTCATAACACCGAATAATGTCCAAAGATTCTGTCTTAGGACAGTTTCATTAAATTTTTGATAATAACGTAGGCTTCCGTTTTTCCGATTCATTAAGTGCATGCAAGCTATGGGATCAAACGAAAAGTGGGATGCTGCTGAATTTAAATGTTTTCTTAAACTTTCAAATTTACCTTTTATTTTTTTTGCAATATTCCCAGGACGGGGAAGTTTATTCTCCAACGCTTCTTTAATTCTTTTTTGATCATCGTAGAAATAATCTAGTAATTCAAAACATTCAATAGCTGGTCTCAGAAGAGCCCCAGACTCCTGAGATAAGCTATCCAATGATAAACTATAAATGGACAAACAATAATTCTTCCCTTTCAGGAGTGCAAAACTACAAACCGTGCAAAAATTATCTTTTTTATTATCTTCAAATATGCGCAATAGAGCATCAATTATTAAGAAACCTTTTTCAATATAACTTGCCTCAATTGATAATTTATTTTTTAATGCATTAAGAGATTCTTCTCTTGTAATCCAAAGATTCACTTTTTACTCCTTTATTCTTGCCATACTATTGTGAAGTACTTCGTTGCATTAATATAATTTTTTATCTATATTCATTATACTACAAATCTTTTAAAAATCCTTCTTTTTCCATTAAAAAAGCCCTTCAGCAAAATGCCAAAGGGCTGGTAATATTTTGATTTAGCTAATAAAACTATCTTCCATTTTAAATTACCTATTGAGTAATGCTATTCAACGTGATAGATATAAAAGAAGTTCTGTATAAACAGAATTCACATGGATTGAAACGTAGTTTTTTACTCCGTATTATACAGCATTTCGTTTTTTTGCCATTTCATATAACTTGTCAAAATTATACCAATATTCTTCTCCCCTACTTTTTCTATATTCAACAAGCATTGGTTTTGCTGCTTCCCAACATATAATGATAGAATGTCGCCATTCATTGACTATCAAGTCCTTTTCAATAAGTTTTTTAGATACCATTATTCCAGCAAAATTATAAACCTTGCAAACGTTCTCGCAGGCTTCTATTTCTTTTTTTGACCACGCCTTAAAATTCTTTTTTGATTCTAATAATGAAATCAAGATGCCTCTAGATTTACATGTATATTCTTCCTGAAGGAATTCATAGACACCCAGAAAAGCTACTGCTTTTCTGTACTTTTGATTCTCTCTAAGTTGGAATGCCGCAAAAAGAACTGTAACTAAAATTACTAAAGCCATAAAAGCCGTTGCAATTGCGTTAACCTTATCCCAGAGCATTACTATCAACTCCTTTATAATTTCATTAAATATTTTAAAAAAGAGTCTGGTCCCAATATTTGAAATAAATAACCAGTAAACAATGGAGGTTTCTTATTTTAAAATATTCTAAAATTCTTCCTATTATATATTACGACAAATTTTTATTAAATCCTTCTTTTTCTATGAAATAATCTATAAAAACAAAAAAGCCCTTCAGCTTTATTGCCAAAGGGCTGGAAATGTCTTGGCTCCCCAGACAGGACGATTTTCGCAACTTTTGTATGAATGATGTGACTGAAAAAGTGCATAAAAAGTTAGAAGAGATAATCAATGCTTGATATTATTATTGACTATTAAACTCCTTACGAAAAGCTAGAAAAAGTTACCGAATTATTGAGCTATTACGACCATTCCTTGTCACACTCGAAAATTAAGCGGCTTTATTTAAGATTAATTGTTTTGCATAAACCCAAGAAAATAGATATAATAGCTGCCATGCGAAAATTGCTCTTGATTGGCCATGCGGTTTACAAGAATAAGACGGTCTATGTTTCAGGGTAAATAGTAATTAAATATCGTTTTTAGGAGAATTGGGGTTGACTTTCAAGACAGTATCCGAGCCCGCATTTCATGTGTATTTTCTGTATTTCTCTTTTAATCTGAAAATATAAACTTTTTCATCAAAAAGAAGGATTTAGAAAATCTTTATCGTAATAAATTATTTGAAAGCAATTGATTCATATCAACTAATTAAAAAAGATTCGATTTTAAAGAAAAGGTTGCAAGGTGCGATTCTTTGCCAACATACTAACCGAAAACCTTCCTTTCAAAAAAGAAGCATTCAGGAAAATTCATTATATCATTAATTATTTTTATATTTAAAATTAACTGTATGGAAAAAGATTGCTATTCTAAAATTTAATTCAGACAGTATAGACTCATTATATTAATACTATTAAAATGGGAGCATTAAACTATCTTAAGTAAAAAGGACAACAAAAATTTCTTAAAACTATTTATAGCTTTCATTTTTTTATCAAGTTTTACTGGTTGCACATTTATTAATAGCTCTCCGTTAATAATTAGCTTGAAAGCAGAAGTAACTGAATTAGAAGTAGCTAAATTTACAAAGATCAAATGTGAAGCTATTGATCCTGGTGGTGATGAGTTAATTTATATATGGGACAAGATTGATCAATGTCCTTTCGTGGATGGCAATGAGAATAATCAAATAGAAGAACAGGAATATGATGAAAATTTTTTTGATGAGAGTAGATTGTACTTTCAAAATAGATTATCTGGCGGAACAATAACTGGAAGTGGAAATGAAGTACTATGGACTGCTCCTTCGAAAGCAGGTTTTTACACAGTATATTGCACGGTATGCGATAGTAAGGGAAGTGTGGATTGGTTATATGAAGGAATACAAGTATTTGAATTATCAATAGAAGAAACGTTGAAAAAATTAATCAATAATTTTTTTGAAGCATTAAGTGAGTAATAATGGGATGATGCCAAAAATATTTGTTTATATAATTCAAGTGCATTTTATAAAGTTAATGAGATACAAAAATTGTATTAGTTCGATTCCTAATTCATCTTTTGTTATTTTTGTACTTGATTGGGATGGGATATATATTAATACTGAAGAAAACTATGCAGAAATGGATATATATAATTATTATAATGTTGTTCAAATTGAATTATGTGATTGCTTGAATATTAATGATGAAATGCTTTTTCATATATTAAAAGTCGAAGAAGATTGGAAGGTCAATTCTATACAAATGTTATAATTGGATTGGTAAATATAATATGATATAATACTAATTAAAATATAAGGAATATAAAAATGAAATTGGACTATACGGTAATTTATCGTTCAATAAAAGTTTTTGGTTATTTGTTGATTATATTTGCAACCATTATTCAAATATATCAAGTTAAGCTTCTAGATTTAAATATAAATAAGATTAACGATGAAATATTTTTTTCACAAAATAATATAATTTATTCCCATTCTCGTTTGTCTTATTATGGGATTCAGTCTTTGCAAAAAATGCTAAGATTATTTGAGTCAAATCAATTAATATTACTACATGCAGAAAAAGCTCATATAAGAGAATCTCGAGAAAAAGCTTTTGATATATGTTTTTCAATTGCTCTAGATTATTCGATTTTTACAAATGAAAAAGAAAAAAACAATCGTATAAAAGAAATTTCTAGTGAGATTAAAAATATAAAAAATTCCAATAGATTATCTATAGAGGAAAAAATAACTCAATTAGAGAAAATTATAAAAGAAAATGTCTTATTTTCAAAAAAAATAATTGATCGGACAATGGATTCTATAACAGAAAAAGAAAACAAAAAAAATGCATTACTCAAAGACAAAACAGATAAAATAAATTTATTCATTTGTTTTCAGGTTTTAGGATTATTTTTACTTGGGATTGCAGAATTTTTTAATATACCTCTTAAATAAACGGTTCTAAAAAGTATCACCCGTAAAAATATTCTCTCCTTCATCTGGAGGCAGAAGGGTTTCGATCTCTAAAGATTTTTCAATTATTATCTTTTCATTTCCTGCAATTTCATATACATCACTAAATTTTTTATATCCAGTCATTTTAATTTCAATTAGATATGACTTTGGTTTAAGATTTTCAAGAACAAGGGGCGTCAGTCCTTTGAATGTTTCATCGACGTAAACTTTTGCTTTTTCAGGTTTAGAAGTGACCCTGATACTGCCATAGGTCGGAGTAAGTTTCTTTAGATTAGTACTAATTCTGGTTACCTGATTGGCTTTAATGGTGATCTCTAGTTGCCAATCCTGGTAACCTTCTTGGGTCAGTTTGAGGGTGTAGGTGACGGGTTCCAGGCTATTTATGGTCAAGGGAGTAGTCCCTTTAGTTTTGTCATCAAGATAGACCTGGGCGGAGGGCGCGGAATCAACCGAGAGCTGACCGTATACTGGTACAGGCTCGAGAATAGGCTTTAGGGTAAAAGATACACCGTACTGGGATGTTGTGGCTATGTAAAATTTATCTCGATAGTCCTGATAACCCTCTTTGGATAACTTGAGCTGATAGGCACCCAGTTTGAGCTGATTGAGAGTCAAAGGAGTACTCCCTTTAAAAGAACCATTTACATAGACTTCGGCCTTGGTAGGAGAAGAATTAACTTTCAGGCTACCATATGCAGGAGGTTTTGGTTTAGTTGAGACTAATTTCGCTGAAAAATCAATAGTCTCCCCGGCAACTACCTCTACCTCTTCTGTATATTTTTCGTAATCGACCAGGACTAAGGTAATCTTATGTTTACCGGGAGATATATCTTCAATGGTTAAAGGTGTCCTGCCCATATACTGACCGGCATCCAAGAAGACCTTGGCAGAGCTGGGAGTGGAGATGACTTTGATATTACCTCTATTTACCTTTTGTACTTCACCCAATTTCTCATATGCAAGAGCATCCCATAAACCATATTGTTTAAATTCTAGTGTTTTTCTGAAGTCGTCTCTTGCCTTCTGGTATTGACCTAATTCAAAATAAACAACCCCACGGCCATAGTAAAACTCTTCATTTCTGGGAAAAAGTTCAATTGCCTTATTGAAACAATCGAGGGCTTTCTGGAATTGACCCCATTCTCTATAAGCAATCCCACGGTTGTTGTAAGCTGAAGCATGTTTGGGATCAAGCTTGATGGTCTTGGTGAAATCATCTATGGCCTTTCGGTATTCGCCCAAGTCAACATAAGCAGCGCCGCGGTTGTTGTAAGCATTAGTGTATTTGGGGTCAACTTCGATGGCCTTACTGTAATATTCAATTTTTAGTGAAGTACTATCCTCTTCCCATGCTTTGTTAAACCACTTTTTTGCTTCCATTTGCTGGGCAAATGAAATGTTACCGACATAACAGCTCATTGAAAAAAGAATAAAAAGCACAATTAAAAAACATATAGATTTTTTCAGAATAGTTTTCACTTTTTTAAATATTCCCCTTTTTAATTTTCATTATAATGCATTTCTCTTCCAATATTTTAATAAATCTTTTTTTTGATTTCTTCTGTATTCGAATCACTATAACCACCAAATAAATGAGCGTATTCCACAATTAATTTTTTAAACGCGGAAAAAATATTTAAAGTTAGGGATTTTTTATAATCTTTATCTTTACTACTTTCTACTGCATTGTATTCAAACATATAAATTTGTCTACTAACTTTTTGAATTTCATAAATTGCATTAACAACGGCAGTCATAAGCCTACCATTCTCAAATTCTTTTATTTCTTCATTTAATTTTTCATTCTTCAAACTTAAATTTCTAATAATTACAGTTAAAATAAATGTCGCAATTAATAAGAAAATAACACCAGTGAATCTAATATTATCAATATACAATTTAAATGCCTTTCAATAAAAATAATATTTTATATTAAATATTACGACAAATCTTTCAAAAATCCTTCTTTTTTTAAAAAATCCCAATAAAAAAGCTCTTCAGCCAAAGGCCAAAGGGCTGAAAATGTCTTGACTCCCCAGACAGAACGATTATAGAACTTTTTGTATGAATGAAGAAAGTGAAAAAGTTTATCGGAAGTTAGAAGAACTAGTTGTTATCTGTTAAGAATTAAAATACAGAGTTACTTTTTAATATATCTTCTTAATTAACTTGCATTATAATTCTTAAGAGATAAGGCATATACTAAATTGACTGTCGTTGTAGTTTGCCCGGTTCCACATTTAAAGTTTATAATAGCTATTTTTTGCAAATTTTATCCCATTGTTTAAAAACAATTTCTTTAATCAAGTACTGCGGTTACACAACATCTACAACCAGGATGGAAAGGAGGAAGTCTATTAATATCATTAATGTTAATTATTTTGTTATCTTGTGGTGCACAAATAGGACAATCGTCCGTGCCTAATATTTTAACTTTTTTGACAATACCAGAACGTATATATCCTTCAATACTCCCTAACTTATAGGACGAGAGCTCTAAATTATGAGTTAGTAATTTTATTTTTTCAATATTCCAATCAACATAATTTTTTGCTCTTAGAGATAAAGAGAATCCTACTCTTGCAGCATCTCTTTGTGCTTCACTTGGTAATAATCTTCTTAACTCATTCTCAGGTATGTTTTGGCTTATCCTTTCAACGATGTCCATTTTTTTTCCCGTTTTTGGCAAGCTGTATTCTTTACAAATCTCCTTTAAATCATCAACCTTTAATATAGGAAGATTTTCGCTTATTTCTAATGGGTATTTTGCTAGATTGAATTCTTTCAACTCTTCAATTGCCTTAAGGGTTTCATTTTTCATCATAACTACTTCGCAACCCATATCTTCTACTGCCCTGGTAACTTGATTGGCTTTGTTTACAGCATTATTTCCAACCAAAAGACGACGGGCATCAAGAGATAAGTTTGCAAAAGTATCTAAAGTTTGCACTGCTTCAGGTATTTCTTCTAAAGGTCGAGATAGTATTGAATGCCACATATAGGGAAAGTAATCAAGTTCCGTAAATTTCCGATGCCATTTTTCGAAGTCTGGCCACTCCCATTTTCCACCTAGCAATAATGCAATAACTTCTCTTTCCAGACTCCGAGAATCGGATAGATGATTATCTAGAATAAACACTATTCTTTCTTTTTGCTCTTTTGTTAGTCCCGATATGGGGAGCGTGGCTGGAAGCGACTGACTTGTACCTTTGCTTGCTGTAATTTCGATACGTGGTTCAGTCACCCTATCATTTTCTTTCCCCTTCTTTTTAATGTAAGGATTGTCCTCAGAATATCTTTGTGTAAAAAGAGGCTCATTACAATTTTTACAAAACTTACTGCCCTCTTCATTTTCAAAATCGCACGCAGGGCACTTTATTTTCATACTAATATCCTCCCCAGTCCAAGTTTAAGTAAACTATTTAACCGGAACCGGATAATCTCCACTCATAAGCGCTAAAGCTCTTTTCCAGCTTTAATTAATTCAGCAATATAATTAATTGTCTTTTTTAAAATAATTGTTTATCTTTTCAATTCCTTTTCTATATAAACTTCTTACTTCTTCGGAAGAAAAATTCTCAAATCCGGAAATACTTAAATCTTTGAGCATAGCCGTTCTTGTATAATTTAATAAATTATCTAATGTTTTTTTTAATTTGTCCTCAAAGTCTGGACATTCAGAGTTCATCTCTTTTCCTGAATGATGTCTAAGCCGAAGACACCATTTTTCTAACTCACCAAAATGCTTCCAGAAAATATACTGTACTTTAGGCCCAAGAAATAAAGAGTTACGGTATATATATTCTTTTGTATTTGCTATTTGCTTTTGTATTAATTCCGAGTTAAGTTTTTTTAGAGAAATTTGAGGAAGAGGTAAACTCCACCATAGTTCAAAAAGAAGACCATTTACTTTTTTATATTTCTCAACTCTTTCCTGAAGTAAAATATCTTGGATGTGCTCTTCTCTGAGTTTAGAGTGTTGATACGCCATAGTTCTTAAAGCCACTAAAGCGGTTATAGTAGAACCAGCAATAGCACCCATAAAAGCTGCCCAACCTTCTTGCATATTTAATATCCCCCCCTAATTAGGATTGTGAAATTTAAGTTATTTGACTTTCTCTGTGTAAAAAATAAGTATTATTTACACGATATTATATTAAAAAGCTTTTGTTATTTGATATAATCTATTTTCTATGCACAATAATAAAATTACCACTTTCGAATACTTTTGCCCCTGATTTTGTTTTAGTTTTATCTATATTTGTTATTTTTACAAGTTTTTCTAATAAAACTTGATCTCTTGAAATTAAAAATCTATCACAGCCTTTAGTTATATATTTGTTGATTTCTTCGACTTCTCTGCTTGATATATCTTTTTTTTCAATATTATTTCCCTTGTTGTAGATTACTAAGCAAACTTTTTGGGTTAAAGGTATAATTTTTTTGACTCCAGGCGCCCGTATTCCCAATCCGCATACTCCCTCTTTTTTATAATTGCTGGAAGGAATCAATACAAACGGATTGTCAGATGTAACGAAAGAACTTTTTTTAGGTGAATAACAAAACTGCCAGTCCATTTGAACAAGGTCTATAGGTAATTCTTGAGCCAGGTTATACATCATTTTCAAACTAAAATTTCTATAAACTTTAACTTTATAATTTTCTTTATTTACAAAATTCATAAACTTCTTAGGAGATATATCTTTTTGTTTGTTATTGTGTGCAAACCTTTTTATTGTTTTTTTTGTATTTTCTTCGGTTGGAAAAGATAATTTTGCAAATATTTTAATAAATTTTTCGAAAATTTCATTTATTTCTTTTTCAAACCCAGGGGTTCTTAGGCGTAAAAAAGAAATAAATATTGCAAGAATTATTTTTTCATTTAG
>SDBS01006103.1_pt1 | contig 11738 bp, 16 predicted proteins | sample 2277091 | NCBI WGS metagenome assembly SDBS01 (sample SAMN10404972, study PRJNA504765) | marine sediment metagenome | isolation source: marine sediment core GS10_PC15, 163 cmbsf | place: Arctic Ocean: Southern Knipovich Ridge | collected 2010 | reverse complement strand
ATTTAAACGAAAATCCGGATTTTCGTTTGGCTCACAATGAAAGGTTAGAATTTTTGGGAGACGCAGTGTTGGAATTAGTTGTCACCGAATATCTTTATCAAAAATATCCCAAAGAACCGGAAGGAGAATTAACCAATTGGCGGGCAGCTTTGGTTAATGCCAAAATATTGGCAAAAACTGCTAAAGAAGTAGGTTTTGATGATTTTTTATTGCTTTCTCGCGGAGAAAGAAAAGAATTAGGTAAAGCTCGTCAATATATTTTAGCCAATACTTTTGAGACCTTAATTGGAGCAATTTATCTTGATTCGGGCTACGAAAATTGTGAGAAATTTATTAAAAAATATTTGATTATAAAGTTGCCCCATATTATTGAAGCAGGTCTTTTTAAAGATGCTAAATCGCGACTTCAAGAAGAAGCCCAGAAAAGAAAGGGGATTACTCCTATTTATAAAGTTTTAGAAGAAAAGGGGCCAGACCACGCTAAGCACTTTATTATTGGGGTTTTTCTTAATAAAGAATTAATAGGCAAGGGTGGGGGTTTTTCAAAACAAGAAGCAGAAGAAAAAGCAGCCGAGAAATCTCTGCAAATAAAAGGATGGTAAATTTAGCTTCTTAGCTTCTTAGCTTATTAGGATTTATTCTAAGTTTACAAGCTAAAAAGCTACAAGCTAAAAAGCTAATAACATGTTAGTCATTAGATTTTTAAGAACGGGTAAAAAGAATCAGCCATTTTTTAGAATAGTAGTTACTGATAAAAGGAGACCCCCGAAAGGAGGGAGGTTTTTGGAAATTTTAGGTTTTTTTAATCCCTTAACTAAAAGGAAAAATCTTAAAAAAGAAAGGATTAAATACTGGTTATCAGTGGGGGCTAAACCCTCAGCAAGAGTTCATAATTTATTGGTCGCGGAAAAAGTCATAGAAGCGAAAAAGATTGATGTTCACAAGAAGAAAAAGACCTCTTCTGACGAAAGTAAACCTGCCGAGGTTAAGCCTGCCGAACCCAAACCTATTGAAGGAGAGGCTGTTGAACCTAAAACCGCTGAGAGCGAAGAGGTTAAGCCTATTCCTGTTAAAGCTCCGATAACCGAAAACCCAACAGTTAAAAAGGAAGTAATAAAAAAGGAAGAGAAACCAAAAGAAGAAGAGAGGCCAAAGGAAAGAGCAAAAGAAGACAAACCTTCGGAGGACAAGAAAGCTTCGGAGGACAAGAAAGAAGAAGAAAAGACTTGACATTTTTTCAAAAAAGAATATACTTTAAACAGTAGCTTTTTGGACTCGTTTTCTCTGAAAAGATAGAGAATCTGTCCCACCTATGGCGGGTAGACGAGCGAGAAAGGTCGAGCTGCTGACTGAGTTAAATTAACAGATTTACTTAAACGACTTAAAGAACTATGGCAAAAGAAAACGATAAAGAATTCCTTGAATTTCTTATCAAAGCTTTGGTTGATAACCCAAAAGATGTAAAAGTTGATAGAAGGGTTGACGAAATGGGAGTTTTACTTTCTCTAACAGTAAACCCCGAAGATATGGGTCAAATTATTGGTCGCGAAGGATCAACCGCCAGAGCTATAAGAAATTTAGTTCGAATTGTTGGACTCAAAAACCACGCTCGTGTCAATCTAAAAATTGAAGAGCCGGAAGGGGGACGACTTCCACCGGAAAAAACTGAGGAAAAAAAGGAAGTCTCAGAAGATATTGAAGACATAAAACTGTAAATCCGAATCCTGGATTTACAGAATGCTGAAAACGGTGTTATCATATAAGATAATGCCGTTTTCATTTAAAAAGCTTTATCGCAATAAAGGTTTCTATTCGCTACGCTCATGAAATTTGATATTATAACTATATTTCCAGAGATATTTAATTCTTATTTTAAAGAATCAATAATCAACAGGGCTCAAAAAAAGCGTTTAATTTCGGTTAATATTCATAATTTAAGGGATTATACCAGAGACCCTCACAAGACAGTGGATGACCGTCCTTTTGGAGGGGGGAGGGGAATGGTTTTAAAAATTGAACCAATATACAAGGCGGTTCAATCTTTAAAGTCAAAAGCCAAAAGCCAAAAGCCAAAAGTAATTCTATTTAGTCCTCGTGGTAAAAAGTTTAATCAAAAGCTCGCTTATCAATTTAGCAAAACAGACCGACTGATTTTAATTTGTGGTAGATATGAAGGAGTAGATGAGCGAGTGGCAAAACATATCGCAGACGAGATTATCTCAATAGGGGATTATGTTTTAATGGGGGGAGAGCTGCCAGCAATGGTGGTAGTTGAAACGGTCGCGAGATTAGTCTCAGGGGTTCTTGGAAAATCAGAGTTATTAAAGGAAAGAATACCATCTAAAAGCAAGGGTTTTATTGAATTCCCTCAATACACAAGACCAGAAGTGTTTGCTGTACCCGCCGAAGCCCGAAAGACGAAGGCGGGAGCCAGAAAAAAAGTATATTGGCGAATTCCAAAAGTCCTGCTTTCCGGTCATCATAAAAAAATTGAAGAATGGCGCAAAAAACACAGCAAGATTATTGCCAGCCGTCGGTTAGTTTCCACTTCTGGCGGACCAAACGGAAGCCGGAGTCGAAGGTTGAAAAAATAGATGTTTTTTGCTAAGGTAGATTAAATTGGGTAGGTGGCAGAGTGGCCAAATGCACGAGACTGTAAATCTCGCGTCTTCGGACTACGGGGGTTCGAATCCCTCCCTGCCCACACTTCGCTTCGCTCGGTGTAAACCGCTTTGCTTGGTGCAAAAACTTTGCAAAAATTTATTAAAATTTACACTGAGTAGTCGCCGAAGGCGAATACGAAGTGCCAAGGTAGCTCAGTCGGTTAGAGCACGTCATTGGTAATGACGAGGTCGTGGGTTCGATTCCCACCCTTGGCTTAAATCCCAAAATTTAAGTGCTATGAGGCGATAAAATTATGCCATTTAAAGATTTTGTTAAGCTCCAATGTCAGGAGTGTAAAAGAATTAATTATTTTACTCACAAATCTAAAAGAGGAGGTGAGAAAAAATTAGAATTGAAAAAGTTCTGCAAGTGGTGCCGGAAGCATACTTTACACAAAGAGGGGAAGAAGTAAAGATAATTTTTATGAAGTATATTCAATTAAAATCATCAGCTGGAATAGTAATTCGATTTAACCTGTATGAACAAGAAGCGCCGTTTACCTGTAAGGCATTTATCCAAAGCCTTCCTTTTGAACTGAAAGCTGTTCAGGCTCGTTTTGCAGGAGAAGAAATTTGGATGCCCGAAGGCCCCTCTTTGGATATTCCACAAGAGAATGCAACGATTGAATTAAAGCTTGGAGAGCTGGGTTATGCTCCACCACTTGCCCGCAACTCTGTTTCTCATAGTGTTGCCCTTGTTTATGGAGAAGCAAAACTTTCTGATTGCGTAAACGTATTTGCAAAAGTATTCGACGAAGATGTCTCTGAATTAAAGAAACTCGGAGAGCAAATCTGGTTGGAGGGTAGTCAGGTATTACGATTCGAACTGATTAGCGATAATTAGAATTGAAAAAGTTCTGCAAATGGTGCAGAAAGCATACCTCGTAGAAGAAATTATAAAAGCCAAATAGAAATAAGAACCCCCCGCCAAGGCGGGGAACCTTGATTCGCTAAGGAATAATTATATATATCTTGAAATAAAACTTTGATAGTAATATGGAAATAAAAATTGTAAAAGATTCAATGGGCAGAAAAGAACTTATTGATATTGCTAAAGAACAGTTTGGTGATTTGGTCAAGGCGGTTGTTGATGTAGAGCAGGGGATAATGGCCATAGGCGGCGAATTGCACGCTGATGGAGAAGTAGCGCTAATTGAGCAAGAAGCATCAAAACGCGAGCACACTTGGGGCATCAATCTTTATCCTAAAAAGATCGGCGAGGATTGGATTGAGTTTGATTCTCTGATTAATCTGAAGCCTTCATTTGATAATCGTTCCCGAGGAGTTGATAATCCCGAAATTCAAAAGAAAGTTAGAAATATCGTAGAAAAATTAGTTTCACAATGAGGAAATTCTTACATAAAGAGCTTGCATCGGGAAAATGGTCTAAACTTTCTCTGGTAGAGCAGTTGGCAAATATTGGTAGTGAGGTGAGTAGAGCAGGCAAGTGGCAGGGGAAAGACGAAAACATTTTCTGGGGCGCTGTCGAGCGAGCCTTAGAGCTTTTTGATTTAACCCTTGAGGATATTCGTTGGCGAGGTCGTCTCCGGGAAATTGCCAGAGTGCGAGAAGTGTTTTGCGACGCTATTTTTGGAGGAAAGAATTATCAGACCTCCCTTAAAGACCTTGAACCTTATTTCTTGCCTTTTGCGCTTTTTGCCCGACGATAGTTATTTAATTGAAAAAATTCTGTAGTAAGATAAAAGATGTGGAAATAAAAATCATCAAAAATCAAATTAGTAAGGAAGAACTTAAGAATATCGCGCGAGCGCAGTTTGTTGTTATAATCAAAGCGGTAGTTGATGTGGAACAAGAAATTATGGCAATAGGCGGAGATCATCATGTGGATGAACGGGAATTGCTTATAAAGCAAGAAGGATCAAAGTTTGAGAATCTTTGGGGTATTGATCTTTATCCCGGAAGGACTGGCAAGAATTTTGTTAGATTTGATTCTATGATTAATCTGAAACTCTCATTTGGCGCTCGAGGAGTCTACCACCCTGAAATTGAAAAGAAAATTAGAAATATCGTAGAAAAATTAATTCCACAAGAGAAAAAAACTAAGATCTTCTAATCTTTACATAAAAAGTACTAATTTGAAAAAATTCTGAAAATGGTGCAGGAAACATACTTTGCATAAAGATATGAAGAAGCAGAGATAACGAAAAAATGGGGGCGTGGTGAAATGGCTATCATGAGAATCTCCAAAATTCTTGTTCCAGGTTCGAATCCTGGCGCCCCTGCGAAATTTTCTCTAAAAACCTCTAAGATGTTTCTAAAAAAAGCTAAAAAGAATAAATCAAATTTATTTATTTACAAAAAAACCTCAATTAATGATTTAATTCTTTTTGGTATTAATTCGGTGATCCTGGATCGTAGAGAATGTACCTTTGAGAGATTAATTAAAGAATGTTTTGATTTATTTCCTGAGGCATTCGGATTTTCTGAATATCCTCAATGGCCGGACTCCCGCAAGTTGGACCGCCCGCTTAGAACTCTTAGAAAAAGGAAATTAATTATCGGCGACCCAACAGGTGCTTTTTCTCTTACAAAACAAGGAAGAAAAAGGGTTGCCGAGATTACTAAAATTTTAAGACAAGGAAAATTATTGTGAATTCTTTTTTAATACTTCCTTTAAAAATTCTTCAGACTATTTCAAGCCCCAGTGTTTTTATTCTGGTTTTTTTTATTTTGGGAATAATTTTTGTTTTTCAGATACGAAGGCGGGGATTAGGTAAAATTTTACTTATTATAGGTATTACAATTTATTATATCTTTTCCATCACTCCAATAGCCGATTTAATTCTTTTACCATTAGAGAATCAATATGCCTCTTTAGAAAAAATAGATTCCGTTGACCGAGCACATAATGAGTTATATGCTTCGGTTGATACTATTGTCTTACTTACTGGAGGAATGAAGAGAGGGGACTTACCCTTAACTAGTATTTTGGCAGAAAGCGCTCTTTTTAGAACGATAGAAACAATTCGCGTTTATTTTAAGACAGACAAACAGGTAAAAATTATTATTTCGGGTACTAACGAAGAAACAGTTTCCATCGCGGAATTTTTAGAGAGTTTTAATATTCCGAAGGAGGATATTATTTTGGAGGGAGAATCAAGGAATACTTACGATTCAGCCAAAGCCGTTAAAAAAATCGTTGACGAAGAGCCCTTCTTTTTAGTTACTTCTGCTTATCATATGCCTCGTTCAGTTTATATTTTTAAGAAATTAGGGACAAACCCTATTCCTATTCCTTGCGATTATAGAGTTGATTTCTGGATAAAAGGTACAATTTCAACAAGACAACCCTTTTTATTAGATTTTTTTCCTCGAGCCGAAAATCTCAAAAAAGTTAATTTAGCTTTTCACGAATATTTCGGCCTTCTTTATTACCGTTTCTTAAAATAGAAGGTAGTGTTTAACCCGTCGGGTTAAACACTATTAAATTATGGATATTGTAGATTCTTTAATTCAAGAAGGATGGTTAAAAACCGAAAGAATTATTAGGGCTTTTCAGAAGATAAAAAGAAAAGATTTTTTACCGGAAGATATGAAAGACCTGGCCGAGTTAAATGAAGCCCTGCTTATAGGTTCCGGTCAAACAATTTCTCAACCTTTGGTTGTTGCCTTTATGTTAGAGCTTCTTCAACCCAAACCAGGAGATAAAATTTTGGATATTGGTTCCGGTTCTGGTTGGACAACAGCACTTTTGTCAGAAATCGTTGGTGGAAAGGGTAAAGTAATTGCGATTGAGATTATTCCTGAGCTAAAAGAGTTTGGCGAGAAAAATGTAGCGAAATATAATTTTATAGAAAAGAGAATAGCAGAATTTATTTGTGCCGACGGTTCAAAGGGGCATAAAAAAGAAGCTCCTTTTGATGGAATTTTGGCTTCGGCATCAGCGGAAAAGATTCCGCCTATTTGGAAAGAACAATTAAAAATTGAAGGAAGGATTGTTACCCCTATTGGTTCTTCAATTTGGCTTTTTGTTAAAAATCCGTTGACTAACGGAAAAAAAGAGTTTGAAGAAACCGAATACCCGGGCTTCGTATTCGTTCCATTAATTACTAAATGAAATTACGTTTCTTAATTATATCTATATTTTTTATTATTCTGCTTAGCAGTTTTTTTGCCTGGTGGGCAATTTTTTTACCAAAAAATTCATACTCTCTTCCACCGGAGGAATTTCTAATTGAAAAAGGAGAGGGACTAAAAGAAATCGCTTTAAATTTAGAAAAAGAGGAATTAATTAAAAATAGATATTTTTTTTATTTCTATGCCTTTTTAACTGGTAAAACAAAAAAACTTCAGGCAGGGAAATACTTGATTTCGTGTTCTGAAAATATTGCCAAAATCACAAAGAAAATTAGTTTGGGAGAAATTATAAAAATAGAGGTTACAATCCCGGAAGGATTTAGAATAAAACAGATTGAAGAGCGGTTAATCAAAAAAGGGTTAATTGAAGAATCAGGACTTAAAGACCTGAAAGTAGCACTTTTTAAAGATAAATTTAAATTCTTAGAAGAACTTTCTGTGGAGAATAACCTTGAGGGTTATTTATTTCCTGATACATATCAGTTTCTCTATAGTGACGGGGTGCAAGAGGTTGCTCAAAAAATGCTTGAGAATTTTGACAAGAAATTAACGCAGGAATTAAGAGAAGAAATTATAAAACAAAATAAATCAGTTTTTGAGATAGTTATTATGGCTTCCTTACTGGAAAAAGAGGTAAGAACCCTTGAAGAAAAAAAGCAGGCTTCAGGGATTTTATGGAAAAGATTAAGAACAGGAATTCCTTTACAGGTTGATGCAACTATAATTTATATTTTGAGCGATAGCGAGAAATATCCCGAAAGGTATATTACCGGAAGGAAAACAACCAAAGTTTCAAGAGTTGAGACTTATATTGATTCTCCTTACAATACTTACAAATATTTAGGGCTTCCTGTTGGGCCAATTTGTAATCCCGGTATTGAAAGTATTAAGGCCGCAATATATCCTAAAGATAGTGATTTTTGGTATTATTTATCAACGCCTTATGGCGAAACCAAGTTTAGTAGAACTTTAGAGGAGCACAATATAGCTAAAGCAAGATACTTAACCCCAGGTAAATAAAAATCATTGATTTTTAATTTGCAAAGCAAATTATTTAACTGGGTTAAAATAACAAAATATGTTTACTCAGCTTTTTATTAATGGTCTAATTGCCGGGGCAATTTATGCTTTAGTTGCTTGTGGTTTTTCTTTAATTTATTCGATTTGCAAGTTCGTCCATTTTGCCCATGGGGCTGTTATTGCTGTTTCAGCTTATATTTTATATGCCCTTTTTTCTTTACTCGGGATGAATTTCTGGGTTTCGGTAATTCTAACAATTATCTTTACTTCTCTTTTTGGGCTTTTGATGAATTTCACTGTTTATAAACGATTTCGCAAGAGAAAAGCCAGCAATGTTATTTTACTTATTTCCAGCTTTGCCCTTTTAATTTTAATTGAGTCATTAATCTTGCTTTTCTTCGGGGCAGATGTAAAAACAATAGGTTATATCAAAATAGCAAAAGGGCTGGAATTTTTGGGAGCAATTATCACTCCTTTGCAGATCGTTATTGTAATTAGTTCTTTTGTTTTGTTTGTTTCGCTTTTCTTTCTGATGAAAAAAACAAAAATCGGAAAGGCAATGAGAGCTGTTTCTGACAATAAAGATGTAGCTGAAATTGTTGGTATTTCTTCAGAGAAAATCTATATTTGGGTTTTTATTATTGGTTCAGCAATTGCTGGCGTAGGAGGAGTTCTGGTTAGTTTGGAACAGAATTTAGAGCCAATGATGGGAACGCATTTAATGATTAAAGGTTTTACGGCAGCCATAATTGGAGGTATAGGAAATGTTCCCGGCGCAATTCTTGGTTCTTTTTTGCTTGGTTTTGCAGAAAACTTTGGCATTTGGTTTTTACCTTCTGGTTATAAAGACGCTATTGCTTTTGGAATATTATTTATCTTTCTCTTATTCAGGCCACAAGGAATTTTAGGAATTAAGAGAGGTATTCAAAAATGATTTCAGCTTATTTTATTCATCTTTTAATCTTAATCGGGATTTATGTGATTTTGGCTATTTCTTTGCAGCTGGCAGTTGGTTTTACTGGTTTGCTTAATCTCGGTCATATTGCCTTTTATGCTATCGGCGCTTATACATCTGCTCTGCTGGCTTTGTCGGGTTTTCCTTTCTGGTTTTCTTTTTTGTTAGCAGGAGTAATGGCAATGCTTTTTGGATTTTTACTTAGTATTCCTACCAATAAATTAAAAGGGGACTATCTTGCTTTAGCTACTTTAGGCTTTACTTTTGTAATTTATGCTGTTGCTTTGAATTGGACAAGCTTAACAAGGGGTCCCTTGGGACTACCCGGAATTCCTAAGCCATCTTTATTTGGTTTTGCTTTTTCTAATAACCTTAGTTTTTTAATCTTAACTCTTGTAATTGCCTCAATTTCTTATTTGTTAATTAAAAAGATTGTTGCTTCACCTTTTGGTAAAGTGCTTGAGGCTGTTAGAGATGATGAGTTGGCAACAAAAGTTTTAGGAAAAAACACTTTTAAAATAAAAAGTTATGCTTTAGGAATTTCTGCCTTTTTTGCTGGCATAGCTGGTTCTTTATATGCTCATTACATTACTTTTATTGATCCTTCATCGTTTGTCTTGCTTCAACTTATTCCAGTTTTATGCATAGTAATCATCGGTGGTTTGGCTTCCTTAAAAGGAACAGTTATTGCTACAGTCATATTAGTCTTATTACCAGAGCCCTTGCGGTTTATTGGTTTTCCTTCTTCAATCGTTGGACCAGCTAGGCAAATCATTTATGCTTTACTTCTGCTTCTGATTCTGCTTTACAAACCAAAAGGATTTTTTGGAAAAGTAGAATTAGAATAAACTAAAATGTTAAAAATCAAAAATCTAAAAAAATATTTTGGGGGAGTGAAAGCTGTTGATGATTGTGATTTTGAGGTTAAAGAAAAAACAATTACAGCTTTGATAGGCCCGAATGGGGCTGGCAAGTCAACAGTTTTTAATTTGGTTTCTGGTATTATGAAGGTGGATTCGGGCAAGATTATTTTCGTCAACAATAAGGATATTACCAATTTATCAATAGAAAAGATTTCTAATTTAGGAATTTCTCGTTTGTTCCAGCAGTCAAAACTTTTTAATAATTTAAAAGTAAAAGAAAACTTGCTTTTGGCTTTAGATAATGAAGATACAAAATTCTGGAAAAATTTATTAGGATTAAATAAAATTACAAAAGACAAGGAAGAAAAAATTAAAGAGATGTTAAAATTGGTTGGTTTGGATAAGTTTGAGGATAAATTAGCCAAAGATTTAAGCTATGGCCAGAAAAGATTAGTTGAATTATTAAGAACGATTTTAAATCCTCATAAGTTTTTGATGTTAGACGAACCGGTAGCTGGAGTAAATCCGAAGTTAAGGGAGGAAATAGCAAAAGTTTTATTGCAACTAAAGAGACAAGGAGAAACAATTTTGCTTATTGAACACGACATGAATTTTACTTTAAATATTGCAGATATTGTAGTTGTAATGGAAAAAGGCAAAGTTATAGCTGAAGGAACACCAGAAGAAACAAGAAACAACCCCAGGGTTTTAGAAGCCTACCTAGGAGAGTAAATTTTCTTGATTTTTTTCAGATTATTAGTAGGATATAAATAATAGTCGAAAGGTCGCTAATTTATAATTAATTTAATTAAAAACTATGAATAAAACAAATTGGACAATAGTAGGAATTATTATTATCCTCATCATCGGAGGGGTTTGGTATGGGGTGGGCAGGAAGCCAAAAGAGGAAGGAGTTATTAAGATTGGATTTATTGGGCCATTAGTTGGAGATGTAGCAACAGTAGGTCAAAATACAAGAGAAGCCGTTGAATTAGCAGTAGAGCAGATAAATGAGAAAGGAGGAATAAATGGAAAAAAGCTCGAAGTCATTTTTGAAGATGGGAGATGTAATGCTAAGGAGGCAACAAATGCTGCTAATAAATTAGTTAATATAGATAAAGTTCCTGTAATAATTGGAGGATTATGTTCTAGCGAGACCATGGCAGCAGCTCCTATAACAGAGAACGGAAAAACTGTATTATTCTCTTACTGTTCTTCTAACCCAGACATCACAAACATAGGCGATTATGTATTTAGAGATTATCCTTCTGATAGTTTTCAGGGCATAGAAGCGGCAGAGTTTATTTATAATGATTTAGGAATAGAAAACGTTGCTGTGTTGTATTGTTTAAGTGATTGGTGCGTAGGAGTAGCGGAAGTATTTAAAAAAACATTTCCAGAATTAGGTGGTGCTGTTTTGATTGAAGAAAATTATGAACAGACAAGTAGAGATTTAAGGACTCAGTTAACAAAGATTAAACAGACCAACCCCGAGCTTATATATTTTGTTGGCTATGCAGAAGCGTCAATAGTTGGTTTAAAACAGATAAAGGAATTAGGTATAGAGACTAAGATTTTAGGCGCTGATGCTTAGGACGATCCGAAAATTCCAGAGCAAGTAGGAGAAGCAGCAGAAGGTTTAATGTATACAATGCCATTTTCACCATTGACTAAAGAATTTAAAACGGCAATGGAAGCTAAAACAGGTGGAAAAGAGCTTACAGTATGCGCGCCCCAGGCTTATGATGCAGTAAATATTATTGCTGAAATAATGAAAAAAGTAGGAACTGATAGTGAAAAAATTAAGGATGAGCTATATAAAGTTGAAGAGTATGAAGGTGTTTCTGGTATAATCACCCTTGATGAGAACGGAGATTTAGCAGCCGCGAGTTATATAATAAAAACCGTTAAAGATGGAAAACAAGTACTGTACGAAAAATAGATTAAAGTTGGTAGATTCAAGTTAAAGTTATTAGATTTAGGTAAATTGTCTAAAATCTTTGATCTAAAATCTTAAATCTAATTTATGGCAAAAACAACAAAAACAATTATCTGGCTTATTATAGCCATCGTTATCGTTGGAGGGATTTGGTATGGGATAGGTAGAAAGCCAAAAGAGGAAGGAGTTATTAAGATTGG
>SDBS01006102.1_pt1 | contig 11739 bp, 9 predicted proteins | sample 2277091 | NCBI WGS metagenome assembly SDBS01 (sample SAMN10404972, study PRJNA504765) | marine sediment metagenome | isolation source: marine sediment core GS10_PC15, 163 cmbsf | place: Arctic Ocean: Southern Knipovich Ridge | collected 2010 | reverse complement strand
CCAACAGGCCCTCGACGCCCCCGAACCGGTCGCAGCCAAAGAACAGGCCGAAGGATCCGAAGGGGCCGAAGACGAGGACCAGGACGACGAAGAGATCGCCACCCTGCCACCGGTCACACAACCCGCGGCCCAACCATAATTGGACAACGCACCGGCCGCAGCGCTATGACCTGCTGGTCCACATCAAAAAAGCCGGCCGAGATTTATGGTGTGCGCGCTTTTGACCGGGAACTGCCCGAATCGCCCGTCGAAGGCTCTGTGGTGTACGAGGATCAGTGCAGTAAGCTGGTTCGAATTGCCATCAACCGCACCCGTCCTTGCTTTTGAAGGGCGTGAACACCTCGCACCGGACTCCTCGCCCTGTATGTGCCTGGATGAGCTCGCGCCGCCGCTGCGCTGCTATTGGCCCCGCAGGAAAGCTCGTGTTGCGAAATCGGTCTTGAGACGCCCGTCCCTAGTGGTATCATACATAGAGGACGGATCACATCGGTGGTAGGCCGCAATACATGTTGCAGGTCAGCTCGCAGCCCGGCGGGGCACTGGCTGCGCGGATGATGATCATGAGCAGTGGGCGTCTCAATCGTGTCAATGTTGGCAAACGTAAGGTAGTGGTTCACTTTCAATCTGACAGTCGGCCCGCCATCGGGTACAATACTATGCGATGTGCGAGAAGAAGGACAAGAAGCCCTGCCAGGAGCCGCCGCCCGATGGACGCGGCGAGCGCCCCACCGATCCTAACGAGCTTGCCAAGTGGATCGTGGAGCAAACCACTAGGGATGAGCCTGACGATCAGGCCACAGATTCTTCGGCTTGCTCAAATAGCGGTGCGTCACCATAGATCGGCGCAATCCTATTAAGTTTCTGGTGAAAGTCCTCAAAAGTATCGGACAGTTTCATCACGCCGATTACCATGCCAAGATGCTCAAGTAGTTTTGGGTGCCCCATATCCACGCTTAACCATTGATGGTGCCGATGCTTTCGTCGACCCGACTTATCACGTGGATTCAAATCCTTTAGTTCTCGAAGGACCGCAGGAGCCAGCCGCCTGTATACGATGTCGTTAGTATGATGGCCAAAGTAAGGTGGAAGCTTCATATCCGAACGAAAGGTAACACCCTTCAAGCGGCACAGTTCCTTGAAGTAATCATCGGGAAATGTCTTAACCCATCTGCGCAATGCATCAGAGATGAATTTCTCCAAAATCTCAGCGAGCGCGCGCCTTGCGCGGTCCGCTTGATATCCAGTAGCTTCATCAACCAGGGCGATAATGCCAACGTGGGCCAGCCCGCGCATAAGAATGTCGCACTGCACCCCAATATGCCGTTGGTTTGGGAGGAGAAGCCCAGAATCGCGCGCCTTTAAGTATACCTCGCATACTTTTGGTAGTAGGTTCGCGTCATAACCATATGCTCTCTGCCCTCTCGTGGTGCGATAGAAAACGGGGGTTGTCGACTCTCGTAAGTCATTGTCTATCAACGATTTAAGGTTATCTGCCGCAATGAATGGGGGTAGGCTCTCGACCCTCTCTACCATAGCACCGCTACCTTTACGGCCTGGGGCTTTACCAGCTCGGCCGATGGCGGTCAGAAACGTTTCCTGGGTCAGGACCCGTTTCGTCGTATTCAGCACAGCACAGCTAACCCGAATCTTACCATCTGCCAATTCGATCACACCATCGTGAGTTGCCTGTGGGAGGTGTTTACCCCACCGCGCTTCGGCGGCTCCCTTAGCAATCTCATGCCGTTGTTTCTGGGAAAGGGCTTTCGCGCGCTGCGCCCCGCCCTTCGCCTGCTTGCTCTGCGATGTATCCATTACATTCTCCTTATTAGGCTCACTTGTCTACTCTTAATTATACTATGCTTGCGGGTTCAGTCAAGCAAGAATGGCAAGAAATAATAAGCAAGCATCCTTGACAAACCTAGCAAGCATGGTATACTTGGTAGAGAAAGGTAGAAGGCTATGCGGAAGCTCAGGCGAGAAAAGCGAGAACAGATCATCGGGGCTTTAGTAGAGGGTATGGGCATCAACGCTGCGGCCCGGATGTGTGGCGTCTCTAAGTTGAGCGTTCTCAGGCTGTTAGCTGATATAGGCAGCCTTTGCCGAGACTTGCACGACCTCATGGTTCGCGGGCTGACGTGTCGGCGTGTTCAAGCCGATGAAGTGTGGTCGTTCGTCGGCTGCAAGCAAAGGAGTAAGCAGCGGGGCAAACAGGGCGATGGGGACTGCTGGACGTGGGTTGGGCTTGATAGCGATACTAAGCTTGTGGTGGCATACCTAGTGGGGCTCCGCGACAGCGGGCACGCCACTGAGTTCATCAGGGATATCGCGAACAGGATCGTCAACCGAATACAGCTAACCAGCGATGGCCTGAAACTCTACGTAGAGGCGGTTGAGGACGCCTTTGGCGGCGAGGTTGACTATGCCATGCTGCACAAGATTTACGCAGCAGAGCGTTCTGGACCAGCGCGGTACAGCCCACCCCGATGCATTGGAACCACGCGGTTTGCCATCAGCGGCAGACCAGACCCGAACCACGTCAGCACGTCCTACGTCGAGCGCCAGAATCTCAGCCTCAGAATGGAAAACAGGAGGTTCACGCGATTGACGATTTCATTCAGCAAGCGATGGATCAACCACGAGCACGCCATCGCCCTGCACTACTTCCACTACAACTTCTGCCGGAACCACAAGACGCTCGGCACGACACCGGCCGTTGCGGCAGGCATCGCCGAGAAGGCATGGACGATAGCCGATCTGGTGGAACTGCTAGAGGACGAAGAGCGGAAGCTCGCCAAAGGCGGTCGGATCAACCGGCAGGACCGCAGCTAATCACGCCTAAATAAAGAACTTGCTCACTTACAGCCGATGTGGTATAATAGATTTAGTAAGCAGTATCGGTACGCGTCAGGATGTCTTAGGGGCACAGATACCATGACAACAGCAATAGACACAGCACGTTTTTTCTTGCGCCTTGCTGCTGATGAAGAGCCAGAGGCTGCGCCTCTTACCCATATGCACGTCCAGAAGCTACTTTACTATGTACAAGGGTTGTCGCTGGCCTACAGAGACGCGCCGATGTTTGAGGATGAAATTCAGGCTTGGCGACACGGCCCAGTAGTAGCCAGCGTGTATCCCGTGTTTTCCTGTTATGGAGGGAACCCTGTTCCGGGTAGCGAGGCCACACCGGTTAGTATCAGGCAGGAAGACCGAGGCTTCATAAGAACTGTGTGGGACTCCTACCGAGGACACTCCGTCTTTGCACTGTCACAAATGACACACGAGGAAGCTCCTTGGAAAGACGCTCGTGAAGGATACGATCGTAACGAGCCATCTACCGAGGAAATAACCCAAGACTCCCTAAAAGAGTTCTTCTCTGAGATGTGTGCCCGCAAGATGCAACAGGATAGTGGAATAACTAGCGAGCAGGTAGAAGAAGCTGAAGACGATGCCAAGAACGGCAGGGTTACCGCTTGGGAAACGCTCAGGAGCCAATTTGCGTAATTCCCCTAGATTACTTCTCACCAAACGGGCAGAAGGCGATCTTAGGAAGCTTCCCCGTCCCATTCAGCCCAACGTCGCTGCCGCTTTAGACACTTTCGGCCAAAACCCAACTGCCAAGTACCGAAGGTCCGTAGTGCCCGCCGAGAAGCCGGGATACCTGTTGCATGAAATCGGGCCGATTAAGGTCGGCACCACAGATTACCTCGTGAAGGTGTTCTTTCATTTAAGCCCAGACGGGAAGAGCGCAATCATCAAATTCGTCGGCTATGTTCCATATCAAGCATATCAGGCAAAGTGAACCACTACCAAACGTAAGGCCCCGGGTTTTACGCTGATTGAGCTATTGGTGGTGGTGGCGATCATCGCCCTGTTAATCTCCATTCTACTGCCCAGCCTCAACAGGGCTCGACAGGCAGCCAAGGCCGCCGTCTGCGCCAGTCGGCTGCACGGCTTCGGGCAGGGCAGCGCCATGTATGAGAGCCGCTTCGAGTCCTTGGCCCCGTGCGACCCGTTCGACCTCATGCCGGCCGGTTGGTCGGGCAATTGGCGGGTTCGCTCGGGCACAGGGGCTTATCAGGAGGTGCACGATCATCCGCACGGGTTCCTGGCCCTGTACGCCATGGGGATCAAGCCGTTCATAAATGTCGACAACCCGCTGCTTACAGCCTGGGAGACTGTCCCCTTCGGGTTCAAGAGGCAGTGCGACGTGGACATGGACTATGCCCGCCACACTTTATGGAAAGGCTTCTTCTGTCCCGCCCAAAACTTCCGCAACACCATGAGTGCCGATAGCCCCGAATTTAATATCTACACCCAAGAAGCCCTCGGTTATTGGTATAAGCACTGCTCCGGATATGTGAATAATCGTCTTTTGCGATCTGCCACAACTGTTTACACTCATGGCAAGCGCGAGGGCGTGCGCCAGCCCGACAAGCCCAGTGACCAGTACATGGATAACTGGGTAGATTGGAGACAGCCCGGCAGCGACGATAACCTCTTCCACGGAAGTTCCGGTGTCGTTCTCGACCTCGGCGGCGGCAACGGCCGCAGATTCTACTGGGTCCAGGGCGTTAGCAGCGACGAACTGGTCTCGCCCTCTGATATCGCTTACATGTGGGATACCTTGGACTACACGACACGAGGGACGGATGACATTGCGTCTTTCGTCAGTCAGAATGGCTGGGACACCCAGAACCAATCCGCCGGCCGCCCCGAATGCCCAATCGGCACCAACCCGTCGCCGGCGGTCATTCTCAGTGGGCGCCATGACGGCAAGGCCAACGTGCTTTATGGCGACGGCAGCGTCAACCGCGACAACCAGCAGTGGCGAAACAAGCGCGGCGACCTGACCATAGCCTCAACCTGGAATGACTGGACTGCCATTGGAAACGATCCCAGACAGATGGGCAACCAGTTCCATCTGATGCCCTGCTGGCGACGGTTTGCTTCCAAAGATAACAACTAGCCAACCAGACCAGTTCTGAAGGTCTGACGGCGTCTATTCGACCAGAATGCCTTCCTCGCGTTTCAGTTGCCCATGCAGCTCAGCCAGGGCCGCGAAGAACTTGCCGATGTCGCCCTCGAACAAGATCAGGTAAGAAATCGTCCACCGTGTCTCGCCCGGCTTGATGTGGTTCATGCGCGGATCGGCGTGGAAGCACGGGGTCAGACAATTATAAAAGGCATTTTGCCCAAACGGGCTATAGACGACCAGGTAGCGGCTTTTCGTGGCTGTGTCTTCCTTGGCGATGGCCGGTATGTCCACCGCCCGCCCCAACCACATCACGTTGCCCCGTCGCAGGTGGCCGGCGCGGTACTCACGCGGTTCGTAGCCCTTGACCGGTGCCAGAAAAAAGCACGACTGATCGAACCGACCGGTCTTCTGATCGCGGTGCGGCTCCAGCCAGGACAGGTCCTGCCCGGCGGCGTCCCAACTGACCACCTGCCCGTCCGAGAACATCTTCGAAGACGTCGGCCAGCGCTCGGAAAAACCTTTGACCTGGTGCGACCGGGTGCACAACTGGCAACGCAGATCCTTCAGCGACTTGTCGGATTTGTTGGTAATCCCAAACCTGATCTCGATCATGCGGTCGCGCGGGATAACCTTGAAGCGCTGCACATAGCCGCCCTCGAGCAGGTTGTCCAGCTCGAAGCCTCCGTCCGCCCGCGCCTGCCAGGTCGGCCTGGCCAACGAAGGATAGCGCATGGTCCAGTTTTGCTTGCCGCCTATGGGCCGGCCGTAGAAGAACGGATCCCTGTTGTGCTTGTCGCCCACAACCGAGGCCCACGAATACTCCGGCACCTCCACCGACAAGGCCGCGTGCGGGTCCCAGGGAATGTTGGTCAAAATCAGCGGCGTGTGGCGACCAGTTGACTCCGGATCCTCGATCCACAAATTGGGTCTAAAGGGTCTGGCCCGGTTCAGACCGCCGGCGACCAGCCTCTGAATCGGCTCCAGCGAATACTCGATCATGCCGTCCTGCTCTTGCTTCTCGCCGCTTTCGACCGAGGCGGCGGCGCGGGTGTCCTGACCTGACCATAGTCTCATTCCACACCCACTCACCGTCAGCACAAACACGGATCCCCCAACCAGCCAAACGCCGACAACAGCCCAACGATTCACCATCTGCTCCCTTCATCCGGGCCGATCGGCGCCGCCTGACAGCACCGGGGCGGCAATTGCCCACTGCGGGTCACCGCCCGATCAGGTTGGCCAATATGATGTCCGCGACCGGATCGTAAGTGTCGCTCTCTTTCAGAATGCGCTCTTTGAGCTTGAGAAAACATATGACTATTTCGCCCTGGCCGGTCGGCACCCTGTGGACGATCGTATACTTGGGCTCCTCGATCCACAGCAGCTTCCGGCCTTGCGCCAACACCGATCCGCCGATGCCTTTGTCGGCAATCCTGCCGGGCAGGCCGTTCCACCGCTTAAGATATTCGGCATCGACGCCGGTCAGCATCGAATGTTCAACACCGGGATACACGAACGCCCGAGAAGAAAACTCCCGCGTGGCCTCGAAATCCACCAGTTCCTTCCACGGCCACTCCGACTGTTCCAGAATGATCAGCTTGCCGCCTGCTTCCACAAACTTCAGGACATCCGCCGCCACCGCACGCTGGGCCGGCGAGACCTTCTCAACGTCCCAAACCACCACCACGTCCGCGTCCACCTTGCCGGCCGAAAGCGACGTGGCGGCAGAGATACCCTTAGACCGCAGCCAACTGTCGGCCACCTGGTCAGGCCCGAGAACCACCACCCGTTTGGACTCTAGCTGGCCGGCCGGCATCGCATCCTTGATGCCGCGCACCACCCGCTGACTGACCACCGCCTTATCACCAGGCCTCCTGACCACGGCCGCCAGATAGTAGACGCCTGGCTGCTGCGGAACCTGCCAAGAAAAGTCCATTTGTTCCATGCCGGCCGCTTTGAATACGCGCTGAAAGCTCTTCTGCCAGACCGCCGCCTTCAACGCCGCCTCATCCGGAACGAACATCGGATCTTCAGGCGTTAGGTATAGCTCCAGCTTGACCGGAACGTCCTCAAGCTGCTCGTTGATCAGGAACAGCCGAGTGGTAACTTCCTGACCGGCTTCGAAATTTCGATCGAAAAGGTCGAGGCTTGCCAACACCGGAGCCATCGAGCTGTGCAGGGCGGCAGCCATGGGTGTCGGATAGTCGCTCCGCCAGTTGTTGCCCCGCAGCCGCGTCCACCCGGCATACATATATGGCAGGATCCCGTCGAAGTTGTGCCGCCGCATAGCCTCAGTGTGTTCCATGGCAAACTCGGCATAGCTGAGCTTGGCGTAGGGGTGGTCCGACCGACCCAACCAGTGGGTAGCCTGCTCCCCAGACTTACCAAACCTGTTCATATACTCACTATTACTCAGGGCCCGCTGGGGGTCTTTGCTGGCAGCAGCGCGGGCGAAATCCACCATTACTCGCCCCTCAGCACCCCACGAGTAGTTGCCGCAGGTGTGCATATCCACAACATCTGGGGTTCCCACCAGGTCGGCCGGAGCATCGCCCGCCCGTATCGCCGGTCGAGTCGGATCAAGCGAGCGCACGTGCTGCCAGTACGGCCCCGCCTCCCACTGCTTGTCGACGATGGACTCATTACTCAGCACCCAGATCATCAACGACGGGTGGTTCCACAGCTTGGTCAGCCAGCCGACAGAATCCAGCAGGGCGTTTTCGTGAAAGACCTTCAGCTCGTCGGGGGCGAACTTGAAGTCGCGGTTGTTGTAGAGCACCGGAAGCTCGGCCCAGATCATGGTGCCCTGCTCGTCGCAAACATTCAGCCAGGACGTTTCGGGCGGCAGGGTGTGGGTGCGGAAACTGTTGAGGTTCATAACCCGCGCCTCGTCCACCAGGTACTCCTTGACGTCGGTGACAAAGTCGCCCCACAGCCACTCGTTTACCAGGTTCGAGCCCCTGAACCACAAGGGCTTGCCGTTCAGCCGATAGTGACCGTCAACAATCTCGATCTGGCGCATGCCGAAGCGAAAACGCACCTCATCGCAGAGCTTGCCGCCGGCTTCGATCCGCAGCTCGGCCTGATAGAGGAAAGGCGTCTGGGGCGTCCATAGCTTGGCATCTTTGACCGGCACGGTGATCTGCACCGGATGCTTGCCCCCCGCCAGCCGTATGCTGCGCTGCCCGGCCGGCGTTGTGCCCTTCGCTGGTCGGACCTGAGCAAGTAAGTCGATCTTCTCGGGTAGCTCCGCGGCGCCGTCGATCCAAACTCTGAAGGTGACCGTCCGCGCCTTGACGTCCGGCATGGCCAGAGCCCGCTTGATGTATGCCCGGTCGTAGAATTCCAGCCAGATGTCATCAAAAATACCGGCCCGCTTCATGCCCCACCCCTGCGTACCGGAGCCGGTGGGTATTAACGGCTTGCCCGACTTGCTCATGGGGATGCCGCCCCAGCCGGGAACCTTCAACAGCAGTTGATTCTCACCTTCCCGCACCGCGCCTCCGGGCAGCAGAATGGTGTGCGGACCGATCGGTACGTGACGCCCGAGGCGCTTGCCGTTGACCCAGACGGTAGCTCCGTGACGAATGTGCCCCCACTTGAGGACCACGTCTCTGGCCGCCTGGGCCTCATCCAGCGAGAACGTCCTGCGTGCCCAGACGGAACGCACCTTGGTCGCTTCGTCGCGCTTGATCTTGCGAAGCAGCGGGCCCGGTATTTCGGCTGAGCTCCAAGGGCCCAGCGTCTCGGCCACCTCGGGCTTCCAGACCTGCTCATCGCCGTGCTCGCGCAGACACTGCCACTTCCCGTTAAGAGAGACCGCATCTCGTTCGAAATCCATCACCAGATCCTCGCTGTGGCAAAGCCCGCCCAGAACACACGAGATGACCGCCGCAACAACACCCAGACGTACGAGCATGATCGTATCTCCACCGGTGAATTGAACCGTCTAACAGCACAACGCAGCGGAACCATACTGCTCCGGGCGGCGACGGTCAAATCGGCCGATGCCCGGCGGATCACTTCAGCCCACCGCTGAGCTGTATCAAGCGTCGCTGAGATTGGGCGGCAAGCCGCCGGCGATCCTGCGCCGGGGGCCAGACCACAATGCACATGTCCAGGTGCTCCAAGATGCAATCCTTGGTAAGCTATGCACCTGCGTGGATGTGCCCACAGCCTGATCGCCAACAAGATCGCAAGGCCGAGCGGGCGGACGCAAAGGTAAAGACCGTGTTGCAGTTCTCTCGAAACACCGGTAGGACCACTTGGATTGCCGTCACGCTGCTGCTACTGGTGGGCCCGGCATGCCGGACGGAAACTCAGATGAAACAGATCGATCCTGCACCCCGCGTTGCGCCGATCGAACTTGCCCTTGAAGGCATCATAAACCAATGGAACTACCCGGCCCTGAAGATCCACATAAAGCGAAACGGTCGGAAGGCGGGACATCTGCTGGTAAGAATGCCCGAGGCCATCGACGCCCGCGACCAGGGGTCCGGCCGGGCGATGAAGTTCTACCAGGACACGCGAGACCCGTCCTGGCCCGCCAAGCTCGAGTGCGAGCCGCTTGACCTTCCGGTCACCTGGACCGGCACGGATAAGGACCTTCGCCACACCATCGCCTTCGACAACGGCATGGTCCTCCGGTCACGCGCCCGGGTCTTGCCGAGCACGGTGAGAATATCCTACCAGCTCGCCAACAACACGTCGTACGACCTGCAAGAAGTCGTAATCTGGAGTTGTATTCAGCTCAGGCCCGCGCCTCATTTGCGAGACCCGCTCCTGCGGCGTACGGCCGTGGCTGTGGGCGGGCAGTTTCGCTTGATGCGCGACCTGATCCCGGACTTTGAGCCGTACGGGTACAGGGACGCTGACCGCCAGCGCTTCACCGCCTACGCGGCCGGCGTGCCTCACTCTAAGCAAAACCCTCAAGTTTTGCCCCATCCCGGCTTCAAGGACGATCCGGACAAGACGATCAGTTTCTGGCACGTCCCGCAGGCGGTGGACGTGGAGGCTATAGCTACTGTGGCCAGGGACGGCACTTGGAGCGTGGCCACCTATGGGGCGGGGGCATCCAGAGTGTGGACCAACCCGGTAATCTCATGTCAGCACGCCGACCAGGTCACACCGACCTGCCCGGCCGGCAAGGCTGTGACGAGCCGCATCGACATATGCTTCGTTGAGGGCGGCCTGGAAGAATTGAGCACATCTTTGCTTACCAGGGGAACAATCGATCCATGTCCGTGAAAATTACTTACAGTCCCGGACCGGTTCTGTTGCCCCAGCCCGGTTGTCGTTGGGCGGACACCATGGTACTGAACCCCGGCATCATCAAAGATCCCGAATCGGAGCGGGTGCACATGCTCTTCAGGGCGACCGGCCCGTGGCAAGACGCCCAACGTCCCGGCAAGCGGCCGCCCTATCCCATTTTTCTGGGCTATGCCTACAGCGACGACCATGGCCGGAGCTGGACCGCCGACTTCTCACAGCCGGCGATGGCGCCCGCTTTGGCCGACACTGTGGAGCACATGTACATCCACAATGTCGATAATGAGATGGTCGTCAACTACGCCAACGGCTGCATAGAAGACCCGAGGCTTGTCGCACTGGAAGGGCGGATCTACTTAATCGTCGCCTGCCGCATGTTTCCGCCGGGTGCGTACTGGATTAAGGACGATCCCATACAGTGCGCCCCCGACTGGGCCAAGAGCAACGACCATCCGTTCGGACGAGCGGCCGGAGAAAACGTTACCGTTTCGGTATTGTTCCAGGTCGACCTGAACCGACTGGCCAGCCGCCAATACCAAGACGCCTTTAAGTACGTCACGCACCTGACAGACCCGCAGAGGGGAGAAAACCGCGACGTGTTAATGTTTGCCGAGAAGATGGCCATTCGCGGCGAGGAACAGTACGTCTGCATCCACAGACCAAGCGAACCACGACACTACAGCGGCAGCGTCAAGACCGACCTGCCCTCCATCTTTGTCTCATCGGCTGGCGACTTTGCGGATTTCGCCACTGACCGTACTGTTCAGTCGGTGCTGGCCGAGCCGTTGTTTGACTGGGAGGGCAGCAGGATCGGCGGCAGTTGGCCACCCATAAGAGTGGCTGCGAACGAGTGGCTCTTCGCCTATCACGGCAAGCAAGACGACCGCATCGGATACACCCAATCGTTCATGATACTCAAGCGGCAAGGCGACGGTTTACCTACAGTCGCTCACCGCTGCTCTGATAGGCTGATGTACGCCCAGCAGGATTGGGAGATGCCCGGCCGATTCGGCATCCCGTGCATCTTCGCCACGGGGGGCATCGTGGTCGATGATCAGTTGATCATCAGCTACGGCGCTGCCGACGAAAAGGTGGGCATTGCCTGGACCGACCTCGACCGGCTGGTTTCCCATGTCAGACAGTTCGACCCGCAAGGCCGGAAGACCAGCGCGTGAAATCGACCGCGTGCATGCCCTGCCGGTGCGCCAGCCATCGTAAAACGAGCCAGGACAGGCCACAGCGGCGCTGCCAACCGCCGGCTAGGAACCGACTTTTCGGACGTGGTGGGCGGTGCCGGGCTACACCCAATAAACCGGTGCACCACCTTACTCCGGCGTCGAGCGGACCCGAGCAATATGCGCCGGCCGGCGAGACGGCCTTCAGTAACCGGGCAGAAACCGCTATAATCGAGTAAATGGGAAGGAAGCAAAACCATCCGAACGCGCCTGACAGGTCGGGCTGCACCCCGTCGGCGCACGCAACAACGGGGCAACCAC
>SDBS01006101.1_pt1 | contig 11740 bp, 8 predicted proteins | sample 2277091 | NCBI WGS metagenome assembly SDBS01 (sample SAMN10404972, study PRJNA504765) | marine sediment metagenome | isolation source: marine sediment core GS10_PC15, 163 cmbsf | place: Arctic Ocean: Southern Knipovich Ridge | collected 2010 | reverse complement strand
GCATTAATTGCCCTATCAAATTCACTAATTCCTTTATAAATTGAGCCCAATTCGTACCAAATTTCAGTCTCTACTTGCCCATAATCAATAATAATATCTAATGTGTCAACAGCACTTGAATAATCACCCATTTCAATCAATTCTAAAGCATAATTCTTCAACCAAATTGAAAACCAGTATTCCAATCCCATTGGATACTCTTTACCGAGATTCCTTGCAAGCTGAAAATTCTTGTCGAGAACCGCTGCCCGGAGTTGGCTTCGTAAACTTACTGTAGAGAAAGAATTCTGAAGATTGACGTAATCCGAAAAAACGGCGTCATTCCCTCTTAATAATTCTTTATAACCTAAATTTCGTAACAAGTTATCTGTAAGGTTCTGATGTGTAAAGCCAATTAGGACAAATAATGATATAGTTATAATTATAGATTGATTAATAACTTTCTTCATATATCTAGTCTTAAAGATTTCACTCATAAAGTATGGATGTTTTATTAGTCCGGTGATTTTGGTCCGAAATTGATGTGGTAAGAAAGGGATTATTTTCCATGCTTGGCCTGATAATTATTCCTTTCTCAGGCATATTATTTGGTTGATTCTCTAGCGGTAACAAGTCGTATTAGAGCCATTTTCAGAAGATAATTCCTCCGAAAATAATTGGTTGAATTACTTACGCACTGTCCTAACTATCTTAGAGACTATTATTCGGGAAGAATGGAATAGATTGAATCTCCAAAACTTAAGTATAACGAAGATTGTTTTATATCGTCTGCCAGATGGATGAAATAATAACTCGTCTTGGGTCCATTTGTTGTCCATAAGAGCTTTACTTGTGTTCTTAAAGACCTGCCAGGCAAGATTTTTGCTGCCATCTTTTCCATGATCTACATGCAAATGATATTTCGCTAATGTGATTACGTTGGTCTCTTGCGATAATTTCGTAAAAGAAGCAGAGGGTGAAAAATAGATCTTATGCTTTGTGTCTGGGATTTTTCCCACCTCAGACATAACTGCTTTTGCACATTCTTGTGCAGATTTCCCGACATAATAAGGTACTGGTTTAAAGTATGGTCCGGCTATTTTTGTCTTCCCATGGACCGAATAACAATGAAAATCGATATATACCCATGGCGTAACTTCCTGAACCAGATTCCAAAGCGAAACGGCCTCCGGACATGCTTGTGGATCTTGATACCTAAAATCCCACAAAATATTAATATCGTTTGCCGTTACACCATTATTCCCGAGGTCAAAACCATCCGGATTGACAATCGGAGCCAAGATAACATCTATCCTTTCCCTGAGATTCTTTGCTTGAGTTGTATTTAGCCTTTCCATGATCGCTTCAGATCCCCAGGTATCCGGCTCCATCGGATGAAGGCCAGAGCTGACCAAGATTTTAGGGCGTTGTTCATCGTCATTTGCCGCTCTTTGGTTTTTGTAAGCAACCAATTCTCGGCCCTGAAAGGAATGCCCATAAACAAACCTTTCTAACCCATTCTCTTCTGCCAGGCGATCAAAAAGTAATTGCAGATAGGCTAATGGCCGCCATTGGGTGTTGCTGATAAATAATTTTTCATTCGGCCGTAAATGGATTTGGAACGAATTCCATTTATGCCCATCCATCAAATTGACAATTTTAGAGGGAACAAATTCTTTTGCGGGATCATTACTTGTGAATAAGCGGTTATTAAATAAAGGCCTAATCGGCGGTTCCCCATTATTTACAATCACATCTATCTTGATATCATGTGATGCTTGATTATGAATTCCGAATAAAAAATGTAATCCGTAATCCACAACAGCGCCATCAATCTCATAGTCATACCTTTCTTGACGCAGTCGTGCCTCTAGCCGATCTTCATCCCATTTGTAACTCGCTATTGAAGCTCCCGGGAAATCATCGATGATTTGTATACCATTCACTTCTACACTCCATTATGTTTGATTAGTTCCGTAGCTATTTTTAGAAAGTAATTTGTTAAATCCTGATATTGTTTTTCTTTATTTCTGTAAAGCAAAAGTATGGTATGTAAACCTGTCTGGATTTTCACAAACATCCCATATATTTCCGGCTATCGCCCACAGTTGCTGGACAGAGGCTTGGAATACCCAATCGTTTTTCCCAAAAACTGATTTCCTTAGGAGATGTTTAGTGGTTTCGCCTTTTTTGATATATTCTCCACTCTTTGAAAACTTTCCAATTAACAATAATAGGTCCAAATTAATCGATTTATGTATGTAAAAAGTGTTTATCTGCTTTACTAAAAGATTTCATTTCGCAATTATTTTTTTCCATAAGGTTTGAGTTTGTTTATATAAACTCTCAGGCCAAAACCCATACAGACAAATAATGCCCGCTTACTAACTCCAGGGTGAAATATTTAATAGTAACTTGCGGACTTGATCTACTGAAATCCCGCCGATGATAAAAAAGCCAGCTCCTCCAACAATTAGCCCCACAGAGATATTTAGGACTAATAACACAAGCGTCGTGGGAGGTACCAGCATTTTCATTAGATAGCAGGAAAGGACCAGAATGGTACAGACCACACTGCCTGGTAAATAGGCCTTCGGATACATAGGCCACCATTTTACCTTAAAAAACCGTGTGATCAGAGGGGGATAGATCACTGTTCCCTGAAGGATTAGAACAAGCGCGTAGCCCAGAGCTGCGCCAATAATTCCCATTCCATTTCTCATTAGAATAATACTGAGCATTAATGCCGCCAGACTGGTCACGAAAATACCAACCGTTACTTGCCAGTGGCGCCCAACACCTTGAAGTATTAGTCTGGATGCAAGTTGAGGTAAACCAACAGCCAACCCAATCCCCATAATAACCATTGCCACCCATGCCTTGTGGAATTCTCCTGAAGACCAGCCACTTGAGTGCAGCCAAAGCTTTAGTATTTCTTCTCCATAAAAGATTAATCCAACTGCAACGCTGCCTCCAAGAGAGAAAGTCACCCGCATCATACGGTTATTTATATTTTCCAAATGGGCGAGGTTTCCTTCAGCAAGAATTTCGCTTGCCAACGTCACTAAAGGTCTAGCAAGTTCCATGAAAAAGAGAGATAACAAGCTTACCAACCCTAAAACAACTCCATAAATACCGGCCTCTTCTACAGTCAACAATTTGCCAGCCGCAAGCACTATTCCCTGTCTATAGATCAAACTACTAATCGTTACCAACGATACACTAAGCCCCAATCCAAGCAGTTCTTTTGCAGCTTTTTTAGAATAGTCTCGTAAGGATATGCGAATTCCTTTAATAACTCGCTTGACTGCCAGAAATCCTGATAAATGATAAAACACTGATGCGGTAAAATAGACTACACCCAATAGGATCAAACCAAATTGATCTGTCCACAATAATAAGAGAACACCAGCCAGTTTGAATAAATGCAACCCGATTTGAAGAGTGTTTGTCATACCATATTTTTGGTATCCATTCAAAATGCCAAAGCTGATCCGCAGAGGAATTTGAACGGATAAGGAGATGCCAGATATTAACACCACCCACTTGACCGAAGGATAGTAGACTTGTTCTATATCCAACCATTTGGGCAATACAAAAGCTAGGCTTATTGAAATCAGGAAAACAAGGATAGCGGCCACCAAAGACATACCAACACCAGTATTGATTACTATATTTTGGTCTTCTTGGCTATTATTCTTGTCCCGAGCTATAAATCGACTAACCGCTCTGGATATGCCCAATTCGGATAGTGCCATAAAACCAATCGATTGCCCGATTAATACCCACAGCCCATATTCTGTTTTCCCAAGCTGAGACATAATAATTGGAAGCGTGAATAGGCCAATTACAATAGAACTAACACGTGTTAATGCTCCAGTAACCGTACTGTTGAAAACTACCTGGGTTGGGTTAGTTGTTGACATCAGCTGGACTCATTTGTTGTGCAATCTGGTCACTGTATAAATTCCGCATTCTATCTCCCATGGAAATCTCGGTTTTATGTGCAGCTCAACTCGAACGCAGAGTTAGGCAATTTTTTCGCATACAACAAAAATACGTTGACAATTATTTTTATCTGTAATAAGAAGATGATCTAGATAATAATTGTATATCCATCTAAGCATTATTCTGTTATTTAAGATGAAAAACCGGTTGGATAATAATATCTTTATCAATCTTAGAGAAAGTGAAGGTTTATGATTGAGATAGCTCAAATCAACAACCCTAAAGAAAGGACTCAATGTTTTTTTCAGGGAATTCAGATCAAAATGCTGATAATGCTTCTTACTTACCGTTATATTATTACTTGGCACAGTTACGATAAAGCTACCATTTTCCTTTAGATAATTATGTGCACCCTTTAAGAATGTCTTGATCTCGTCAGGTTTAATATGCTCCAAAGTTTCAATTAGAGTTATTACATCAAACTTCATGTCAAAAATCTTCTTATCTTTAATATCCCCGCAAACCCATTCAACATTAGTATCCATTATTTTGGCAAAATCGATAGCGCGTTTATAATAATCTATACCAGCTAATTTTTTGCCGATATCCTTTCGACTAAGTTCGAAAAGAAAGCGCCCATCTCCACATCCAATGTCTAGCAGGGACTCAAAATCTATTTGACCTAATTTATCTAATATAAAGTAAAGATATGAGAGATATTCATACCCCCACACTAATATTTGTGTCTGTGAAAAATTGTTTCCATCCCACATCGGAATGTAATGATAAGGATATTTATATCTACTTTCCTGGATAATTTGTTGATTGCTTAGCTCATTCATAACAGTGACCCATTTTTTGCCCAACCTTTTGTTATAGAGCAATATTGACCGAATAAAAGTAATAATCGATCATTCTTGCCTGATAAATAATAGAGATAAGCCAACCCCGTTATTGATTACCTTATTTTGGTCTTCTTGGCTATGATTATTCTATCCCGGGCAATAGATCGACTCACTGCTTGGGATATGCCCATTTCGGATAGTGCCACAAAACCAACTGATTGCCCGATTAATACCCACAGCCCATATTCTGTTTTCCCAAGCTGAGACATAATAATTGGAAGCGTGATTAGGCCAATTACAATAGAACTAACACGTGTTAATGCTCCAGTAACCGTACTGTTGAAAACTACCTGGGTTGGGTTAGGTGTTGACATCAGCTGGACTCATTTGTTGTGCAATCTGGTCACTGTATAAATTCCGCAATCTATCTGCCATAAATATCGTTGTTTATGTATAGAATCTGTAATTGCTCCCCAAATATTTGGAGTTAAGATTAAATTTTCTTTTAGGAATTCGATCAGTTGTAATATTGCGCCAACCTGGAATCTTTACTCTGAATGGGTTTGGAATTTTATTGCATCTGCCTAGCGTCTGCAATTGGGTCAATATAGGCATGCGTTGTACCTAAACTGCCATCATGTACTTGAGCAATTTCGCCAATAATTAGACAGGAAGATGTTGATTAATTTTGCTTGTTTTTCTACGTAACCCCTGAAACAACTTTGCCAGGATACTGTTCTTTTCTTAATTAGCAGTCTTTTTTTCCGTTCAATTATACCAGATAAGCCATGGTCCCTTAATGGCTATTAATTAGCAGACAATCTGATGCAAAAATAACTGAGCCCTCGCCAGATGACAAGGAAAACACGATTATTCAAGACAAAAACTAGTAAGCTTCACTCAGCGCAGAAAAATGTCATGACCAAGGTTGTGATAATAAAAGGTAACAACCCTGAATCCACGAATAAGGATAATACAATAAACCTCGTAGATCGAAGTTAAACCGAAGTTCAAAAAACATTCTTTAATTCATGCAGTTATACTCTATGGTTTAATCATTGTAAGACAGAAATGAGACCTTAAGAAGTACGCCATAACTTGATTCCCCGTAATAAGCCTTCCTAAATTGCCTAATGCATTAAATGAATTCCATTGAATTTTCAGTTTTATGAATCCCGCCTCAATAAATAAATTTGCCCATATTTCTGGTTTTTGATGTTTGTGCCATTCAATTGTAGGTGCAAAGGGATTTTGGATCTTCAATAATTGAAAGAAATTATATCTGGAGCAATCACAGAGAATTAATCTCGCACCATGATTTGATAAAGAATAAATTTTGGCTGCGATTTCTTGATAAATATTATTTGAAATCGAATCGATGAGTAAGTTAACACAAGCAGGCTCATCTAGGTGATTAATCGAGTTATGAAGTAGAACAATATCATAAGTTTCTGATTTTAGTTCCAAAGATTGAAACGTGATTGATTTAAGTTCAACGTTATCATCACAGTCAAGAAGCATTCTAAGCCGATTGAACTTGTCTGATATCCCTGAAGTGCTACCTTCAATTTCAGGTTCAAGACAGACAACTTTTTTTGCACCCATCACGGCAACAAAAAAGGAATAAATCCCAGAGCCTCCCCCAATGTCAAGAACTTTTTTTCCACTGAAATCGATTCCTTCAAAAAGAGTTTTAAGATAAAACTGAAGTCGTCGTTTATTTGAATACAAATCTTCCTCGATTATTGTTTCAAAATAATGGTCAAGGTTAGGCAATGTTCTCATTTAAGCTGTCCTTTCATTGATACACTATTCAAGATTTTTAACAATCAACAATAATCTGCTTTCGAATAACCAAAAATCATTTTCGCACTTGAGGAAATTTTCGAGTGCGTATGCTGTTCATGGTTGAATACCCATCTACCGTAATTATACTCCCTTCTATTCTGCCTAATAACTCAGTCAACTCTCCAAATTCAATTTCCTTTTACTGGAATTTTTTATATAATATCTCTCCCCTATACTTATTCGGTGAATCAAACCAATATATCAACAAGGAGTAGTGTAAACTTCTTTCTGTAAATTTGATAAAAAAGTAGGTCAGGTGTATCCTTTAGCAAGGTTAGACACCAAAAAAGGAGAACACCATGACCTACCATAAAGATTTTACCTTTGCTTTGCACGCCTGTGGCGCCAGCAGAATTATTGGAACAAGTTACGTCCGAAGGTTTTGAATACTTACCCACGATGATCGAGGTCTTGATTAACACCGCGATGCAAGCTGAGCGATCCAAATATCTCAAGGCGGATCACTATGAACGGACCGATCAGCGAAACGGGTATGCCAATGGCTACAAACCCAAAACGGTCAAGACACGGATCGGAGATATCACCTTTGATGTTCCCCAGGTCCGGGATAGCACCTTCTATCCGGGAGCTCTGGAAAAAGGGCTGCGCAGTGAAAGAGCTCTAACCATGACCCTGGCCGAGATGTATGTCCAGGGAGTTTCCACCCGGAAGGTCAAAGAGATCACCGAGAAACTTTGCGGAACATCTGTCTCCTCAACGCAGGTGAGCAAGGCCACCGCCAAGCTGGATGAAAGCCTGGAAGCATGGAGAAACAGGCCATTGGGTGTTTTCCGATATCTTTTCCTCGATGCCCGGTATGAGAAAGTTCGCCAGAATGGTCATATCCAGGATGCGGCAGTGTTGATCGCCAGTGGAGTGGGAGCAGACAGCAGACGGGCGATTTTGGGCGTTTCCGTCTCTCTAGGCGAGCATGAAGTACACTGGAGAACCTTTTTGCAATCTCTTGTGGAAAGAGGGTTGCGAGGGGTTGAGCTGATTACCAGCGACGGTCATCAGGGGCTGAAAGCTGCTCGCAAAGCCGTCTTTGGCGGTGTTCCCTGACAGCGGTGCCAGTTCCATCTCCAGCAGAACGCTCAAGCCTATGTGCCAAGACAGGGTATGAAATCCGAGGTGGCAGAGGATCTGCGCAGGATCTTCAACGCGCCCAATCGAGTGTTGGCAGAAAGTTACCTGGCCGATACCATCCGCAAGTATGAGAAATCCGCTCCCCGATTGTCTAGCTGGATGGAGCACAACATCCCGGAAGGATTGACCGTTTTCTCGTTTCCGCCAAAACACCAACAGCGCATCCGGACTTCAAATATGTTGGAGCGTCTCAGTCGAGAGATCAAGCGCAGGACCCGGGTTGTGACTATCTTTCCTAATGAAGCCTCCTGTCTGAGATTAATCACGGCTTTTTTGATGGAAAAGAGTGAAGAATGGGAAACCGGAAGAATTTATTTAGTTTTTGAAGGTTCAGATTAGCTTGTTCAATGGATACGCTTGATTGAATTTACAGAAAAGAACTTGCACAATCTTTAACTCTTGACTTGTCCCCAATATTTATACCACTCTCTATGTGAGTACAAACTGGTGAATAGTGTCTTTTTATTACACATTCCAGTCACAGGAAATCAAGATGAAACACATAGACCTGATATCGAGGAACAAAGAAGGGAGTAGAAAAACGACCAGCAGAGAACTATTGCAACAGGTGTTTGGTTTATCGCTAATCGTATTGTTACTGACTGGGTGCGGCGGAGCGCTAGCCGATCCGATCGCCACGCCAGTACTGCCCACTGCTGCTCCTACGCTCACTCCTGCAACAAAACCAATACCGCTGACACGATACAATGCAACAAACTCCAATATCAGTAGAAGGCTGAATAAGACTGCGGCGGGGTTCTGTTGGAGATGCTATCACCTGTAGCGGAAATAGGACAATAGATGGTGCCAAACTAAAAGTATCAGAATAACTGCGCTCTTACTCTTTGAACAAGGAATCAGAGAGATGATTGAACCACGTCTACATTCTCACAACTTTAGGATTATTCAAACCATTCTCGCCCAAAGCATTTCTACTATCCAATATTAAGCGGGCTTCGATTAATATACTACTAAAATCATATTGGCTGTGATTAGTAACAATCACCACACAATCCGCTTTCTGTACTTCCTCAATCAAATTTTGAACGCTTTCCAATTGCCAACCGTCATGTTCAAGCTGGGGAACAAATGGGTCATGGTAGCTCACTCGGCAACCTTTCTCCATTAACAAGCCGATTACATCCAAAGCAGGCGATTCGCGGAAATCATCAATATCAGGTTTATAAGCCACACCCAGAATTAATACCTTGCTGCCTTTGAGGGATTTGTTATGCTCGTTAAGCAAATCCTGTACTTTCCTAACAACAAAAACAGGCATATCCGCATTAATCTGTGAAGCCAGTTCAATAAAGCGAGCAGTATAATTTAAACCCCGCATTTTCCAGGAGAGATAATGTGGATCTAAAGGAACACAATGCCCTCCAATCCCTGGTCCGGGAGTAAATTTCATAAAACCAAAGGGTTTAGTTGCCGCTGCATCAATCACTTCCCAAACATTTATACCCAGCTTATCACACATTAAGGCCATTTCATTTGCAAGACCGATATTAACCATGCGAAAGGTGTTCTCTAGTAATTTTGATAACTCAGCTACTTCAGAGGAAGAAACGGGAATTACCCTATCCAAAGCAGTTTCATAAAATGCAGTAGCGACCTCTGTGCAGGATTCTGTTATTCCCCCAACTATTTTTGGTGTATTTTTAGTAGTCCAATCTTCCCGACCGGGATCAATCCTTTCGGGAGAGAATGCAAGAAAAAAATCTTTACCAATCTCCAATTCATTTCCATCAATTAATTTCGGCAATAATAATTCCCTAGTTGTGCCTGGATATGTTGTTGATTCCAAAACAATAACCATGCCCGGATGAACATATTTTCCAAGTTGCTCTATTGCATCAAGAATATAACTTAAATCAGGATCCTTTGTTTTTCGTAACGGGGTTGGTACACAAATGCTGACCGCATCTACATCCTTTACCACATCATACTCGGTTGTCCCTCGAAGCCTTTCAGATGTGATCAAATGTGCAATTTGGGATGAGGGAACATCAGAGATATAACTTTCCCCCTGATTTAGAGAATTGATCTTCTTTTGGTTAGAATCCACACCTACAACGTTTAAACCCGCTTCCGCTAGTACTGTCGCCAATGGTAGACCGACATACCCCAATCCAATCACTGCTACCTTGGCAGATCGATTTTTGAATTTATTAATGAGAGTTTTTTTCATGTTTCCATCCTCAATAAATAGAGTTTTATTTTTAGATCCAATCGTTGAAGGTTAGAATAATTAACAATCATTGGAGAAATTAGATCTCGGAGGAAGATCGGTGGAGATTCCGTCTAACAGAGGAACAAGTTGGGGGATGATTGATAAATTTGTTTACACATTAAATGGCTGAGCATAGATCCGGAGGACACCTAAAGAGACTCTTCTCCTGTGGTCCACCAATAATAAACGAATACGACACCCACGGCGAAGATAAGACCAACAATTCCCGCGAGAGCTGTAATCATCTTTGTAGATGAACCGGACGGTTCAGTTGGAACAACTGCTTTAGCTATACAATAAGCAGCCTGACCATTATATTCAAGGGCAATTAATATCTCGTCTATATACCCGGAAAGGATTTGATAATTACGCAAAGCCCGATCTCGTTCCTGTTCCAACAGGGCAATCTGATATTGTTCAGATTCCCTCTCCAACGCTAGTGCAGTGATCACCCCCTCCAGATCAGCAAGCTGAATTTCCAGGTCATCATTTTGGTTCTCCAGAGCAGAAACCAGATCCGCCAGGGTCTCACGGGATTCTGCGATAGTGTATTCCTGTCCGTAAATATCCGTTCCCGTGATCTGGAACTGCGTCCCGCTCATCTCGCCTGTAGTTCTCTGCAGCAAACCTACCAGGCTGAGCGCATCACCAATCAACAACTTGCTGGATTGGCTCTGTCTACCAAGACGGAAATCGAGAGCATCCGCATCTCGTACAATGTTCTCATTATCTTCAATCTCACCTAGATAGATAGCAAGTTTCTGTTTGGCCTGGCTGAGCTGAACTTCAACCACATTAAGCTGGCTTTCCGGCAGATAATCTTCCAGTGCTTTTTGGGTAGTATTCAAATTTTCCAAAGCCTGGGCGATTTCCTCTTCCAATTGGATGAGATCGATAGATCCATTGCCGTAGAGCAAATTCCAGCGTTTAATCAATTCCCCCGCCCATAAATTGGCGAATTCCGCAGAGCGCTCCGGGCTTTCACTGATGACTGTTAATTTCAGCTGGCTGGTACCAATCAAGGCAGCTTCCAACTCCGGTTTTTGATTGCCCTCGCCCACACAGGGTAATTCCATTTCCTCACAGACAGAAAGCCAAACCTCGTCCGCTTCCGCCAACGCCGGGAGCGTTTTGGTTAATTCTATAAACGCCCGGTAATCATCCAGAGGGGAGGGGTTGTTGATGCTGGGTTCCAGGTCCACCTCAAAAGTTGGTTGGGTAATCCCGATATGAGTAGCTGCTTCGTATTTCGGGGGCAGGAGAAACTTGCTGGTGACAAACGCGGTCAAAGCAGCCAGTAAAGTGGCGGAGATGATGATCCATTTGTATTTTAACAAGATCTTGATCAACTCACGCAGATCAATCGCGTCTTTGTAGGAATAGGGATCTTGTGGTTTGTTTTCAGTCATGGATTTTTCCTTGATAACTGTATTATCAGTAATAATTCCGGTTACTGGGATATTGTACCTTATTGGGTTGAAGGTTTAAAGGTTGAAAGTTGGAAAAAGACGGGAGACGGGATGGGCTGCGCCAGACGGGAGACGGAGGACAGGGAACAAACGAACAACTCCCCGGTATACTAGTGCTGCAATCCAGTCAAACCGGTCTCCAGTCTCCGGTCTTCGGTCTTCGGTTCTTCTCTTCACTCCTTTAACCTGCCAAGAATTGTGCTGGCGCTAACCAGCGCTGAAATGACCAGTCCCACCACCAGGACAAAGGTGACCCGGATTACCCACCATTC
>SDBS01006100.1_pt1 | contig 11741 bp, 23 predicted proteins | sample 2277091 | NCBI WGS metagenome assembly SDBS01 (sample SAMN10404972, study PRJNA504765) | marine sediment metagenome | isolation source: marine sediment core GS10_PC15, 163 cmbsf | place: Arctic Ocean: Southern Knipovich Ridge | collected 2010 | reverse complement strand
AAGCTATATCTGCGATTGATGCGGCAGATAAGATAGACTGGCTATTTCTTGACCATGACTTGGGCGGCGAAGTATATGTAGATAGCAATACATATGAAACGGGAATGACGGTTGCTAAGTGGCTGGCTCTTAATCCAAAAGACGTTAGCCAGATAATTATCCATAGCTATAATCCGGCGGGCGTAAAGAATATGGCAAACGAACTAAAAGGCAAATACAATGTTTTAATTTGCCCGTTTTTGTATAAGAGCTTTACTGATTTACCAATATTTCACACTGACGTGGAGAATCAAAAATGAAAATTGCATTTATCGTAGGTTCCGACGGAGATACATTCCTCAAGGACATAATACCCCGGGCTATGTATGAAATGGGGTATGATGTTCGGGTGCATAGCGTTAAGGACGCGGAAACGACTTGCGAGCAATGGGCCGATATTATTTGGGTTGAGTGGTGTACTGATGCGGCTATGTTGGTATCGAATATGTGGGCTTCGGATGGAGGGCGTAGAGCGAAGATAATCATAAGACTTCACCGATGGGAAGCCTACACAGACTGGATAAATCATGTCAAATGGTCAAACGTAGAAAAGCTCCTTGTAGTCCCCAACCCATACACGCTAAAGCAATTAGAGCCGCTTAACCTCGGTGATAAAATAATCAACTTCCCGAACGCGGTGAATATGGAACGCTGGGAGTTTGCAGACCCACAGCCAGGAAAGAAAATAGCCTACGTCGGCAGCCTGAACCTGAAAAAGAATATCCCATTTTTATTACAATGTATGAAGAATTTGCTTGACATTGACGCCGAGTACAAGTTATATTGTGCCGGTGCTTGGCAAGATCAGGTAGTCAAAAACTACGTCGAGCACATGATAGACGTTCTCGGAATAGCGAACAATGTATTTTTCGAGGGACACCAAGAAGATGTTCAAAACTGGCTCAAAGACAAACAATACATCGTATGCCCCTCACTTGTCGAAGGACATCCGGTCGCTGTTATGGAGGGTATGGCTATGGGATTGAAGCCGCTGATTCATAATTTCCCTGGAGCGGATTCGTTTTTTATTCAAAAGTGGCTATTTGACGTTCCCAGAGAGTTTTCACAAGACGTAACATGTTTTCAATTCGACCCAAAAGACTACCGAGACTATATAGATTTCAATTACCCATTCGCCAAGCAAGCACAGCAAATAGAGGCTATATTCGAGGGGCTGCTGGCATGAAAGCCACAAGCAAAATATATAAAATGGTTCCTCTAATCATCGGAGAAAATGAGCCAAGCAGATACGATAATTGGCGGGCCAAGGTAGAGCGAAGCAAAGGACTACAGGAGTATATCAGATTGCAGCAGTTTGTAAACGGAGTTCGTGAATGATAGAAAAAAAATCTTGACAAATTACTAACATTATGTTAACAACCATCTGTAGTATAAAACTACAGGTGATAAAATGTATCAAGGAAAAAGATTTCAATGGTCAAGGATGGTAAAGATTCGAGCCGGCTGGGTATGTCAAGTGTTGGGATGTGGAGAGTTCCGCCCCAAGGTACTCGAGTCTCATCACAAGAGGTCTGTAAAAAACTTCCCGCAACTGGAATTTATTCTTGATAACGGAGTCTGTTTATGCTTGTATCATCATGCAATGCGACACACTGGCAGGGCACGATTGAGTATCATGGAGCGGGCCTTAAAGTGGGTCTGGCCCCGAAGAAAGAATTCGGTAGCTTAGAAAATGTATAACGACAAACAAGTACAACCTGACGCTATAGCTAAACAGTGGGGTAAGTAGCTAAATGGGCAATAGATTGACAGATAAAAAGGTAGAGGAAATTTACTCTACATGGCTCGAAACAAAGAGTGTAGCTAAGGTGGCTACAATATGCAACGTATCTGTAAACACAGTAAGGGCTTATCGTCTAAAATACGATTGGCCTGCAAAAGCGGAAAAGGTTACTAAAGCTGTCGTCAAGAGGGTTGGGGATGAGACAGTCCGCAGAAGGGCACGTCAGCAGAAACAGTACGCTGATATGGCCTTCAAAGGCTCGAAGGCACTACGGATGGCAAACCCCAAGAAGATCAAGCCACGCGACGCCATAGCAGCCATAGACATAGGCATAAAGGGTGAACGTGAAATCCTCGGCGATTCGGAATCGACTGAGGTTACTATAAAATTGCGATTGCCTAAGGGCATGAGGATTGAGACTTTGGGACAAGGAGAATGACATGACAAGTTGGATGATGTATTGGTTGTTGATGTTGGATGAGGTGAATGCTGTATTTGTTGTGGCGGGTTCATTATTGGGAGGATGGGTTCTTTTTATGTTCTGCGTTTGGTTGTGGAGCCTTACTCCACCCGTAAGCGAGGATGACAAAAAGCGAGCCGAGTTAGGAAAAAGATGCGGATTAAGATACTTTCCGCTGTTTTTGTTTGCCCTGAGCTTGGCTGTTTTCACCCCTAATACAAAACAAATGGCTGCGATTATCGTAGTACCCAAGATAATTAACAACAAACAGGTTCAGGAAATCCCTGAAAAGCTCATGGGCCTGTGCGATGCGTGGATTGAGGACAAAACAGAAGAATTGGGAAAAGGAGAATGATATGGAGGCACAAATATTTTATTTAATAATGCTCGTTATGGGATTTGGGATTGTTTGTCATAGGCAGGGCAAGCCCAAAGAGATGCAAGATGTAAATGTTTGGGTATGGCTTATCCAACGTGTTTTAATAGCTGTCGTCCTGTATTGGGGCGGCTGGTTTGATTGCTTTTTGACTTAAAGGAGATTAGAATGGGCCAAAACAAACGACAACCCAGAGCAAAGGAATGGGCACGTGACAGGGTTGATGTTCTCATAGGCGACCATATCGAGGAAGTTTGCTGGGATATGGAATTTGCGAAACTATTGAAAGAAGGTTTGTTAGTAGAAGGAGAATGAACTTATGAGAATACTTGCGATGGTGTTAAATATGGTTGTGGGCCTGAGTGCCCTTATAATCGGCCTAAAGACTATGATAGATGGTGTCTGGATGGTATCAACCTTTGCTATTATAATCACGGTCTTTTGTGGAATCAATTTGATAGGTCTGTTTGAATGATACTTAGCTTCTTTTCATGTTTTAGTCCGTGGTGGCTGGGGGCAGGGATGCCTCTGGCCGCTATTTGAAAAGTTAATACCAGTGGCGATGTGGCAGCTGCGGCGGTTGTAGAGAAACGCTGACAAAAGCCTTAACTGCCTAACAGGGCTTGCGTCGGCACCGATAAGTAAACAAATGCGTAGCAGGCCGGGGAAGCCTGCCCACTGGTATTTTATAAGTTAATATGGGGCAGTGGCGGAAGCCAAGGGAACGAGGTTAAGGTGGACTGCTATTCGGCAGGGGCTAACCAAGACAGGTAGTTAAATCTGCTAACCCTAACACCTACCTGCCCCATAGCTTAAAAAGTAAATGATGTCTCAGGTGCGACGGCTCAATCCTGAGGCACTATAATCCCTGGGTGGGCGGCTTGGAGTCGCCTGCCTATATTTGACAAAGGAGAAGTAGAACGGTGGAAAAGACAATATCAGATGCGGTAGAGGAACTGGACAGAAAATTTGTTCAGGGTTGCAAGAATCGCCGAAAAGCCATTGATAAGGAAAAGGAAAGAGTACGTTTATATTGTAATCCCCGCGGTTTTAAGCCAAACTGGGATATGGGTATTACCAAAGATTATAAGGCTCTTTGAAACGGAGTACGCATAATGAATGATGTAAGGTATTTAGGTGTTGTCGAGGGAGTGGACGGTAAATATAAGGTTTGGCTGAAAAACCATGTGGTGTATTACAAAAAGATATATTGCAGGGTGTGGCTTCTGCGTACCTTAGATATATCGTGCGCAATATATGTGATTATATGGCTGGCGGGTAGATGGATATAGACCTAACACAATTACGTTCCGTAATGAATCCTAAGTGCGAAGCCCTGATAAACAACAAAGACAGGCACTTATGGTTATGGGGTGGAGGTGATGCGGGCAAATCTCACGGAGTAGCTCAGAAGTTCGTCTTGCGTATGCTACAAGGCTGGCAAGAGGGCATAAAGCACAGCTTCTTAGTTATACGCAAGACGCAGCCATCCGTCCGGGGTTCGGCATTTAAGCTCGTAAGAGATAAGATAGAGGAGTTCGGCCTTGGCAAGCTGGTTAAGGTTACAAAGAATCCTATGGAGATTACATTCCCCAACGGCGGTCGGTTCATATTCGCGGGCCTTGACGATCCGGAGAAGATAAAGTCAATGGAGGCTATTACAAGTGTATGGGCTGAGGAGGTAACGGAGTTGACAGAGGAGGATTATCTAAGGCTCGACCTTATCCTTCGCGGCTTCACTGAGGATTACATGCAGATAATAGGCTCGTTCAATCCTGTAAACGAGCAGTCATGGATTAAGAAGCAATGGTTTGATACTGAGGAACGCAAGGAAGTTGAGGACGTAACGCCCGATGATTATCCAAGCTATATGCAGCGTAAGGCATTTCACGCGGAAGTAGATGGCAAGGTCTACACTAATTACGCTTCATACTGTCATTTCACTTACAAAGACAATCGGTTTGTTACCGATGCGGGCATAGCGACACTTGAGGGCATGAAAGAAAAGAACCCGAATTACTATAACATATATTGCCTTGGAAACTGGGGCGTATTAAGGGGTATCATTTATGAGAAATGGGAAACAGTTAAAGAGTGGCCTCATCGGCGGGATTTTGACGCTCATTCGACTGGCCTTGGCCTTGATTTTGGTTTTACCAATAGCCCTTCTGCTCTTGTTGAGTGCGGGTTTATTGGGGATGATTGCTACGTTCGTGAATTACTGTATGAGCCTGGTCTCACGAACCCTGCTATATGTAGTAAACTTCGGGCATTGGATATTAGGGACGACGCCACGTTCTGTGCCGATTGTGCCGAGCCAAAGAGCATCGCAGAAATTCAAAGCGAAGGATACAACGTCTACCCCTGCAAAAAAGGAAAAGACAGTATCGTCTATGGAATCCAGCGAGTCAAGCAGTACAATCTAAAGGTTTACTACGATTCGCCAAACCTGATCAAAGAGCTTAATACTTACGCTTGGGCCGAGGATAAAGAGGGCAAGTCCAAGAACATACCTGTTGACTTTATGAACCACTTAATGGATGCTATGAGGTATATCATAGTACACTTAAAGGGCTTAGTCCGGGGCAAGGTTGAGTTCGGCGGGGGCGAGGATAAGAAGGAAGAACGCAAAGAAAAGATGCGTGAAGCGTTTCACGTTACGGAATCGGAAGAAGATTTAATGGCTGTTATGCAGGAGTTAGAAGAATGAGCAAGGAACATAAGTTCATAGCGGGGATGTGTATTTTTTGCGGTTGCTTGAGAGGGCAAGAAGGTTCAATCGCGCCTTGTCCCGGCAAGATAGATTCAAGCTCGCCTTATCCCGACAAGATAGGTTCGTGCCCGTTCTGCGTGGAGGGCGGGTGTACGCACGAACTTGTGAAGAAATTAGCACGTGCAATAGCCGAGGAAATAGTAGATTATCAACAGAGCAAGGAATTGGAACGCTTTTCGGCTACAGGCCCAAGATAAGGAGATTAAAGAATAAAGACAACAATAAACAAAGATGGTAGCATACTAACGGTAACAGCGGAGAGCGAGCTTGACGCTCATGCCCTTGGATTCTGGTACAGGACAAACAAACACAGAAACTTCGGCGGCAAGTTGAAGATAATATTAGATATTAAGCTAAAGAAAAAGGGAGATTAAAGAATGAATCATGAACATAAATGGGATTTCTTTATGAATATGCACGGAACTATGGTATATATTTGTGAAATTTGCGGCAACGTAATCCCTTGCTGTAGGACACGTAAATACGATAGTCTTTCTGACTTAAAAGGAGCCAAAGTGGGCAACGGCTATAGATTTTTTGATAGAGGATAATATGAAATTAAAGGAGATTAACAATGGCAACACGAACTGACAGAGACGGCGAGGAGTATTTAGTAATCAGGACAAAAGACCAGAGGGGGGCATTGCTTCATCGGGCTTATAATGTGAATGACTTGAAGGAGTTGGCGGGGATTGTGCTGACAGAACGTGGCGAAACAATCGAGAACCTCAAGTCTATAATCCGCGAAGTGCTGAACGAGAAGCCGAGAGCTTCCGACGGGCTTAATGAAGTCATGCTGCAAATAAAAGAGACACTGCGTGAGTTTAAGTCGAGGCCCGGCGACGTAACAGTCAATCCTCCCGCCAAGAAGGAGAAAAAAGATGCCAAGCCAAAGCCCGGAAAACCCAAAACTTAATGAGTTCCGCAGCGAAGTAGCAAAGCTCAGATCGCTTGGATTGTTAGGCTCTACCTTGTCGCCTGTAGCCGTCAAGGAGGCCCGTCGCAAGCTCAAGGATATGAGCGAAGCGGAGCAAGCTGAGGCTACGCGTGAGATGGATGAGAAGATACAGGCTGACAAAGACTATTGGGATAGAGTTGAAGATGACGAAATATGGACAGGATTTTAAGGAGTAGCAAAATGGCAGAAATATCTGGCAGGGAAGATATATTTAAGCAGTTCGATAAGTTGGGCTTGTTGCCAAAGAACTGCACGCGTATAGTTTTGGATTTCACACTGGATAACTTAGCGAAGGTGTACTACGAGACTATTGCAGACGCCCAGCTAATAGAACTTGATATACCGAGCTATCTTGGGCCTAAGATTAAAGGCAACCATATCGAAGTTGAATTAAAGGAGTCAACAAATGAACAGACTTATCGGTGGGTAAGTGTCATGGATAAGGACACTTGCGAAGGCTGCCGTGCTCGTAATGGGACGATACTTACAGCTACCCAGGTCGAAGATGGCAAACAGGGCTGCGTGCCGCCATTGCATAGCCCTAAGAGCGGGATAGGTGGATGCCGTTGTGAAGTGGAGGAGATAAAATGAACAGACGTAGTTTCTTCAAACGCATAGCCGGGGCTTTGGCTGCGGTGCCGTTGATAGGCAAGGGGGTGGAGGCTGTAGCTGAGCCAGAAGTCATGGAGCAGTTCTTCACTGTAGACGGCGTGTTTACAAGCGGGCCGGCAGACGGCGTGTTTTTTGTTCCGTCTGAGTTCACAGACACCTATAAGCGTATTACCTTGTCAAGAGCGTTAAACTTGTCGATGGAAGATATTAACAAATTAACCGTAGAAGAAATGGATTTAATTATTAAGGAGCAAAGCAATGGAGTGTAGAACATGTGCATTTTATCAAAAGACTAACGGGCTAATCACAGACGCCGGGGCCGGCCTGTGTATGGTTAGCTCTAATCCGGTCCCGACAGACCCCATGAGCGGAGCCAACTGTACGGCATGGCGTCCTATAGGCTACAAGCCCCCAGTCGATTACTCGGTAAGAGGCATCACAGAGGAAACTAAGCTGGCATACCAGCTACCGAACAAGCCTGTAAGGACAGAGATAAAGGAGCCGCCGGCAAGCACCGTCAAGGTGGGCGATATAATCAAAATCTCATGGCCTGATGAGTGGATAGTGTCCGCGATAGGCCGGGCGTCCCTGTTGGCGTTCAATCCTAAGACGGGAATCGAAAAGGTTTTCTCACTCAAGGATACGAGCATACAGAAAGAGAGATGAGACTATGACAGTTAAGTACATTTTAAGCGAAAAAGATGAGCCGGTAGTTAAGCTAAGATTAATAAGCGACGCAGGAAGCATCGTTGTTGTTGCTTGCCAAGGAGGTACAACAAGAGGTATTATGCGGTTTCTCCCCAACGGCATGTCCAAGAGAATCGCGGGCGACCCAGTTCATGGCCTAAGAATGGATGGTAGTGGCATAATAATCGAAGAAGTGTAAAGAGGCTTCGCATTGAGACTTCCGACACACAAACAGTGGCGGGCCTATTACTTAACGGCCATATTGCAGAATACGCAGCTTGAGGCGGCGAGTGCTATGGGCGTAAGTCAGCCTATGGTATCTCGCCATTTAGCGGCTGTAGGGCTTAAACTCCCGTTATTGTGCCGGGAATCGGCTGAAAATATAACCACGCCACTTTTTCTAAGTTACGCTGCTACAATGGATTACGACGTTCAGCGTCAATTTTAGGTTATATCGCCAACAGTCTTACGGATAGATTCTATTTGTAAGGCTTTAGATGCTTAGTTTAAGACGATACTTACAGCAATGGCTATTGAAGGACGCGAGTAGTGCCGTCGGGGGGTCGAATATCTCCGCCGGCCAGAGCAATAGCCCGTATGCCCCTCAAATACCACCTGGGCTTTTAGTGCGGAGAGTAAGCTCCTGGGCGTATAAATGTATATCCATCAACGCAAGGACGGCTGCTAAGGTTCCGCTCCGCCTGTATGCCCGTAAAGCTACATCAGGCCAGAAATCACGCTTCAAGCTCCGCCCGGTATCTCACAAACGCCTTGAATATATGCACACAAAGGCCAATTTGAGCGGCGTCATTACCGGCTCATTCGATTTGGTAGAGGTTTTAGATCACCCGCTGCTCGATTTGCTTCGTACGGTCAACGACTTTATGAACGCTTTCGACCTCAAGAGTCATGTAACTCAATCGCTCGAATGTACGGGCAACGCATATTGGCGGAAAGTTCGCAAGGCCGGGTTTGTTGAGGCTTTATGGCCGTTGCCGCCGCAGAACGTCCGGGTATTGCCTGACAGGACGAAGTTTATCAAGGGCTACGAGTACGGAACCGGCTCGGAGAAGATATTCGTCAAACCTGAGGATATGATCAACTTCAAGTACATCACGCTCAGGGACAATCTTTATGGCCTGGGGCCGATGGAGGCTGCGGTCAAGTCCGTCGATTTATCTAACGCGATGGACAGTTACGAGACTAATTTGTTCCGATCCGGAGGGCGTCCAGACCTGGGCTTGACGTACCCGGAGAATCAAATAGTAGGAACGGATGAGATCAAGAGGGTTAAGCGTCAATTCAAGCAACAGTTTGCCGGCACGGGTAACTCCGGCAATTTGGCTGTTCTTACCGGCGGAGCTACGTTAGCACCTATATCAATATCGCCGAAGGAAATAGCATACCTCAAGGGCCGGGAGTGGACGCTCCAAGAGATATTCGGGATTTACGGTGTACCTTTAGTCTACGTCAAGGTTCAGGAAATCAGCCGGGATAACGCACATCAAGCGAAACTCATACACGCGGAGAATACGATAGAGCCTATATTGACGCTAATCGAGGAGGACTTGAACGAGCAGCTTGTCCCCGATTTTGACGATAATCTTATCCTGGCTTACGACGATCCAAGGCCTGTCGATATGGATCAGAGGTTAAAGCAGATAGACATCAGGCTTGGAAAGAACATGACTACGATTAACGAGGAGCGTGCGATTGACGGGCTTGACCCTGTAGAGTGGGGAGATAAGCCGATTATACCGCCGCCCGCGTTCGGTAATCCAGCCGGAGCCGAGGTTGATACGTTAAGTAGTGATGCTGAAAAGCGATTCAAGGCCGGTCAACCTACTATTGCCCACCCTGCGGCTACATTCGAGCCGGAACTCTTTATACAAAGATTAGAGGACTATTTCTTTAGAGTGAAGATGGTCGTAATGAGTAATATCACTGACGACCAATTCAAGCAAATACAAACGAAAGTCCTACCGGATGATGTAGTCGCAGGGTGGTTCAATATGGATGCTCTTAACTCGGAGCTTGCTCGTGTATCCGAGCGTTTTGTCCGGGCATCTATGGTAATTGGCGGCGAGCGAGCTTTAAGGCATGTTGCAGACTTGCCGTTTAACCCGCTTCACCCCGGCGTTCAAGGGGCTTTACTGGAGCGGATGGGGACTATAGCCCAGGCTAATAACACCGTTAGAACGCAGGTGAGGACGGCTGTAGCGGAGGGCATCGAGGCAGGTGAGGGCATCGGACCTATTCGCAAACGGGTATCTACTGCCTTTGATACGATTGGTCCTATATCAGCGAGAAGGATTGCACGGACGGAGACTATATGGGCTTTCAACGAAGGGGCGGTTCAGGGTTATATTCAATCGGGGATAGTTAGCCGCAAAGAATGGGTTGTCGCCGAGGACGATAGATTGTGCCCGTGGTGTTCTGAAATGAACGGGCGGACGGTCGAGATTACGCGAGCGTTCTGGGAAAAAGGCGAGGCAATGACGGTAGCGAATAGGACATTATCGTTTGAGTATACGGACATCGGGCATCCTCCGTTGCATCCCAATTGTAGGTGCACTGTAGTTCCGGTATTGGAGTAGAAAATGATACAGCGATATATAAACCGAATGTTAAGTTTGGCGACAAATAAGGAAAACAGAAATGACACTCGAAGAATATCTGAAAAAGAGAAGCGGCTCAAGCAACGGCGACCCCTTGTTCACCGATTCGTTGTGCGTTAAGGAAGTAGACGACGAGGAGCGCTCGGTTACGGCTGTTATATCTACGGATAGAATCGACCGTATGAAAGAAGTGTTGCTGCCGAAGGGTGCGAAGATAGACGAGTTCCTCAAAAATCCGGTCGTACCTTGGGCGCATAATTCTCACGAGCCGCCCGTCGGACGGTCTTTATGGATTACGAAGAAAAAGGGCAGCATGATTTCTAAGGTCAAGTTCGCAGCTACGGAGCGAGCCGAGGAGATATGGCAGCTATTCCGACAGGGATTCTTAAAGGCTTTTAGCGTGGGCTTTAAGCCGATAAAAGGTCATGCTCCTACACCGGACGAGATCAAGAAAAAGCCCGAATGGGCAGAGGCCGACTGGATATTCGACGAATGGGAATTGCTTGAGTTCTCGCCGGTTACTATCCCGGCTAATCCTGACGCTTTAGCGATTGCTGTGAAGTCTAACGATATTACTCTATCCGAGGAGATGCGGAAAGAGCTTAAAGTTATCGAGGACGATATAGAGGAGACGTTCTACGCTGAGGGCGAAAAGGCGGAGGTCTTAGAAGATGGAACCGACTGTAACAAAGAAATAGAGATTAACGTAGGCTTCGAAGAAGAAAAACCAGAAGAGGATAAAGGAATCGATGTTGACACCTTTACTATCGGAAGCAAAGAGGTCGCTGCAAAAGTATTGCCGGTAACGGTCAATCCCGATCCTCATCCGGAGGCTGTTTATAATGTGAGTTCCGAGAGCGACGTTGCCGCCGTAAAGGTAGACCATAACATCGATGTAGAGCGGGTTATAGAGGGGGTAGAAAAAGAGTCCGATGTAAACATCGTTTACGAAGTCGATGAGGTCATAGAGGTAAAGCTGCCGAATGAAGAGATTATAAAAGCTGCTCACGATGAGTTCTTAAAAAAGAAAAAAGGCACTGTTTGGATATGAGTTCGGGAACCAGGGTAATTAGTTGCGGGGATAGCAGGCTCAAGGCTGGGGCTATTAGCGATAGAGATTATAGGTTCATAATATAAACGTATTCCATATTAAAGGAAAACGAAATGAAGAAAACATTAAGGCTTCTAAAGGACTGGGAAAACAAGGGCACCAAGTGGAAGCTCGGCCAGTTGATAGCTGTTGATGAGCATTCAGCAGGTAGCCTTGTCAGTGAAGGTATCGCTGAGATATATGAGCCTTCTGCTGATGATGTAGTTACATTCACCAACAAAGACGGCGGCGGTGTAGGCCGTGAGGAATTGACGGAGATTTTAGCGGAAGTACACGCTAAGCACCTCAAAAAGATTTCGGATGAAGCTGACGGTACGCCTGCCGAGTTAAAGACCGGCGGGTATTGCAACATGGCTGATTTCG
>SDBS01006099.1_pt1 | contig 11743 bp, 14 predicted proteins | sample 2277091 | NCBI WGS metagenome assembly SDBS01 (sample SAMN10404972, study PRJNA504765) | marine sediment metagenome | isolation source: marine sediment core GS10_PC15, 163 cmbsf | place: Arctic Ocean: Southern Knipovich Ridge | collected 2010 | reverse complement strand
CCACAGATGGACACAGATGAACACAGATTAGCAGCGTACGGGGCACGTTGTGCCACGCCGGGTTCCTCCAGAGGCAGGTAGACTTGCCCCGCCATGCAATATAGCACTGGTGGACAAGTTTACCCGCTCGCATTGTGGCGGACCACGAGTGGCACTCACTTTTCACCAGGGGTCGACTGTCCTTAGTATTACACTAATAAAGCTATTAATTTCGCGTGACACAGAAGCGCGTTTGTGTTAACGTAAAGCCGGTGACGGATAAAGGATGAGTATGAACAGCTGACTGTCCCTAGTGTCCCTAGTAAATATCTATGAGGAGGGCTATATAGAGAGATATGTAATATATTATAGAGTAGAGTATATACATACATTATAATATAACGCATATATGGTAAAGTTGAGATAGGCTTGAAATGGGGGGGCCTAGGGACAGGGGGGGAAAGGCCTAGAATAAGTACTGTATGCGACAGAAGTTACAATAGTTTTTGAGTATGCCCCGAGGGGATGAAATACTCAGGTTAGAGATCCTCCCCAGCCAAAAAATGTATGGGTTGTATAAAAAATTACAAAAAAATAAAAATTGGTTTGGAAAAATGCTCAATATCGCGATAGTATAATAGGGAGGAGCATATTATGTTCACAATGCCAATACAAAGCACAAAACGATGTAGAGCTTGTTATCGGGAACTGCCTTTCGACAATTTCGGGAAGGTGTCAAGTACAAAAGACGGCCTCAATAGTCAATGTAAGGATTGTGCAACCGAGCAAAGGAATGGACAGAGCGGGCGTCTTGAACGTCTCTATGGTGTAACTAGAGAACAACACCAACAAATGTATATGGACCAAGGGATGTGCTGTGCATTATGTGGTAAACCGGTGCCCTACAATAAAATCCATACTGACCACGATCATAAAATGGACAAAGTTCGTGGGCTCCTTTGTTCGGGTTGTAACGTTGGGTTGGGACTATTGGGGGATACCCTTGAGGGGTTGCAACGGGCAATTAAGTATCTAAAAACTGGCGTGGGACGCTAAAAGAAAGGGTAGATATGGAATACACTAAACAATGCAAGGTCTGTATGGGAGCTCTGACGGCGGACAAGTTTCGGCCTGACAGGAGATCCACAGATCACCTCGCGTCCACTTGTACTTCCTGTCTGGAAGATCGGGAGCGTCATGTCGAGGTTCCTGCGGTACATGAGCAAATGTACATAAAACAAAAGTTCCGCTGTGCAGTTTGTAACTGTAAGGTGTTCCTCAGTCAGATATTGATCGATAGCGACCCCCAGACTGACGAGACCAAGGGGTTGGTCTGTCGTCGATGTAATAAGCTCTTGAGGCTGGCTGATCGCGATCTAAGGGTGGTTAAAGCTTTGGTAGCATATTTGGCTCCCGCTCCCACAGGGGCATCCAGTCCGCCTTTGCCAGTCCATAACTGTACATAATGTACAATATGTACATAATTTAATAATGGGGGCAATGTGCTCGACATAATATTACAGACGATTATCGCAATTTCAAGTGGGCTCACGATATGGCTACTCGTCCGCAAGGATAAGTGGTACCGCTGGGGATTTGTGACCGGGTTGATCTCAGAACCATTCTGGCTGTGGTCCGCGTTACGCCATGACCAATGGGCCATAATACTAATAGTGGCGTGGCACACATACGCCTATGCCTTGGGCTTTAGAAACCATTGGAGAACTAAAAAATGATACATGAACTACCGGGTATAATGATGGCAACCGTCGATGACGCCGTTGGATCATATGTGATTCCAGTGTCGGAGGGCCAACAAATAGAGATACTTAAAATAAAGCTCAACGAGGCGATCCGTCACATCAATAACTTAGAGGAAAAACTACTCTCATCGGATGACTTAATAGAATAAAAAATAAATTTTTCCCCGATATTGATTTGAATTATACCCCGATTTATGCAATAGTATACATGTACGCAGTATGGGGAGTTTGCGTTTTTATAAAGAGGGCAAAGGGGATAAGTAATGGCTAAGAAACGCTGTTCGAGGTGTCACCGAGAGTTACCACTCAAGGCGTTCAATAAGAACAATGCGAAGAAAGACGGGTTGCAAGTTGCTTGTCGAGAGTGTAGGAATCGAAGGATTCAGAAGCGTTATAAGGAATCCGCGGAGATTCGAGAAGAAAAGAGTAAAAAACAGAAGGCTCGTCACGCAAGACATCCCGAGAAAGTATATAATACTCATCTTAGATGGAAATATGGTATCACTCGGAGGCAGCATAAGCAATTATATATGGGTCAAGATGGGTGTTGTGCCCTGTGTGGGGATTCTGTGGCTTACCATAAAATACTTGTCGACCATGACCATGTGACCGGCAGGATTCGTGGGTTGCTTTGTCGAAAATGTAATAGCGGATTGGGGGCATTCAATGATACTGTTGAAGGACTACAGGACGCGATTAGATATTTGAGGAGATAATTATGGTAAAAAAAGATAAGAGGGATCAATGGGAAATCGAAAGTGATGCCCATACCTTGGTGGAAGCCGAGTTGATCCGGAAAGATAAGCCACGGTTCAAAGATGCAGTCGCCCACCTCAAAAAAGAAAATGAGGCCCGCAAGGAAGCTCTCAAGAGATAATTTTCGGAGAATGAGTGGATTTCCTATCTAGGATATTTGGGGTAAATACGAAATATGAGCGTTGTTAAAGAAAAGCGATGTCCCAAATGTGGGCTGACTTTGCCGTTGGATCGATTTTGTAAAAATAAGGCGATGAGTGGGGGGTTGCAATGCTGGTGTATAAGTTGTACCAGTGAGTCAGCTAAGGCGTATTATATTAAGAATCAGGATAGGCTGTATACACAAAGGGTGGAATATAGTCATTCAGATCAGGGCCAAAAAGTGCGACGCACCCTATATCTCAAGAGAAGGTATAATTTGTCCATTAAACAGCATAAGCAAATGTATATCGATCAGAATGGGTGTTGTGCCGTCTGTGGTGAAGCTGTACCCTATGGTGAGGTTCATACTGACCATGACCATAAAACAGGGGAAGTACGTGGATTACTGTGTATGGGTTGCAATCATATGCTGGGCCGGGCGAAGGATAACCCGGATATATTAATACGTGGAGCGGAGTATCTCAATGGACTTTCTTAGTCGAATTTTCGAGACTATTAGGAAACTGATCCCGCGGGTCTATTTAATAGCTCCGGATGAAAGGGGTATTCGTGTAACTCTAGGGACGAGGGTTAAAGTTCTGGAACCCGGTTGGTATATATACTGGGGAGTAATACAGGATTTACAAGCTATTACAGTTACCACGCAGGTGATCGATCTTCGACCACAATCAGTTTATGATAAAAATAATAGGAACTGGACAGTTAGCGGAATAATCAAATATAGGGTGTCCGATGTGAGGAAGGCCCTATTGTCCGTTCAGGACTATGACCAGAGCCTCCAAGCATTGTCTCTTGGGGCGTTACTAACTATATTAAGTAACGTCGAGAATATTGAAGTCGCGTCCTCCGAAGGGATTGCCGAGCAAGTTTTGGCGAAAGTGCGAGAAGAGGCTTTTGGATGGGGCCTTAAAATCCAACGTGTTTTTATCAGCGATCTCGGGCAGGTGAGGAACATCAGGTTACTTACAGATCGAGTGGTGGAGTAGAATGATAAAAGTACTTGCTATATGTATTATAGTCGGAAGTTTATTGAGGATTGGATACCTCGTTAAGAAAATTATTAAAGGGAAATGAAATGGCCTATAGAAGTGAAAACGCGTTACTCTGTGAAGCGGGTGATGCACAGATTATTGATTTGGCAAATGGAGCTAAGGCGGATGCTACTGTCGTAGTCGGACAGGAATATCGGATCTTCGCCCCGATGATCGGTATAGTGGCACTTGGATACTCCGATCCCGCTACCGTAGGTAATGTGGTTGGGGTCATCGGCCCGGGTGGATGGCTTGATATTAAGCCGACCGCTACGACCTTGATGCTGATCTGTCAGGATACCACTGACGATTACGGTACAGATTTTGATACCTCGGCGTATGTAGTTAAAATAAGTGATAGTTAGGGGTGAAGCATTTGCGGGATAACCGTGCAGAATGGGAAAGGTAATAAAGAGACAAAAAATGTTGGGCCACCTATGGTCGTGTGGGTGTGTCCACTCTGTACTTATATTTACCGGACGACTGATCCTCGTGTAGTTAGAATGCACTGCCCGGGCTGTTGTGAATGCTCATGGATGAAATGGAGTGAAGATAATGGCGGCGAAGAAAAAAAATAGTCGGGCGAAGGCGAATCGTCTGGTAAGTAAATACCTTAGCGATATGGCGAAGTTAGAGGATGCTTGTATAGACAGCGGGGGAGAAGTCCGTATGTGTGCAAGGGCTGAGAAGTTAGCTGAGATTATCTGGAAGAACGCATTAGGCTTCGAGGAACTGGACATAAAAACTGATACTGAGGTGGTACATCCTCCGAGTCTGTCTTATATGAAAATTTTGCTTGAGAGGCTTGAGGGCAAGGTTCAAGATGTTAGTGCTACTAAATCTAAGAAGAGTATGGCGGATCGTGTCGCGGAAACAACCAAGAAAAAAATAAACGAAATCGCTAAGGAAAGCTAATGGTGGTCACCAATTTAACTACTGCCCCGAAGTTGAAGAAGCCGTTTCCATGTGGTCCGAAGATATGGGAGTGCCCCATAACGGGATTACAAGTTCCCAAAGAGGTCGAGGCCAACAAGCGGTATCGTGAATCGATTCTTCGTAAGGCGGAGCACAACATATCACTCCAAGAAGAACTTATGCGGGCAAGTCACGATTCGATGTTATATTGGATTAATACATTTGTTTGGACCTTTAAACAGTTTGATGTACTGCCAGACGGATCTATGATCCCCGCCGTTCAGAGTCATGTACCGATGGTGACATGGGACATACAGGACGAGTTTTTTGGTGAGTTTATAGACGCGGTAGAGACTGGTCACGATCTTGGGATTAAGAAGAGTCGAGATATGGGGGCTAGTTGGTCCTGCTTGGAGGGACTTCACCATTATTGGTTGTTCAAGGACGATTGTATGTTGTTGGAGTTATCCCGTACAGAAGACTATGTGGATAAAACTGGAAACCCGAAATCTTTATTTTGGAAACATGATTATATTAATAGTTGGTTGCCAGAATGGATGTGCCCCCCGGGTATTAAACTTGGAGAATCGAATCGAACAAAAATGCACCTAGTCAATACCCTTACGAATAGTGTTATAGACGGTGAATCGACCACGAAACATGCTGCGTCTGGTGATCGGCGGAAGATCGTTCTCCTCGATGAGTTCGCAAAGGTAGAGAATGGCGAGGCGATGAGGTCAGCGACGGCTGATGTAACACCCTGTCGAATTGTAAACTCTACCCCCGCTGGTGCCGGAACGGAATATAGTGACTGGATTAATTCTGGTCAGATAAAAGTGTTCATGCTTCCATGGTACGAACATCCTGATAAGGGTCGTGGACGTTACGTAGAACGAAACGAGAAGACTAACGAATGGGAAATCAAATCACCATGGTTCAATAAAGAATGTCTTCGCCGGTCGCCTAAGATTATCGCTCAGGAAATTCTGATGCAAGACATCGAATCGGGCGATGTGTTTTTCAGTATCCCAAATCTTAAACAGCATAAAGATCTGTTTGGTCGTAAACCACTTTCGGTCTATGATATTGACTTCAAGAGTGACGTAACAAATGAGAGTATACCTAAGCTCGTTCAGACTAAAGATACTTCTCGGATCAAAGTGAAAAAAACTTCTAAGGGAAGTCTGTCCTTATGGGTAGAATTATTGCTGGGGAGACTGGATCAGAACAAAACTTATATCTTTGGTATCGATACCAGTAAGGGTATGGGTGCCTCTAATTCGATTATCTCCATACTCTGTGTAGAGACGATGGAGAAGGTGGGCGAGTGGGCGAATGCGAATGTACTTCCTTATGACTTTGCTAGAATTATTGTGGCCCTCGCTTTGTGGGTAGGTGGAACTCGACCTCGCAGGATTCCGTTCCTTATATGGGAGAAGAACGGACCCGGATGGGAAGTTGGAAAACTTTTAGTGAAGAAATATTTATATCCTCACTACTACCGTACCCGCACATCGGGTATCGTGGGCGTGAAAGTCACAAATAAGTATGGGTATCATACTTCTCAGCAGGGGAAGCGTGAGCTCTTACAGTTATTGGATAATGCGTATGCACAAACTAACTATGTGAATCATTCGTTCTTAGCCTTGGGAGAGGCGGAGCGGTATATCGAGTACCCGGGTGGAGGTGTTGGCCCGGCTGGACTTGCTCGGGAAAGTAAGTCCGCTCGATTGACTCATGGTGACAGAGTGATCGGCGATGCTTTAACTTTGGAAGCGGTAGAAACTGCCCCCAAAATGCGGCGGAAGAAGTCTGAGGCTCCCTTTCGCTCTGTTGCTTATCGTAAACAACTTCACGATGAGAAAATCAAAGCCAAGAAAAGTAGGAAACCGTGGCGGCATAGATTCGATTTTAGTAAGGACATGGTATAATGGTAGAAGAGGTATTAATCCCGAGTAAGATCCAAGAGGCAGTTAAAGCTGGGTTCGAACGGACTAAGATTTACCGAAGAGCTAGAGCGTTATTCATGCGGGAATATGTTGGCAAGTATTATACAAAAGACGCAGGGTATGTCGGGGACACCCCACTTAATTTAATTTTCCACGCCCTTCGATCTTTGATTCCGAACATCGTAATGAAGAACCCCATCACATTAGTAGATACCGATATTGTCGAGCATAAACAATATGCCGATCTTCTCGGTCTCGGCATTGACACTGTGGCCAAACGTATAAAGTTGAAAGACGAACTGCGGGCCGTAGCCTTAGATGCGTTCTTCGGCTTAGGGGTTATGCAGACCGGACTATGCGGGTCGAATAATATTATCATGTTGGACGATGCCGAGTTTGATCCGGGTGAGATTTATTCCAGCCGAGTGGATCTGGATGATTTATGTGTCGATCCAACATGTACCACGTTGAAGAATGCTGGCTTCATGGGGGCAAAACTTCTCGCCCCTCGTCGATTGCTATTGGACTATGACCAATACGATCATGATATGGTAATGAAACTCCCATCGGCTACCGATACTACGCGGGATAATAAAGAAGTTAAAAACCTCTCCCAGAAAAATCTCGGAACAACTGGGATCTTTGAACTACAGGATTATGTTGAGCTAGTACAGTTATGGGTTCCGGAGGCGAATGTTTTAGTAACTGTTCCTAACCCTTACCAAATAACTTTTGATGATTATATCGCAGTGCAAGATTATTATGGTCCTGAGTCAGGTCCGTTTAGTTACCTCGCGTTAACTCCGCCCGTTGGAAATAATCCTTTTCCAGTTGCCCCAGTTAGTTTGTGGTACGACTTGCATAAGATGGCCAACAACATGATGGAAAAAATTATGAATCAGGCCGACCGTCAAAAAGATGTCTTGCTTTACAATCCGGCTAACGCCGATGACGCAGAACAGATTGCCGATGCCAACGACGGAGACTCGGTAGCAGTCAGTGACCCCAACCAAGTAAAGGTTGTATCATACGGGGGACAGGCTAATTCGAATGAACGATTATTGGCCCAAGTACATACATGGTTCAATTACATGAGTGGTAACCCGGATCAAATGTCCGGTGCCGCACAGCAATCTGAAACTGCTACGCAAGCAGAAATATTACAGGCTAACGCGGGTATCGGATTAGCAGATATGAAGGGCACCATATATGATTTTTCGGCAGACATTACTGGAAAGATTGCATGGTACTTGCACACTGATCCATTGCTGGAGTTACCAATCGCACGTAGACAGCCGGGTGGTGAGTATGCACAAGTTTCACTCACCCCGGAGCAACGTAAAGGTGACTGGCTTGAGTTTAATTTTTCGGTGAAAGCAAGATCCATGGAGGTTCTCGATCCACAGGTACGAACGAAACGACTGATGGAATTTGGGACAAACTTTTTGCCAGGTGCGGCTAACGCGGCACAGGTTATGGCCAGTATGGGGCAAGAGTTTAACTTGGCCAAGTATGTAACTGATATGGCCGAGCAACTGGGGATTAAAGACGATGTTGTTGACTGGTTTGTAGATCCCCAGTCTGTACAGAGGTCGCAGTTGTTGTCCCAGATGGGGCCGAAATCAAGTGGTAAAGGCGGGATTAAGGGAGTGATGCAGAACCATGGAAGTCCTTATAAGCATAATATACTTGGTTCTACAGCACAGACTAATAGTGATCGCCAAGAGGCTGGTGGGATCGCCCAAAGTAATAGAGATACTACGAGGAGTGTTGGCTAATGCCTTTTTATGATTTCGAATGTATTGGCTGTGGTACTAAAGACGATGTTCTTTGTACTGTCAGTAAATGCCCGGAGGATGACGCGGGCCCGGAGTGTTCCGGTTGTGGTAAATGTATGACTAGAAACTACAATAAAAAACCTAAAGGGCTATCAAGGACCGGCGTAGGTGATTACGCTAAGGGTGTTGTGTCAGATGCCCTTGCAATCAATCCCGAGCAAATTGAAGAGCATCACAGACTCTTTCCTGATGTGGATGTTCTATCAGATGGCCGTGTTAAATTTGATAGCTATAAACAGCATGATGATTACTTGAAAAAGACTGGGTTCCGAAAAAAACCACAGAAAATAAAACTAAAGGGGCAACGTATCGCATAATTAACTAATGGGGCAAAACGCTTACCCATAATGGAAACCGTTTTAGGAGAATTAAAATGCCAGAAGAAATTAAGAAAGATGTGGAAGAGACTGACAAGGATGATGCCAAAGCTATCGCGGATGCAGCAGAAGAAATCGCCGCAGAAGTGAACCTAGAGGATAAGGTGAAAGATAAAATGGCCGAAATTTTCAGGTCAGAGGATGACGCAGAAGAAACCGAGGAAGCAACAGAAACAACAGAAGAAGAAACAACCGAGGAGACGACAGAAGAAATAGAAACAACGGAAGTAACAGACAGTGCCACGAGCGAAGGCGAGGAGAAGACCGGTGACGAAACGCTCACTCTCCCCGCCAGCCATATTCAAACGGCGTTACGCCTTGGTATATCTGAAGACAAAGTGAAGGAACTCTTTGATAAGGACCCTGAGTTTATGATTTCGGCATTGGGGGAACTCCATGCCGGGGAGAATAAGCTCTCGGCTCAGTACGCACAAATGGGACGTGCGGTTCATAAGAATCAACTTGCTGAACAGAAAGCCACAGCCGGTGATGAGACTCCTCCGAAATCTTTTGTGGATCTTGAGAAACTGAGATCCAGATTTGATTCCGATGATGAAGAAGCGGCGACATTGATCGACGGGGTTGTCAAGCCCTTAAATGATGCACTCGTTGAAATGCAGAAACAGATGGATCAGCGAGTCCAACCAGACGGTCAGCCCGCGTACAATCAACAAGAGGAACGTGCAATACAGTCGGAGGTCAATAACTTCTTTGATAACGATCAGCTAAAAGACTTTCGAGAGTATTATGGTACAGTGAAGGCGGGAGAAGATCCCCGTACATCGTTGACCGGTGCACAATTCAAACATCGCGGCGACATATGTTCAGAAGGTAATTTGATTCGAATAGGTGCCGAGTTTTCCGGACAGAAGCTCACGATCTCCGATGTGTTACAACGGGCACACTTACAACTTACTGAGCCAATGCGGGAAGAAATGATTCGTGAGGAAATTTCTTCGAAAATTAAAAAACGTGCTAAAGGTCTTTCTATAAAGGCCGGAGCTAAAAAGGTTCCGAAAACACCTTCATCAAAGGATGCGGGGAAGCAGTTAGAGATTGTTACCAAGGCACGGTTAGCCAAAGTATTTGGATAAATCCAAATACGCAATCCATAGGAGAAAATTATGGGTGTTAAAAATAGTGACTTAGCAGACTTGATCGAAATCACTTTAGCCGATCTTCCTAAACAGGAGTTTGAGGTTATGTGGGATCATCCGGAGTATGAGTTCTGTCGTATTTATCAGAACGAACGGATGGAGATCGATGGTGGAACTTCTATCAAACGTAAAGTCATGCTCGACCCAGCCGGTGGTGCACATTACCGTAGGCTGTTTGATACGGACGAGCCTGATGTCGAAGATGTAATGCAGGGTATTGACGTTCCATGGTGTCAGATTTCAACTGATTACTCGTGGGATAAAGTCGAGATCATGCGAAACAAAAACAGCGAGAAGGGTTTCATCAACTTGATGAAGACCCGGCGTGTAGCAAAACTTTGGGGTCTCGCAGATCTCATCGAGGAACGTGCATGGAAGACACCTACGAGTGCGACGGATGACCTGTATCCATACGGTGTACCGTACTATCTTACGTTTTACAGTGCAGACAGTACGATCAGTACGACCGATGGTTTCAATGGTCAGTTTATTAAGTATCAGGACGGTACTTATAATGCTACCGTTGCCGGTCTTAGTGCGACCACTTATGATAAGTGGAGAAACTACTGTGCGGTTTACACCTCGATCAATAACACCATGCTGAAGAAATTCCGCAAAGCGTTTTTGAAGACCAAATTCAAAGCTCCGCTCATCATCAATGACCCGGCGAACAAGAGAAACGCCTCGAAGCGTATTTATACGGATATAGATACCTCTGTTGAATTGCAGGAACTCGCCGATCAGAGAGACGACAACCATACCGGTGGCGAACTGATGGGTAATATCAAAGCCGATGATGCCGGTGTTGTTTATATAAACCGCTTGCCAGTGGTTTATATTCCTGAGTTGGATGATGCAACTGCCACTCCGATTTATTGTGTGGACTTTGCAAAGTTCATCCCGGTAACTCAGGAAGGGTACTGGATGGTTGAAGGTGAACCTATGATTGACCGTTCACAGCACACCACGTTCACGGTGTTCCTTGATGGCTCTCATCAGAACCTTTGTTTAAACAGACGTGCCGCAGGATTTGTTCTGCATAAGTCTGCGTAGTAAAAGTAACGGGAGAGGACACTGTGTTCTCTCCCATAAATTTAGTTTCAAGGAACTAGGTAATAAACCTTTTAGTTCCTTTTTGAAAGGAAGATTTAAAATGGCAAAAGGAAAAGCAAAAAGAGTCCTCTTAGGGATTCAGGGCCTTGTCGGCCAGAGGAAAGCTCCCGATTATAGTTTCGTCTACGAAACCTCTTTGGTGAGAGACGAAAAATGGTATCCCGGCGATGCTTTGATTCTTCCCGATGGTCGTGAATTGCGTTACGCGAAGTCGGTCGGAATTCTTAGTGCGGCAGAGGCCGCTCAGTTTAATAGTGTGGGTGTAATTGCCTATACTACGGCTGTAACTACTGGAAAAGTCGGGGACACGTCTTTCATCGTTCCCGGTGGATCTAATCACGCCGCCGCATTTGAGACAGACGAACTTCGTGGCGGCTATTTTTCAGCCTTCGGTAATAATACCGATGATGCGGACCACACATGGAGAGGTATTGTGGGCAACGATTATTCAGCCATCAATGCCGCCGTGACGATCTATCTGGATGGACCGCTGGATGTGGTTATAGACACCAATACTTCTGTCGAGGTATTTGAAAACCCCTATAACCATATAATGAAAGATTCCGCTGCGGCATTGTCAGGTGGTGAAGCGGCGAAAGGTAAAGCCGGTGTACCAATGGTGTATGTTGACGCTGTGGCTAAATATTTCTGGCTACAAGTTACAGGACCGAGGTTCTTAAACCCACAGGCTGATGTTATTAAT
>SDBS01006098.1_pt1 | contig 11743 bp, 11 predicted proteins | sample 2277091 | NCBI WGS metagenome assembly SDBS01 (sample SAMN10404972, study PRJNA504765) | marine sediment metagenome | isolation source: marine sediment core GS10_PC15, 163 cmbsf | place: Arctic Ocean: Southern Knipovich Ridge | collected 2010 | reverse complement strand
TAATTGCTTCAAGAACTTTATCAATACTTCGAACAACAATGATGTTTTTTTCTAAGACTAATTGATTATAGATGGAAGTTGCCTCTCCTTTTGTAAAATCTCGTTCATTAATTGAATTCTCTTCAATTATAATAACTTTATTGTTGGTGGTTGTTAATACTTCAAGATTACGCAAATTTCCCTTTCCGAATGGTATATTTACTAAAATTACTAAATCTACCTCATCTACCACTTTCTTTAATTGTTTATATGACTTCTCTGAAATAGGAGAAAATGGCCCTTCTGTGATTACCTTATAGCCCAACTCTTCTGCGAGCTTTAAATCATCATCTAATAAATTTACCACTCCAACTGAAATATCATAGTTACTGATCCGGGGTAGAATATTTAGAGCAGAGCCTCCTCCCGCAATAATATGGATTCTTTTTTTCTTATGATTATCATTTAAATTTGGACTTTCCAAATTAGTAGGATATTTTCGTATGGGAGTTATATATATGGACCCTGTATATGCATTTTTCTTTATAGCAACTTCAATTCCATATACTTTCTGAAGGTTTTCTTTAGTTAATACTTTTTTAATCTCACCGAAATCCTCAATACCTCCTTGATTCATAAGTAGAATTTTATCACAATATTGAGCAGCAATATTTAAATCATGAAGTACCACTATAACAATAAGACCTTTTTCAACATAAGTTCTAAATAAATTCATAAATTCTAATTGATAATTAATATCTAAATGAGATGTAGGTTCATCCAATAGTAAAATTTTCGTTCTTTGAGCAATGGCTCTGGCAATTATTACTTTTTGTTGTTCTCCGCTACTCAATTGATTAAAATTTCTGTCTCTTAGATCTGTTAAGCCTAATTGTGTTATAACATCATTTAGGATTTTTTGATCTTCTTCTGATTCTCCAGAGAAGCGACTGATATGGGCGTATCTCCCCATCTTTATTATTTCACTTACCTTATAATCAAATTCAACATAATTAGTTTGATTTACGAGCGATAATTGTTTTGCAATTTCACGTATAGAAAGTTTCTTTAAATTGATATCTTCAATAAATACTTGTCCATAATTCTGTCGTAAAATTCCACTTAATAATTTCAAAAAAGTAGTTTTTCCACATCCATTTGGACCTAAAATTCCATATAAATGTCCCTTTTTAAATTGAATGGATATATCCTTAATTATTTGCTTGGTTTTATAACTAAATCGAAGATTTTTAGACGATATCATTATGGACTAACTCTATTGAGTAATAGTAAATAAATAAACAAACAATTTATAGCAATTCTCCTGATTTCTTTTTTTTAATAATTAAATATACAAAAAATGGACCACCTAATAAGGAAGTTAATATTCCAACGGGGAGTTCTAAAGGAGGGACTATAGCTCGTGCCACTAAATCTGCCCATAATAATAATAACGCACCCCCAACTGCTGAAAACACTAACAACTTTCGATTATTACTTCCAATTAACATTCGCATGATATGGGGGATTATTAAACCTACAAATCCAATACTACCACAGAAAGCTACTGTTGTTGAGGCCAAAAGCGTCATTAAAATTAACATAATTTTTTTAGAGCGCTCTACGTTTACACCAATGGATTGTGCTGTAGCGTCTCCCAATACCATCGCATTCAAATCCCTTCCGTAAAAAAATAATATAACAAAACCATTTATGAAAATTACAAAAATTACAAAAAATTCGATCCAAGTAGTCCCCCAAAAACTTCCCATAAGATATGTTAATAAAAAATGAGCATGTTCTTCCGAAAAATACAAAATAAAACTTGTAAATGCTGAAAAGAAATAAGAAATTGCAATTCCAGATAATAAAAGGGCAGACATTGATAAGTGATATTTTGTTTTCGATAGATTATAGATAGTAAATATCGCAATACACGAAAAGATAAATGATACAAGAGGTAGCGTAAAAATGCTTAATAAACCAGAAATTCCTAAAACAATACTTAGCGCAGTTCCAAATCCCGCCGATGAGGATATACCGATAATATAAGGGTCTACGATTGGATTCTTAAAAAGTCCTTGGGCTACCACTCCTGCAATTCCTAACATTGCTCCAACGGTGACTGCCATAAGGACTCTGGGTAAACGTAAAATTAATATAATATTTTCCTCTCCTGCTGTCCACATTATATCTATATTGAATCCAAGAGAATTTAGTAGAATTCCAAAAACCTTATTAAAACTAATAACAACACTTCCAATGGAGACAGCAAGAATTATACTGACAAATACGGTTAAAATAAGAAATAATAAAATTGGTATAAAAAACTTTTTTTTATCTCTAATTCTAAGTATTTTTTCATTCATCTTTCTTTAAAGTAATTTTATTTACGGAAATAACATTGGATACAAATAGCGAGTCATATTTTCCAAAGCGTCAACTATTCGTGGTCCTGGTCTTAAATAGATATCATCAAAAACTTGATATACTCGATTATTTATACACGCATTTATAGCATTATATCCTGCTCTCTCGCATACTTGTTGCGAATACCAAGGAGCGCTATGTTCGGTAATAAATATTACATCAGGATTACCATCGATAATTGCCTCATGACTAACTATAGGGTATTCTAAGTTTATATTCCCAAATATATTGATTGCTCCAGCTTTATTAATCATATCATTTATGAACGATTTTGCGCCTACAATCTTAGGAGACTCCCAAACCTCGAAATAACTATCTACAATTTGAGAATAATTTAAAGTATTAGTTTTATTAGTTATTAATTCCATATTATAACTCATATTACCCATTAAATATACTCCATTAGTTCTCTTATTGATTAAATTACCAAATACTCCCATATTTTCTATGATGTCATCCAATGTATTAGCTATAATGAGGACTATAGCATAACCTTGGTTTTCTAATTGAGCAACTGACTCAGCATTCCATTTAGATGCAATTATTAGATCTGGATTTAAGGTAGCAATAATTTCAAGATTAGGAGTTGAAAAACCTCCTATGCTTGTGATATTTGTTGCGTCCGTAGGATAATTACAATAATCCGTAACTCCAACTAATTTATCTTCAGCTCCTAAGGCAAAGATAGTTTCAGTCACGGAAGGTGACATTGATACTATTCTTTGTGGAACATCCGGTACATAAACCTGTCTATTCATTGAATCAATAAATAAATGAGTGTTTGGTGGTGCTGTTTCTGGGGTAATTAAATTCATTATTAGCATCCCAAGTCCAAAAGTACCTCCACCAATAACCAATGCTAATACTACAAAAACTGTTAATGATTTTTTTTTTTCCATTTAGATCATTTTTTTTATAAATATAGGATAAGTTTCCTATATTGTTATAATAAGATAATTACTTAAAAAAGTTTTTCTTGCCTTAGACTACAAAGTATTTTAAAAAGCTTGTAATTAAATCTTTAGAAAGAAAAGTCTAATTGTTACCTTTTAGAAACCCTTTTAAAGCATATTTAATTTTCTTGACATATTATAGGAAACTTATCCTATATCAATTGAAAATTAGTTGTTCACATATGACAGATATTATTGAAGTAAACAATATTAAAAAAATTCAAGAGTTTCTTCCAATTTTAGCTGGAAAAAAACCCTTTTTCCTGTGTGTAATTGCAAATACTGAAACTGCTAAAATACCTGGAATTTCGGCTGCGGGTGCAAATCCAGAAATTACCGATTATACACCAGCAGCAGATATGGAATATCTTTATTATGAAAAGTGTAAATCTATTGATGGTGTACCAATTACTCCAGATGGCATTCCAACACCTGCTTTAATCACCAGAGCAGCATTAGAACTAACCTCAATTCCAATGATACCAGCTATAGGTGGTCTAAATATTTATCCTCAAACCCCTTATATCGAATTTGGTGGAAAACCCGGAAGTGATATTTCCTTAGGTACTGCTGTTAAGAATGTCCAAGAAGTGTTTCAATTGGCCCAGAGGTTTGGAACTGAAATTGCAAAGATTTTTGATTATATAGTATTGGGAGAAAGTGTTGCAGGGGGAACTACTACAGCATTAGGAGTATTAACAGCTATGGGAATAAAAGCGGACGATAAAATAAGTAGTAGTCTATCAATAAATCCCGTGGATTTAAAGAAGCAAATCGTCGCAAAAGGATTGAAAGCATGTATATCAAAACCGGGGGATTTTAAAAACGACCCATTGAAAGCAATTGAACAATTAGGAGATCCAATGCAACCTGTTTTATCTGGAATAGCAATTGGAGCCGCTAAACACATTCCAGTCATGCTTGCTGGAGGCACTCAAATGGCAGCAATTTGTGGAATAATACATGCATTGAATCCCAATGTAATAAATAATATAATGATTGGCACAACCAAATGGATTATAGATGATAAATCATCTGATTTGACAGGAATTATTAATCAAATTAATCCAGAAATACCAATATTGGCAGCAAATCTTGATTTTAGCCAATTTAAATATGATGGTCTCAAAGTCTACGAAAAAGGAATTGTTAAAGAAGGAGTTGGTGCGGGAGGTATAACCATTGCCTCAATATTAGCAAGTAATGGAGATATCTCCATTGAGAAAATTCATCAAAAAATTGAAAGCAATTACGCAAAACTAATATAAATAAATGAAATTTGAATATTATTTATTTGATTTAGATAACTGTATATTGCTTTTTAATGAACCAGAAATCTATTTTGGTAAGCTTTTTTCTTTAACAATGGAATTCTTTGCAAATATTATTCCAAATCAAGAAGAATTAAAAAGAGTGCTGACTTCTTCAAATATTAATCGACTTATTGAACATTATTGGAAAATTAAAAATGTAGATAAGTTTTGGCGTCATTTCAAGAATTTAGATATCCAAAAAAGAGAAGAATTAATAGATAAAGGAAAAATTTCCTTGGATTCTACTGCTATTATGGTTATCAAAGAATTAAAGAAAGCCAATAAGAAAATTGGATTGGTGACTAACTCTCCTAGCTATATCGTAGAGTTGCTAACGCAGAAATTCAATTTCAGTGCCATTTTTGATGAGATTTTTAGTATTGACTATGATAATAATCCCACATTCGCAAAACCATCTCCTGAAGGAATAAATTATGTTTTAAGTAGATTTAAATTTAACAAGAGAGATTGTAAAGCTATAATGATTGGAGATTCGGAAGTAGACATTAGAGCTGCAAAAAAGGCTAATATATTTGCCTGTATAATAACCAAGGAGGTTATCACAAAAAATATGGATTTTACTTCTTGGGAAGAAAAACCTGACTATATAATCCAAAATTTCACTGAACTACTAGCATTATAAGAAAAAATATTAAAACTAAATAAAAATTTAAATAGATTAACTAAAAACAGTTAGAGAGTAAAACAAATGAGTACTAAATTTTTTGAAAGAATAATTGAACCCTTAATTGTTAATTTAATGCAACAATCAAAGTTCCCTGGACTCGCTCTTAGCGTTATAAAAGATGGAAAACCATTCTATGCTAAGGGTTTTGGAGCGAGAAATTTAAAAAAGAATATTCCATTTGATAAAGATACTTTATTTGGAATAGGTTCTATTTCAAAGTCGTTTACTGCTTTGGGAATAATGCAATTAGTAGAACAAGGTAAAATTGATCTTCAAAGCCCTGTTAAAAAATATATCGATTTTAAACTTGGAGATAAAAATAATCCGATAAAAGTACATCATCTATTATCTCACTCTACAGGATTCCCTGAACTTCTTGGAACGATAGTAGCACTAACAAGTCATTTATGTAGTCTCGTGCGCCCCAACTCTCAGCACACCAGTCCAATACAACCCTTCCTTCCGAACCTTCACGACTGACTTAAATTCTCCTTTGTACCACTCGTAAGCTAGCCATAATTTGTTTTTTTCGTCGCTAATTTCTTCTAATACGATGTCTTCTCCTTCTGGGAGCATGTTGGGGAACAATCTTTTCGTTCTATCTCTAGCGATGTCTTGACCTTTCTTAAACTCGTCGTAAACTGCGTCCTCGCGGACTTTTCTCTTAACTCTTAGAGCCTCCAAGCGTTCCTTTAACGTTCCTTTACCTTGGTAAAATTCGTCGAAATCGTCCTTTAAATTTTGTAACATAGATTCGCTAACCGGTTTGAGTTCAGCGTCGCATTGTGTTCGAAAAATTTCTTCGAAGGGTATATCTTGCTTTAAAATTTCAGTTTTAACGAAGACTTCCATTGAATCGAGCATTTTCCCTAAGTAAGTTACCCGCTTAGCGTCAAATCCTTGCTCAAAAACTTCCTTCTGTAAAGAAGAACACTCTTCTAGAAGAATGTTAGGCGATTTTACCGGTTCTTCGTTTACTTTTTTTTCAATCTCTGAAGGACCGTAATAATAATCTACGTACCTTTCGTGGTGTTTCCCTATTCGCAACCCTAATTGCAAATAATCGCTTCCGAACTTACTAATCGTATTCGCAGCCATTCCTTAAAGCGCCAAAAATAAGTTTGTAAAGTCTTTATCTAGTAATATGTGATTTAGTTTTTAACTCTTAGGTCAAAAACGTTTCCTTTATTAAATATAAATCTTAAAGAAGGTATGACCAACATAGTGCTGTTAGGGAAGGTTTTAACCGTCCAAAAGGTTCGCGAATTCGTGCGAAAAGACCAGTCCGTGGGAAAAGTGTGCTCTTTGTTGCTCGGTGACCCAACCGAAACCGTAAAAATCGTGCTATGGGACGAGCGGGCAGAAATCGTTAACCAAGAATACTTCAAGTCGGACGAATTCGTACGAGTTGTTGGCGGATACGCAAAATTAGGACAGAACGAAGCGATAGAAGTCCACCTCGGAAAAAAAGCCACCTTAATTCTCTCTCCTGAAGTGTCCGGCAGGAAACGGGAACAATTAGAAGCAGTTACGATTGCGACCTCAAAAAACGCACCCCCTACAGACAGCTTAAAACCATTGAGCCAAGCCCTCGAGCAAAATAAATACGTAAACTTAGTAAAAGGGGCGGTTCAGATCGAAGAATTCAAGGAGTTAGAATTGAAATCGGGTGATAAATCGTTTTTGCTCACCATCCTTTTAGAAACGGAAGATACTACGATTCGAGTGAAAGCGTGGGGCATGAAAGCGGTGGAGTGTTTAAAGTTAGTAAACGACGGGGATGTGGTTTCGATTACCAACTTAGCCGTAAAAGAGAACAAATACACTGCTGAAAAAGAGCTTTCGCTCACGAAAAATTCTATTATTTTGTTGATCTAACTTTTTATTTTATATATAAGGAATCATTAATGATTTACATGAGCAAAGAAATCAGTCTTGAGACTTTTAAAAACATTTTTCAATCGGACGGAGTAAAAGAGGATCTAACAATTCTCAGCTCTTGGGCTAGGGGAGTAAAACAAGAAAGACATATCATTAATATTTTAGCAAAACATCTTGATAAGAAAGATTATAATTTTAAGATGGAGTATAGCAAGATAGTTGAGAAAAATAAATATAAATACGATATAAGAATTGAGGACGTTCTTGTTGAAGCAAAATTCTCTTTCGAAGAAGATATAATTCAATTAGAAAAAGAAATATACGGAACTCGTGGAAAACCAGTTGGAAAGGATTTTTTGAACCAATATTTAAATGCGATTGACCAAAGGGAAGAAGAAAATAAACTAAGAAAAGAAAATAAGAAAAAACCAAAAGGATGGGGTAGAAATTTCACTGCTCTCACGCTTATAGATATTTTTAAGAAAAAATGTGACTTTTTTATACTTATCGTCCAATCAAGAGATTTAAGAAAAATTCCTCCTAAAGATTTGGAAAACATCGTAGCTTTCGAAAGATGTATCTCTTACAATAAAGAATACGACGCTGATGGTGGTTATAATGTTACCAAGAACTTCGGTATTATAGAGTATCTTCTTGATTCCATTAATAAGGCTAGACCTTTTAATTCTGCTCGCGTAGAGGTTGAAGCAACAAATAGATTTCCTTGTAAGTATCACATCTATATTTTAGAGTTTAAATCTTTAAATTAACTACATCCTCAATAACCTTTTTACAAACATTACAAATACTCATTATTCAAATCTTTGTTTTAGTTGATATATTTAAAAATATAATATGTCAGGTCACATTTCCAACAGTAATAGGTAAAAACTGCAAATTCTCGGCAAACCTCGACATTTTTTCTCTGGATTTGGCATATCTTTAACTTTCTACCACAATCATTACACTTAAAAAATTGATCTTGAAAATTCGTAGAATTTCTTCCCATTCTTTTTCACTTTATTTTTTAATGGCTTTATTGAATATTAATATTCATAAAGTATATTTAAGCTTTAGGCTATTTGGTCATATAATTTCATTTTATCAACAAAAACAGAGTTCTTTTTTTTGTCAACAAGAATTTATATATTATGAAAAACTATAATTATACAATTAAACAATAAAAATGGAGTTTAAAATGCCCAAAAACGATAAAAATAAAAAAGAATATATCGGAAGATTTTATGGAATGAGGATTGAAAACGATAGAGATAAAGAAATTAGAAATGTTATTATGGATATTTCAAAAAAGAAAAAAATACCAGCAAATCAACTAATATTTGATTATCTTGAAAAAGGATTAAATTTTAACGCTAATAAAACGATTAGTTTTAACCAAGATGTTTTATACGATAATTTTTTTCTTTTTATGAGGAATGCCTCTAATAAAATTTCTAATTTAGAATATCAGTTATTTCAAAAAAATTACGAGAAAAAACTTTCTTTAAGCAATTTTATACACAATAAATATCCTGAAGAGCTTCAGAGAAAAGAATTTTATTTATCTTTGATATACAATCAAATTTTTTCTGAATTAACCCTTTTAGACACGTTTTTTTCTTTAATAGACAAAGATTCTAATAAAAACATAGGATATTTTAGCTATTTGTGTTATAAAGAAAACATTATTGATAATTCTGAGAATTTTTCTACTCAATTAAGAAATTTAAAGTCTATATTAATTACTAAGTGGTATTATAAACTAAAAACCGCTAATGTAGTTAGAACTATGGAAGATTTTTTTAATGTCGATTTTAATTTTATAGCCTTAGAAGAGTTAATTTTTGAACTTTATAAAGGAAAAAAACTAAAACGGTCTTCTAAAGAAGAAAGTATAAAACTGTTCGTAAAGGCATATGGTGAAAAAAAGGATAGAACAACTAAAGAATGGGGTGTATCATATCGTTTGAATCAATTGTTCGAGCAAATAATTCAATACATATGGAATTTGCCAAATTTTATTCAAAATGTTGACCAGGACGATTATCAGCTTTTTTTTAAAATTGGACTCAAACCCCAAGTTTTTTATGATGAAATTTTTGATTTTAGCGGATATATAAACTATTTAAAAGACAACAACTTAAGATGTGGTTTATCTGATTGCTTAGCTCAAAAAATTCTCTTCTATTCTTTTTTGAACGATTATTATTCTTTACCTCCTTTTGATTTAATTGTAAGAATTAATGGTTTTATGTCGTTTTATAACGCACTTGATAATTTCATAAAAGAGTTGCCAACGCAATTAGTAAACAATCATTATTCTCTAAATGAGATTGAAAAAATTGCTATACACTTAGAGCGGATTATAAATAATCCACATTTATCCCTTGTACAACAATTAAGCAAAGACATTCCTTTTGATAATCTTAAGAATGTTTTTTTTACAATACCTGACGATTATAATATGGTTTTAGATTCAATAAAAGCTCTTTTAATGAAATATAATATAAACTTAGGCAAAATCATTGAAGAAGCAGATAAAGAAGCAACAAACAAAAGCGTAGAAAGAGGAAATTATCTTATGGACTCTTATCCTGAAGATATCAAAAATAAAATAATTAAAATTTTAGCAGATTTAAAAAAAGAGAGGCCGATATAGGGTTGCAAATTAGTCTTAGTTGGTGTATTGTAACACGCTTGATTGCGATAAGAATGCCAAAAAGTTGAAATAGAAAGATAATCAATTATATATTTTTGAATCGACCAATATTTTCAGAATAATATGAAACTCAACGAATTGGATATCCCCAATAATTTTAAAATAAATAATTTAATAACTCCTCATTATTAGAGTAAAACTGCCGTGAAATATGAAGTTTGGTGCATAAGATAAATAAAAAACTATTTTTCTCCAAATCTTTAATCTCATTAAGAGTAAACTCTTTTAAAGTTCTACTAACCTCAATGATATATTTTCCCTCTTGTAATTTATTTTGCTGTATATCAATTTGTCTATGAGCTGAATGTATTCTAACATCTTTCAATTGTATGAAAACCCATCTTTCGAATAAATATTTAATTGAAGAAATTTTTTTAGCAAATTTAGGATTATCTAAATAATCTTTAAGCCAAAATTCTAAACCTTTATAATATTTTGGACGGTAATAAAGAAGAGTAGGCGACCTTCTTTTAGAAAAATACCATGAAGGTGTTCTCATTGAGGTATTATCTAAAATATCAAATAACCCAAGGAGTAATCCTACAACATATCTTATTGTCTCATAGTGATTTTTAATTGTGCTGATATAACTTTCTATTTCTTGTTTAAGCCTCCGTGGAATTTTCAATAGCCTATCTGTCTTTTCCTTTACTGCTGATAAGGTTGAAGCAAAATAATCAAAAACTTCCATTACTTCTATTTCGCCGTTTTGGAAATGTTTAAGACCATCTAATACTTCATCATCCATAAGCATTTTAGAAGTTAGCCTTCTCCCTTCCGGGATTGTAAGATTTTTGATAGCTATAACGTTGAGAAATCTTGAAATCAGATTATTTGTTTTTTCTCTATCTTTATTTCTTGCATTTTGTATAAGGATCTCCAAATCTTGGAAGAACCTTATGTTGTGGTTGTCAAGTATTCCCTGAAAGATTTCGTCGTAAATCTCAGCATTTACAAAATCTAATAAAAGTTTAGGTAACATCATAGTTATTAGGTTCTCAAAAGACTCATTGATTTTTTCATTCATGAGAACTTCTTGTAATTTCATATTATCAAGTAATCCAAAGTTTTTCGCGCCTTCTTTTATCATATCTATGAGATCTTTGATTGCATCATTACCTTCTTCCATGATTATATGAGGGTGTATCCAAGGATTTATGAGATGTTATTACTAGATAGAGGGCCTAATACTCTTAAATATTTGTGTATATAGTTTATGATTTTGCCTTTATTAGGTCTCCAAATTTATAGAACTCAGGAGGTTTAACTACTTTAGGCTGTTTTTCTATTAATTTTAATTTCTTTTTTAAAACCAATTTTACATCTTCTTTGCCCACTTCTTCAAGTCTCACATTTACAGCAAGGATTGTCGGATTGAAATTGATATCTAAAATAGATCCATTTTTATTTATAAGAATATGTCCTTTTATTTGACCTATTTCTAAATCAATCGGAGCTTCTCGAAATATTAAGTCATCTTTCTTTAATTTAATTACTTGAGAAACCCAGTTCCATTCAAAGTATTGTTCTTCATATTTCCCATAAGCGTAAATTAAAGTTGCTGATTCCTCAAGCATTTTTAATTGAACATGTATTCCATGTTTATTATCTTTAGTTTTGTGATAAAAAACCACATTTATTAATTCTACATTTATTAATTCTATAGGGTCTAAACTATAAAATGGTTTTCACACCTAATTTATTTATAATCAATTCTGGAGATTAAAATGAGTTTTAATTTAGAGATAGAAGATATTCCTAATGATTTGAAATTAGAATC
>SDBS01006097.1_pt1 | contig 11743 bp, 9 predicted proteins | sample 2277091 | NCBI WGS metagenome assembly SDBS01 (sample SAMN10404972, study PRJNA504765) | marine sediment metagenome | isolation source: marine sediment core GS10_PC15, 163 cmbsf | place: Arctic Ocean: Southern Knipovich Ridge | collected 2010 | reverse complement strand
TCCTCCGAGACGCTCACCAGCACCGGGTCCATGATGCCGCCGGCGGAATCCTCCGAATATGTCATCAGAACCTTGATCCGCCTGGCCTGATCCTGAGCTATGTGCTCGAGAACCTCCTCGCTTTCGGCAGCAGGCAACTCCGCCAAAAGATCCGCGGCATCGTCGGCATCCAGTTCTGATATCAGACCTGTAAGCTCCTCTTCTTTCAGCAGTTCGAATAACTCAGATCGCGTCGCCTCGTCAACCTTCTCGAGAACCTCCGCGGCAACGGGCTTGTCCAGCAAATCAAAAATGACCCGCCTGTCGGAATCATCCAGAAGTTCGACAATCTCGGCGATGTCACTGCTCCGCTGCTCCGAGAGCAATGACCCTAATCGGGCCCGATTGTCGCTGCTCAGCAGTTCCTCCACCTGCTCAAAGAGTTGTTTTGGTTCCTCGGCCATGAGTCCTTTCTCTTGCAGTTTCCGTATCTATACTGCTCGCGATTGCCAATTCCCGCTTATACGCGGGTAAATAACCTCACAACAGCACAAAACCCCACTCGCGGGAATTTACTACCCTGAAGGGTATAGCAGCGACGCATCGCTATTTAAGCGTATTATCAGTGCTTTAGCAACCCTGTCTAAAAATATCTTTCGCGCAAAATTATCCTTTACCTCAAGGCCCAAACTTAGTACAATACATGTGGGTATAATTGTATCAGGAAAAGAGAGGGCATTTTGTGGTGAAAATCTTGTCCGTAGCCTTGTTTTGTTCGGTATTCGGCGCTTTACCGGCCCGAACCGCCGCCGGCACGTTCCCCGAACCCGCTGTCGTGCAGGCGCCAAACCAGTGGACGCTGGATGTCGTTTATGATCAGCCCCGGCAGATAACACTCAAATTACCCGGCGAAAAGGAGCCAAAACGCTTCTGGTACATCATCTTAACTCTGACCAATAACATATCCCTCACCGACGCCGCCTTTTATCCTTCCTGCGAGTTGATGACCGACACCTTCCAGATTGTCGCGGCCGGCAAAGGCGTTCGCGGAGAGGTCTTCCGCCAGATCAAGCTCAAACACCAGGGTGGTTACCCGTTCCTGGAACGATTGGACTATGTCGACAACAAAATACTCCAAGGCGCCGACAACGCCGTCGATGTCGCCATCATCTGGTCCGACTTCGACGCCAAAGCAAAGGAAGTTACTCTCTTCATCGCCGGCATGAGCAACGAGACCAAAGCTATAAACCATCCCGCAAAAAAGGACGCAAAGGGAAACCCCGAAAAAGTCTACCTGAGGAAAACCCTCGCCCTGAAATATACCATCGGAGGCGATCCAAAACTCCGCGCCTCCGCTGCACTCCGCTTCAAGCAAAAATCCTGGGTCATGCGATAGACTAATGGCATCGGATGCACAAATAGTGTCACGGTCTTGCTGCGGCAAATTCCTCTGCCAGTCGTTGGTCGAAGCCTGGTATTTCCCATTCGGTGAAGATACCCTGTAACTGGCGACTCTTCACTTCGGGATCTATAGGTGAGCGAGAAACCTCAGGCACTGCCAATGGACCGATGTCAAAAAGAATGAGTACTGCCGGCAAATCACTTGTTGGACTTCTGAAGTACTCGGCCTTTCCCGTAAATTGACCGGCAAGCTCGTGGAAACGCGGCTCCTGCGTAAACTCACCTTCTCCAAAATAGAGGAAATAACGGAACGGGGAGTCATTGCCAACAAGCCTTCCTTTTGACAATATAAAATCCTGTGTAAGCTGTTGTTCCCTGGGAAGATAGACGACCGAACGTTTGCAAAAGAAGCCAAACGACCATCGCAAATTCCTGTCGGAGACAAAACTTGCATTTAAAGGAAGTACCTCCGGCCCGATCACTCGCGGCAGTCTCTGCGCCAAGCCCCTCGTATTCGTCAGCCGTGGCTTGAGATGGTATGCCTGGTACAGCAGTATCATCAGAATGAGCATGCCAACTGCAATGACCCTGCCCGGCCTGCTGGTGTTCTTGTTTGTCAGGGAGCGGAGGACAATGGAAACGGAAACGCCGATTACGGCGACAAACAGAGGCAGCAACTGTTCGCAAGTGCATCTGTGAGAAACTACGAACTCTGACATAAACACATACCACGCCCCCGAAGCCGCCATAAGGCCAAGTAAAAACGCTTTAACATTAGCCCCTTCATTCGGGAAAACCTGCCGTCTTAAACTCACGAGTACACCGGACAGAATCAACAGACAGGGGCCGCGGACATGCAGTTCTCGTATGCTGGCATTCATCACGCTGGTGGGGAGTTTGCGGAAAGCGACCAAATCACTTGCACCAAAGCCTCCTTCGCGGATACCAAAGCCCATTTTATCTGCAATTGCAGCCGTCCAGCCGATTGCCCAGCAGTTCTGCACGAAGTGAATCCCTATGCCAGCCACCGGTGCCAGGCCCAATATCAGCAAGTGACGCCAGCACCTGCCGATCTTGCCTTCTACCAATATGTATATTAAAGCAAAAACAAATGTATACAAAATGAACTCAAAACTGGTCAGCGAATTAAGAAACAAGACCACCCAACAGGCCACCCAGGCCCTGGTGGATTTCTCTGCATGCATCGCCCTCAAAAAGAAGTAGAAGAACATGCCCACAAAAAGCATATTGTACGCGTGAGTGTGAATGCTTGTGCTATACGTGAGAAAAAGCGTCGTCGTCGCCAGGATACCTATACCGCATAAGGCGGCAAAGTGACCGATAACGGGCCCGAAAGCCGCATATAGAAACACGGTTCCGATGACAAATATAAAACCATGAATGACTCGCAAGGCGATCACATCACGAACCCCGACCGACTGGAATGCTCCGTTGAGTATTTCAGCCAAAGGAGGATAGTGAAGGTAATAAGGCGAGGTATCACTGAGGCTGCCCGGTATATGAACACCAAGGAAACGAAGTTTTATGAATCCGTGATCCGCACAAAGTTCATTCCTCCAATATACGAGAGCATATCAGGGCCAGCATCCGAAGAAAGCAGGAGGTCGGTCCGGCTAATCACCATTACCCCTGCCAGCATCATGCAGCAAATCACAGCAAAACCTATATGGCAGCGGCGAACAATAATTCTTTCACTTCCCGGGACAGTGGTCGATATTCCTAGTCTATTCATTGTTTCCTCTAAGGCTATCAAGAATATATCTATCTATGTGCCAACCGGGCGACAACCAGCATTTCTCCACAGCGAAATCGCATCGGATGAACACGAAGACTGTTGGGCATTATGCTGTTAACAAACGCAGCCATCGGTGTCAGCAACCAATGCGGAAATGCCTGCAACTGTTGATGGACGTATGCGATGGTCAGGTATTTGTAGTGACCGCGAATCTGGATCCGATCAAAACCGGTCTCTGCAAGGACCCTGACTATTGCTTTGCCGCTGAAATACTGAACATGTTCTTCTTTGAAATGAAGCCAATGCCTGCCTAACAGCATCCGTGAAAAACTGTCAATTCTCGGAGTCGTTACGCACAATACCCCGCCCTCTTTCAGAAGGCTCGCCGCAACCTTCAGTGTTCCCGCCACATCAAGCACGTGCTCCAGTACGTCCGTCATTGTGATGACGTCAAAAGATCCATCCGAAACAGGGTAGTCCGCAAGTTCCCCTTCAAAAACTCGTTCCGTCCCGAATTTCTCCCGCAGGACCCCGGCAGAATAAGGGTTCAACTCCACCGCATGTGGCTCCCACCCGCGACCGGCCGCAACTTCAAGCAACAGCCCGGTTGCGGCACCGACATCAAGTATCCTGCCCTTGTTCCCGTCCGTCGGAGAAATAGCTTCCAATTGAGTCAGTATTGGTGAGAAGGTGGCGTTCTTTGTCAGTTTGACACTTTCGGGATTGTCGTTCAGGCCCCATGAATCGTAATACTTCTCCGTATAAATACCCTCCAGATCTGACGCCGCAGGCCGTGGCGTTCGGTACCATCCGCCGCAATCGTCGCAAATCGCAACCGCTCCGGCACGAACTACACGCCTGAACTTGCCCGGCTTTCCGCCGCACATGGGACATGATTCGCTAACTGTCATCATCGACTCTTTTCATTCATGAGTCATCTTGCCCTTTATTCAGCCACGCCCGACCGTCAACTCTCAGGCAAGTTTTTCTTTCGCAATGTCACCTGCAAATCACCTCCGTTGAGGAATGGTACGGTGATCGCGTCAAACGGTTTCAATACCGCAAAAAACTTGCCCACAACAGGAAATAACTCCGACAGTCTTTTGCGAACGTGTCGGATGTTCGTATAGTAGTAGTTTTTGCTTCGCATTTTCACTATCTCAAAGCCGCACCTTTCCGCAACAGTCCTCAGCGTCATTTTCGAGAAATATACATTGTGATAATATGGGTGGATGCCCGGCCAGCGCCTTTTCAGCATCTTGAACCATACTGAGCCGATATCAGGTGTTGACATAAACAAATGACCGCCATCTTTAAGAACCCGGTTGACCTTCTTCAGGAACCCGACCGGGTCCGACAAATGCTCCACAAGCTCAAATGCCGCAACAAAATCAAATTCGGATTTCTGACTGAAATCAACATCCTCGAAACGTCCGTGCACAATATCGTCTGCAACTTCCGCTGCCTTGTCCGCCGCCACCCTGCTCGCCTCTATTCCTGCCAGTTCCATCCCCTGCTCGCCTTTGAACTGCTTCAAAAAGAAACCGTAGCCGCAGCCAATATCGAGTAAACGAATCTTTCCACCACGATCCTTGCTTCTGCTCCGAATAAAGGAGGAGGCGAAACGATCCGTCTTGTTTGTCGCTCGTTCCATCTGTGAATAAGAAAAATAGCCGCCGGGACAAGCCGCCTCCCATCCTTCGTAATAGTTACTGCCGTAAAGGTCTTCAATATCCGTACGGCACCTGTCATTATAAATCAGACCGCACCCACACCGCAAGAGCTTTTGGACGCTGTTGAGTTCAAACAGGACAGTTGCCTCACTTGCAGGACGCCCGCACAAGACACAATTGCTCATTTCCAGGTATTTGCTCAAACGCCTTGCCCTTTTCCTCTGTCAGCCAACATATTCTCTACGGCTTCAAGGACCTCCTGCGGTTTTAGTGCCTGCATGCACCATCCCTCGTGATTGCACCACATACCTTCGAATGTCGTGAACATGTATAAGCAAGGACTACATGGATAATCGGCATACAGACTGCGATTTACGCTCACCTTCGGTTCATAAAAATGTGGACGTCCCGGTCCCCAGAGCGAGACCGTTGGAACACCTCGCATCGCCGCAAAATGCATTGGGCCCGAATCGTTTGTTACAAAACCGTCAAAAAAATCCAAACCCGCTACAAACTCCATCAGCGACCATGAACCTGCGGTGATGATCAACCTTTCCCCATGTGCAGGACCGAACCGTTTGACAAAAGACTCGACATACTCCTTCTCGCCCTTCGAGCCCGAAAGTATAATCCGCATATCCCGGTAGCGATCAAGCAGAGATTCAAGCAGAAAGCCCCAGTTCTCCAGTGGCCAACGGCGCTCCAAACTCAAAGCCCCGGCATTGATATTAAACCCTAATAAGAGGGTTCCCTCCGCCCATCCGAGATTTCTCATAAAATCGCTAACCGACTGTTTACATTCCTCATCCGGCTCGACGACGCTGAGATGCTTGTCCTCGATTACCACATCTATACGCCTGCCCGCCTGCTCATACACATCCGAAATATGCCTGAAGTAATTGAAGTAGATCGGATGCGTTACCAGACTATGTCGCCAGAAATCATTAAGATGAAAACCGACTCGAATAGGGGCTCTGGTGGCGAACGACAACAGCGTCGAAAACTTACTGAAAAACTCCAGGTCTATCACCGCCTCCACATGTTTGAATTTCAGCCACAAAATCTGCCTGATAACGTCAACCGCAAACGAAAACGGCGAACTTGTGCGAATAACCCGCACCGTATCGCATATTCCAAGTTTGGATACAAGTTCTTCATTGCTTTTGAACGTAACGAATACCAGGCGTGCTTTCGGATACCGTTGCCGGATCGCACGCAGCAGAGAACTCGCCTGGATTATGCTTCCCATCCCGAAAAACTTGAAAACCACAAGAGTTCCCTGACCGGATATGACGCGCTTACGACTTCCAAATATCCTTCTTGCAATAACCGACGCCAACCCGAAAAGAAAGCACAAAGGCAGACCCACCCAGTGGTCAATCCACCTCATCAAGCCTAAATTCGATTGTGAATTCTTACTCTTGATAAATACGCCTCATTTCATCAGCAATAATATGAGACTCTAACAAAAACAGGGATAAAATGCAAGACAATACTGAAGTGCCAGCCACTTTTGCCGGCCTGATTCAACTTACGCTGCCAAATAAGCGAGGTTCGCACGGACAACCCCGCTCAGCCCCCCCCATCACAGAGCTATCCTGAACTGTTCGCCGACTGCCCCTGGCCCAGAGACGACATCTCTCCGCAGCGCGGGCACTTTATCTTATTGGCCTTGAAATTCGGCGGAATCTTCATCTTCAGCCCGCACGCACACGTCAAAAACGCAAACCCGTTGACCATCCGCATGATATCGCCCACCTGACGCTGTTGTTTCTTCCTGCTCTTTTTCCGTTTCGCCTCCGCACTTGCTTTTCTCAATTCCACGCTCTCGGCGGTTTTCAAAGCCGATGCCGGCATGACCGACGCCCCGCCAACCGTCTGGCTGTACGAATCCGAATAATCCTTAAAAGAAGCCCCCCGCGACATGTTCCGCAGGATCTTTATACGCTCCTCAATAGGTGGATGCGTGCTGTAAAGGTTCACACCCTTCTTGCCCCTGAATGGATTCGAAATGTACATCGGTGCAGTAACCTTGTTTGCGGTCTCAAGAGGTTTGTTGTTTCGCGATATCTTCTCCAGCGCACTGGCCAACCCCTCCGGATAACGCGAAAGTCGCACCGCCCCGGCATCTGCCAGATACTCGCGTCGCCGCGACAGCGAAAAATACAGAATCTGCACAAATATCGGCGCCAGAATCGCCGCCACTAACGCAATAACCAGAAACAGAATCTGCCCTCCGCCCTGGTTCGAAGACGACCTCGAAGAAAATCGCCGAGTCGAACCCATTGAGCTGTAGAACATACCCCGAAGAAAAACCTGACTCATCAAAACGATACTGCCCAACATCACGCCCGCCAACGTGATAAACAGAATATCGCGATTGATAATATGGCTCATCTCGTGTGCGATCACCCCCTGTAGCTCATCCCGGTTAAGCTTGGCCAAAAGCCCCGCCGTAACCGCCACCGACGCCCTCTCCGGACTCCTCCCCGTCGCAAACGCATTCGGAGACGGATCGTTAATGATATAAATTTTCGGCATCTTGGGCAGATTCGCCGCGATCTTCATCTCCTCGACAACATTGAACAACTGCGGATGAACTTCATGCGTCACAAGTTTCGCCTTGCTCGAGGCCAACAATATCTGGTCGCCGCTCGAAAAGCTGACCACCATCAGCACCAGCCAGATCACCGTGGCGATAATCACACCGAAAAAGACGCCTTCACCACCGCCAAAGGCCAGCCCCATCACAGCCCCCAGCGCTATCAGGCAAAGCGCCATAGTACTCAGCAGAATTACCGAATTTCTCTTATTGACCCGTATCTGTTCCCACATAATCCCTGCAAACGTTCCTCTCAAGTCTATCCAACATCCACCCTAAACAGGGGACAGTTACCTATTTATTTAGCACCAGGTTTCACCTGGTGTCCTCACCACAAAACGGACAACGCCCCCGAAAACTCAGGAAAAGCTGACCTTGGGCACTTCGCGCTCCGCCTCGTTTTCAATCTCGAAGAAATCACGCTTGGTAAAGTTGAACGAGTTGGCAATCAGATTCGACGGGAACATCTGAATCTTATTATTGAAGAACAGCACCTGGTCGTTATATCCCTGCCGTGCAAACGCAATCTTGTTCTCCGTGCTCGTCAGCGTCTCCTGAAGCGAAAGAAAATTCTCATTCGCCTTCAACTCCGGATAATTCTCAACAACCAGCATGAACTTGCTGAGCGCCCCACTGAGCATCCCCTCGGCCTTGGACGCCTCAGCGGGCCCTTGGGCGCCCATCGCCTGGCTGCGAGCCTTGGTGATACTCTCGAACGTCTCCCGCTCGTGCGTCATATATCCCTTAGCCGTCTCAATCAGGTTCGGGATCAGATCATGCCTGCGTTTAAGCTGAACATCGATCTGAGACCACGCATTCTGCACCTGGTTCCTCAGCCGAACCAGCGCATTATATATCCCGATTACCCCTACGATAATAAACAGAATAACCGCACCAACAATAATCAGAGGCCACATAACAATTCTCCTTAATCAATTTGTCCTGTTCTCGTCCTTAACGCCGGCCGACACTGATGAAACGATAATACCAGATACCCGCCCGGCGTCAACACTTCTCTCGGCTAATGTTCACAGACGCAGATCCCACGCCGATGTTACATGTCAAGCCCACAAAAATACGCAATCAAGCGGATTTTACTGCAAACCCAGGCGTCTGGCCAGATAAACCAGCCAGTCATCACCCCCGCTCGGACTCCTCAATCCCCTGCCGTCAGTCGTATTCGACGCCTGGCGACGGTTTTGCGTATCATACGCGTCAATCCATTCGACCGCATATTCACCGGGCGCAACCTCGACATTTACTGTCCCGCCGGACTCCATATAGACAAGGTAACGCCTCTCCGGCTCCGCCAGACAATACCCATTGTCAACCAGTTTGTTCGCCGGACTCATACGGTACCATGGCATCGTCTCAAAGAAATCCCACACGTCCTTGACAACATCATGCCATTCCTGATGCCGCCCGGACAGTTCCATACTCCCGCCAAAGCCCGACGATGAATCTCCGTCCATATCCCCGAAACAAAGAGCCGCTCCCGACATCACAATCACATAAGCATTCTTCCGTATGTCGTCGGCCGTATACGCCGGATGATGCTTGTTGCCGCCCCATAAAGTTTCCTGGGCAAGCAGCGGCTTCTGCAGATGATGATTCCTGACAAGAGCATCGCTCAGCTTCTTTCGGTCGGTCGTCTTGGGACCCTGCAGTATCCCGTAAGACGTCCACGAAGAATCCTGGTAAGGATCGTCCCCCGTGCGATTATGCACCGAAAGCGGATGACCGAACACATCCAGTTTCCTGATCAATCGCCCCAGCCTCTCAACCTCAGCCCTTGTCATCCACGACTTGCCCACATTCGGCTCGGGCCCCGCAACATTAGACAGCACGTTCCAGTACGCCCCCAACCGCGCAAGCGTATACCGAACATAAAGTTCCTGCTCGGCCTCATCCCGCGGGTAATTCGAGTTCTTCCCGAAAAAGCCCGCAAACGGATAAACGATAATCTTCCTCTCGGCAAGACCGTCCAGAAGACCTTCGAGCCTTCGATACTCCGCCGCATCCAACGGCCAAAGCCTCGGCGTCTCCCATCCCCTGCCGCGCCCTTCCACATCACGATTCAAATAATGGCTCGCAATAGAAAGCGTGTTATAACCCTGCCCCTGGAACCAATCCAAAAAGGCAATACGTTTTTCCGCCGGCCAGTTGGACGCAAAGAACCGATCCCCCACATGCAGACCACGAATCAGAATATGCCCGCCGCCAGTGAAGCCGAACCACATCGGGTTGCCACTATCCGCCGAGATCATCCCCTCGATATCCGAAGCAACACACTCAAACGAGCCGCCCCCACCCTCGGTACCGTCGGAAAACTCCGCCCTCCATCTCCACCACCCCAACTCATCCGGCATAAACCGGATTCTCCAGGTTCGCCCTCCGTCATAAAACCCCCGGAAGTCAACCTTACTCCCGTCGGGCTTCGTATAGGTTACATTTAACGTGACATTGCGGTACGCATCGTCATATTCCTTGTCGTTTCGGATCGCAGTTTCGAATCTGTCCCACAACCCAACCTGCCCGCCCTTTGGCGGTTCATAAGCACCGTAGGTTTCCCGGATATGCTCCAGCCACCACTTGATCCCCGGATCATCGGCGCCTCCGCACCCCCCGGGCCGCATATTGGGCCCGAAAGGCGCCACACACTGAAGCCACGTCGAAGCCAACATATAGCCGTACCCGTGCTTGAGGTGCTCATCCGTCCGCGCAATCTGCTCGGCCTTCATCGCCTCGCTGTACAAACCGATGTTGATATAGTTGTAGTAACCCTGCCGTTTGCTGTACGAGCCCCAGTAACCCCCCGGCGCATTGTGCGGCGTTGCTTCACTCTCGATATAAGGCCTGTCCGCAGGCCTGTTGCTGTGATGAATCCCAAGGTCCGCCTCTGCGGGACAGTCCCCCTTGAAATTCGTCGCAATCACACACTCAGGATCGGCCGCCTTGCCGGCAATCACCATCCGCCGATTGTCGAATCCCTTCGCCTTCCTCGCCATCCCCTCGTTATCAACATCCACGAACACATTGCGATAATCGTTGGCCTTCAGCCACGCCACAGTATTTGCAACCGCAGCGTCGGCCTGGGCCTGCCCCCAGCTCGCCCACTTGCCCTTGCTGTTGCTCCAGTAAAGACACCCCACAAGCACCACCATCCCCCGTTTGTCGGCAGCATCGATAATCTTGCACATCCTCTTGGCATACACCGGATCGAGCGAACCATCCTCTCGATATCCTTTGACATCCCCGAACCGCGAGCCCATGAAGAAAACGCTCACAGTGTTAATCCCGTAGGAGGCGAACGCATCCAGATTCGAAATAAGCTCCTCCGCCGTCTCATCGGAAATCAGCGTATTGGAACACCGCAAACCGATAACAAGAAAGTCCTCTCCGTTCAGATACGTCCTGTCCCCTTCCACCGTGAACACATATCGACCCCCATACCCGCACGCGCAAAGACACAGAATACCCGACAGCATCACCTCCGCCAGCCGTTTCTCTCTGTCAGCTATTCTCAAGTCAACACCTGTTCCGCCGTAAACTTATAGACCGTCGTATGCGTATACGTCTCAAAAAACAGGGGACAGTTACCTATTTAGCAAGGAATCTATAGACCGTCGTATGCGTATACGTTTCGCCCGGCTTTAACACCACCGACGGAAACTCCGGCTTGTTCGGCGAATCCGGATAATGCTGCGTCTCAAGGCAAAACGCCGCATGCTTGTTATAGACCGCCCCCTTGCCCTTGTTCGATCCGTCCAGGAAGTTACCCGTATAAAACTGTATCCCCGGCTCGGTCGTATAGACCTCCATCACTCGACCCGTCTCGGGCTCGCTCACACGCGCCGCAAGCGCCATACTCCCATCCTGGCTGTTCAGGACGTAGTTGTGATCATAACCGCCGCCTGCAACATTCTCGATCCGCGCTCCGATCGCCGTCGGCTTCGTAAAATCCATCACCGTATCCGCCACCGCTGCAAGCTCGCCCGTCGGAATCAGCCCCTCATCCACCGGCGTATACCGATCCGCCGCGATCATCATCACATGATCCAAAATATCACCCGAATCGTGCCCGCCCAAATTGAAATACCCGTGATGCGTCAGATTCAAAACCGTCGCCTTGTCCGTCGTCGCCTTGTAGTCGATCTTCAACTCGTTATTATTGGTCAACTCATAAACGACAGTCGATGTCAGCGTCCCCGGATACCCCTCTTCGTCGTCGGGACTGACATAGGTAAGCTTCACCCCCACACTGTTGTCGGTCGTAACTTCTTCGGCCTTCCAAACCTTCTTATCGAACCCCACATCCCCGCCGTGCAGATG
>SDBS01006096.1_pt1 | contig 11745 bp, 5 predicted proteins | sample 2277091 | NCBI WGS metagenome assembly SDBS01 (sample SAMN10404972, study PRJNA504765) | marine sediment metagenome | isolation source: marine sediment core GS10_PC15, 163 cmbsf | place: Arctic Ocean: Southern Knipovich Ridge | collected 2010 | reverse complement strand
GCGGAAAAAAATTCTCCAAAAGTTGTATACATGGTAACCCCCTTGTTTTGATTGCCCTTATTTTGTACCCTCTCCAAGTGTTGTACAAATATATACAACGTTGTAAAAAAATATACAACACTTATTTTCATTCTTTTGAAATATATTTCAATCAAAGTGCAAAAAAGGCTATTCCCTTCCAATTGTTTCATCTAACCGTAAAGAAATATGTTTCGCCTTGCTTTTTTCTGCATACCTTCTATAATGTCGGCAACGTTATGGAAAAACAGGAAAAATGATGAAACAATTCAAAGCGATTTACAGAGCCTGGCGAATAACGACCCCGTAAAGAGCCAATCGATGAGAATTCTCGAGAATACCTAATGAAATTATCCATTCCTCTAAAAGACATTATGCTCGCGCCCGGCAAACGTTTCGAACCGACATCATTTTCCGAAAAGGATGTGCTCGAACGAGTAAAGAAGATCTACGGCGTCATTACCGAGGTCATGGACATTGCCATAAAGGACGACATGGTGGAGATCGAATTTCGGGACGCGACACCGGAAAAATTCAAGTCCGCCATGAAGTCGTTGAAAAAGGGTATTGAAGAGGCCGGACATAGCCGTTTCCCGAACGCACTGAAGCTTTTTCAGGAGGTCCTGGCCGTCATCCCGGAAAACATAGACGCCCGCCGAAATATGGCCAAGGTTTACCTGGAACAGAAAAATCTGGAGAAGGCGAAGCAGCACCTGCACGAATGTTTGCAGATCGACCCGAAGGACGCCTGGAGCTGCGTCATGTTGGGCAACATATATGCGCGCAACGAAAACAACCTGGACGTGGCAGCCTTCTATTACGAGAAATGCCTTGAGCACCATCCTGAAGATGCCATGGTCATGACAAACTATGCGGGTTTGATGATGGAGAAGGAGGAATTTCAGAAAGCTGAGATCCTTTTCAAGAAGGCGATAAAGATCCAGGATGTCCCAAATGCCTATTACGGCTTGGCTCTTCTTTACCGTATGGCCGGTCAACTGGAAGCCGCTCGACAGGTCCTGGAGACCTTTTTCACCCGCACAGCCAACAGTTCGAAAAGTTCTCCTATTCATCAGGAGGCAAAGAATTTGTACAAGGAGCTCAGCACGGCCCTGGGCGTTCAAAAACAGAGCCATTAAACGATGAGAAATATGTTCAGAAGCTCAGCCGTTTCTGCAACGGAGAGGAATCTTCCCACTTTTTTTCGGTGGAGAACAATCTGCCGGTTGTGGAAGGTGGTGTAACCAAAAAATGGGGCTTCATTAAGAAACAAAGCCTTTTCCCGGATGCTCTCTCTTTTTATGTATAAAATCCATTGGCAGGAAAGCCCAGTTTTTTGATCACTTTCTTGATGATAGTAGTTTTTTCCGATGAAGGAGGCTCGGTTAAAAAAATATTTTTCTTCATATCATTCACATTTGTGAATTCAAATTCAAAGTTAAATAGTTAAGAGCAAGTCCGAATCTTTTTAATTTTTTATTGACGAGAATTTCTGTGTGTTATATTGGTTTAAAAACAGGTTAAATAGATAATTTTTCAACCGATTTATGGGTCACTTTTACTCGACAAAATTTGTGCGCAAGCTAACCGGGGCCACGGAAAACCAATTAAAATATTGGGTGAAGATACGTATTGTCACACCCGAACGTATCGGCAAAACCCATTATTATTCGTTCAGGGATATCGTTAAATTACGGGTTTTGGTACAGTTAAGGCGGAATGGATTGAGTCTTCAGAAAGTAAGGAAGGGCATTAACAATTTGTCTCGAATACTGCCGGATACCGAAGATCCCATGACGCGGTTGGTGATTCACACGGACGGTATCGACATGATTGTTGTGGAAAAAGGGAATTATTTCAGCGCAATCACAAGGCAACAATACTTTACATTTGATACCGGGAAAATTAAATCGGAAATGATCAAGCTGCAAAGGGCGGGATACAATTTTTTAAAAATCGGAAATATTGGCGGGCGGCAAAATGAAATCCGCAAAACCGTTGTAGCTTGAATCGATAAGGAACCCAAAATGCCTTTATCAGACTTTCGCATGTCAGAATTCCCATTTAAGCCGCTGAATCAAAATGCCCGCATGGCGGTTTTCGATGTCCTGAAAGAATACGATTTTACACCTGAAACGATGATCAAGGAAGAATATCCATTCCCCGGCATCGATGGACGGAAATTCAAAGCCAACGCAATTGCCTTTACCCATGAGACACATCGAACGCCTGATTATACGGGTTTTTCTATTTTCAACACCACTGATGGCAAGGATGAACGCAATCTCGTTACGATTCTTGCCCGTTCCGCCGCACCTTTTCATTTTATCCACAGGGACAAGAAAAAAAATTTTTCGTTCTGGTTCAGCAACGTCAAGGATAGAAAAGCAAGAGAATTAGAATCCAGGGAAATCGAATCGAATGTCAGCTACGACAATCTATCCAATGCCTTGCGGGAATATTCCGAGGATTTAAAACGTCACCATATCATTGATGTTAAACAGGGTTTAGAGGAATTCACTCATCCGCGTTTCAAGGAATCCGGTTCGTTTCAGCTTTCATTATGGGCTATCGATGTAACCGGGGAATCATTGGTGAAACATTTTGGGCGCGCGGTCAATAATCTATCTGTGCATCGGGATTCACACACCGGGACAGCCATACACAAGAAAGATGTAACCGATATTGCCATACAGCTTTTAGGAGCTGTTATACTCGCGGACACCGGAACGCTGGGCCGGGATATACAAAAAGAAAAACCCGTGATTGAAAAGCTTATAGCCGCAGCAAGTTACAAGTTCCCAAATTATTTCGATACACAGCTCCTTAGGCGATGGAAAGCAGCGGCTGATTCAGCTTATCACATTTTGACGGAATTGTGTTACTCCGGTTTTTCCCCGGAAATGCTTACAAATCTCTACAGAGAGGCTTATCCTGACAAAAAAGACAGAAAAGAATTAGGCCGCTATGACACCCCGCTTCACCTTACCCGCCGTATCTGGAACACCATACCGTTGGAATCTTTGTCCCCTGAGAAAAGAGTAGTGGCGGATATGACATGTGGTTGGGGTAGCTTCCTGATTGCCGGATTCGAACGGATGTCGCGCATGATCGACATGAAGGCGAAATCACTGCGAGACTTGATAACCGGAAATGACAAGGATAACTTTACGGCCCGTTTGGCCGGTTTGGGGTTGCTCATTTCAACATCTGAAGACAGTTGGGATATAGACAGCCGGGATTCGGAAAAATGGATGGAAGACAAATACGGTCAACGAGGACCTGGTATCATCGTGGGAAATCCTCCTTTCGGCGGGGACCGCAAATCAATTGCAGGAAAAGAACATCGATACCAACTGGCGGACAGATTCATGGAATGCGCAATCAAACACCTTTCCCCCGGCGGATATCTCGCGATGATCATGCCGCAATCCTTTACTGTTTCAGAGGCGTCTCCGAATCTTCGCAAAGAACTTTTGCAATATTGTGACGTGCAGGAAATGTGGGAATTGCCTATTGGTATATTTCCTGATGCGACGGCAAATACGATTGTAATTTTTGCCAGAAAAAAGCAGAAGGCGTCTCAAAGTGCTATTCCCGTCAGAATTCGAACATTACAAAAAAACATGCTTAACAATTTTGAGGAAACCGAATCTTTTACAGTATCCGCATACTTTTCCGACCAGGCTCGTTGGGATGAAAATTCAAAAAAGTCCAAATCTTCAAAAAACACTCATTTAATGGATTTCAAATTAATTCTGCCTGAATCTTCTTGGAGAAGGATACAATCGAGATGTGAACCCCTTTCTAAAATAGCAATCGCCTTTACCGGAGCTACTGTTGGAAAGAATGCTGATAACAAGCCATGGAAAAACTACGCTGAACCGAAAGAAATCGATTGGTTGAGTAGTGCAAGGAAGGTTATAACGGATTCTTTTCACCTTGTTTATGATTCCAAAGCTACAATAATTTATCCAAATGATTTGGTCCGGCCTCGAAAAAATAATGAACGAATTTTTAAGAGTAAAAAAGTGTTGCTTACTTCGAACGCTAACCCAAGCTGGGGGAAGCGTGTAAAAGTTGCAATAGAAAGAAAGGGATACTTTGTCTCTGACAATTTCATCGTTGTCGTGCCAAAACCCGATATGGAAAACAGACATATTACGCATGAAGTTATTGCAGCGGTACTTGATTGGAAAATCAGCAATGCCTGGGTTGTGGAACATCTGAAACACCCTAAAATACCGATGCGCGCTGTGATAAGAATACCTTTTCCGCCCTTAAGCAAGAGAGATTGTGAGATTTTAACAGAAGCGGTGCTTAAAATAGAAGAGTCCATAGAAAAAAACGAGAAGCCATCCGATGATGCTTATTCAAAAATAGATAAAGTATTAAAGGACGCATATAGACTCAGAGATGAAGAATATGAGCGGGTACAATCTATCTATAAATGGGATACGAAACCAATGACTACTATAGATAAATTGCCAGACGTGGACGCGAAGTGGAAAACGACCGGTGTGGTTGATAGTATCGATACTGAAAACGGTACAATAACTCTCTGGATAAGTGATTTTGACGAATTACAAACCGTGCCGATTTCACCATCCATGCCGGGTTGGCTTTTGCGACCGGAGGCTGCTTTTCGGACATGCATTCCGCGGGAGAGTGTAAGAAAACGTAGTCTTGGGAATGTTTATTTAGGGAAATTCAGACCACAGGATTATACATATCTAAATGAAGAAGAGATATTCGGAAAACTGGCAAAAGTCCTCCCTTAAAAAGAAATCCCAAATCTTATGACATTAAAAACCACGGTCAGAGTCGCTTTTATTGATGTAGGCCAAGGAGATACGATTGTTGTATCCGTTCCTGAAACACATGAAGCGGTAATTGTCGATTGCTTCGATGCCGAAGCGGTTATCAGCTATCTTGAGAAATATGATATCCGGTATATACGAGGATTGATTGTAACACATCTACACCGTGATCATTGCAAGGGCATCATAGGACTGATTGCCAATATCAAGAGCGAACTCAATCTGAATTGTGAACGGATTCTTTACTATCTCCCAGATGCCAAATTATGGGAACGAATTCGAGATGATGAAGACGGACACTCCGATGATTCACCGAGCAAAACTTTCAAAAAACGGCAATCCAAGGACCTTCTTACAGAATTACTCAAATTGGCAGACCTGCATCGAGATCGTTTCAAAAGCTTGGCAAAAGATGCGGATAAAAGCCTACCGCTTCCCGGAATCATCGAATTTATCCATCCATGGAGGGTGGATATTCCTAAGCTTATAGGAAAAAGCTTGAATGACATTTCCGCCGTTCTGAAAATCAAAGGAAATGGAACGAGTGCAATTCTAACCGGTGATTTGGAACCTGCCGGTTGGGATTGTTTGAAAAAAACACAAACCAAAATATCCGGCGATGTCTTAAAGTTTCCGCACCATGGCGCATGGAAAGGCAGAGACCCACAGGAGTTATTAAACACCATATCTCCGACTGTGGTCGTTATTTCAGTTGGAACTAATGGAGCAAGATACAAGCATCCAAACCCACATGTATTTGAATCTCTGAACAAGCATCCGAATATCCGTGTTCTATGCACCCAGGCCACAAGCCAATGCATAGGGGAAATTGATCTGAAGCGTAAGAATTTAATCAGCCGTTTTGAAAAATACCGTAGAGAAACTGACGCATTTTTTGTCGAGCAAAAAGGGTGTCCATGTGCGGGAACCATTATTATCGAACTTGGGAACTCGCTTAAAATTCTTCAGCCGTGCATTGAATTTCATAAAGATCAAATAATCAAATCATATTTTACCACACCACAGTGCTGCTGATTGCTACAGCGTTTTTCCAGATTGAAGGAATCGAAATAAATGATGTAGGTGGTTTTAATTGAACCGATAAGACAATAATGCGGACATTCCATAAAACTATAAGTTTATTGGGTTATCTACTTTACTCAGGTAACCACAAGAAAAAGCAGAGGTGGTCATGTCTTCATTCTTCACTTCTGTCAAGAATGAAGACATGACACCGAGCCCACATGTGTTTTTTTAAAACAACTTCATCTGTCCTGATGCATCGGCTTTTTGTTTCTTTTTGGTTATTCCTTTTGCGTGCAGGCCGGCTTTGACTTCCTGTTCGTGGATTTCGTGGTTTAGTTTTAACAGGCGTTTTAAGATTTCTTTTCTGGCATCAGGTGAAATTGTGTAACGTACACGGTCGTTTTCCGGCAGATAGTCCACTTCATAGAAATCATGGGCCAGATCTATATCTTCCCAGTTATAGGCTTTAAGAACTGTTTCGTTCATTTCTTTGTGAAGCTTACGGAGTTTGAGGATGTCATTGTATGCTTCTTCACAAATTTCTTGGGATTGTTTACTTGCTTTTATGACATAGTCAACAGTGATGTCTTTTGTGTTTAAGAGGTTGTAAATTTTTGTAAGGCCAAGTTCAATTTTATACATTACTTTGCTTCGATGTTCTTTATATAGGGAAGCAATATTTTCCAGCTCTATTACCACTTTATCTGATAGATTTTGTGGAAATGGATAGGATTCGAAACATGGTTTGATTTTATAACGAAGTGAACCTGCACGTGACGATCCAAAAAACAAGCTCCAACAATAGTGTATGTCTGATTGTAAAATAGCGTACATCCATATATCATCATAACAAAAAACAATAATACCATCTGAAAATAAATATTGTGGTTTAACAAGATCGAAAGCGTTATATGCCCCATATCGTGTCCTACAAATCACAAATTCTTTACCTCTCATTGCTTCTTCCAACTCAGGGGCTACACGTTGAATCGACCACCATTTAGTGCTAACATCTTTGCGTGACGTTATGGCTTCACGTTTCTGTTTAACATTTAATAGTAAATATCTATACAGAACTGAGAATTTGCTAGCTTCAACCTCATTCATACCATAAAAATTTATAACGTAACTCTTCGATACTTGTTCGAAATTTCTATTAAGATCTTCACCAGTAAAATAGGGCTTTAAGACTTTTATAAGTTTCTGGTCCTTATTACAATATTCATCCCTTTTACCTTTTGTTATAATAAACTCTTTCCCATTAACTGTAATGCCCTGAAAACACTTCTGCAAATTTTGAAATAATCTCTCTGGAGACAAAGATATATCTATTGCTGTCTTTAAATTAGAATTAATTGCAGAAACTTCTTTTCTGTTTAATATATTTCGAATGCTTTTTATTTTTGAAATTCCTATAGTAGTAACCTTTCGGTTCGGATTTCCAGGCCAAGATACATTGGTGTTTGCCCAAATAATGCTCCCTTCATCCTGAATAACAACATCCAAGCCATTTTCTTTCGTTTTACCAGATGCAATAGATTCTACGGTTATGAGTCCTATCCGGCCTTGATTATTAATCAATTGCCATGTCCTTTTTAAAAAATATGATGACAAATCCGCACTAGATCCAGGTGATTTGTGAAGTTTGAGCAATACATCATTATATATTTTGCCAAGCTGTGCAGTAATATTTCTACCTCCCAAAAACGGCGGATTCCCTAAAATACAATCAAATCCACCTCCTGAAAAAATCTCTGGGAACTCAAGGAACCAGTGAAAAAATCGTTTTCCCTGGGCTACCCCCATAGCTTTACCAACTTTCGGCCCTTGCATAGGCTTTCGCCCACCCAGAAAATCCCTGTATTCTGCCTCAGTTACTATTTTATTTGCGTTTGACTCATTTTTTGGAATAAAAAACTGAGCCAACCGAATATCGGCAAGGGTCTTTAATCGCCACCAGCTCTGCCCTGACGTCATTTTTTGATATACGCTCCGCTTCTGTTCAATCTCTTCAACAGTGGTTTCAGGAAGACTATTAAACTGCTCGAACAATTTTGATACATGATCAATAGACTCCTTGAACTTGTATTGATAAAATCTCTCCCTTACTTCTGTCTTTTCTCTTTCCCTCTTATTTCTCTTTGCCAGTTCAGCCCTGATATCCTTTTCATCACCCGGCATCTTCTTAAACGCCTCATCAGCAATACCATTCTCCAGCTCTTCCTTATGCGCAAGCCCTACAATGGCATCACCACACTTAATATGATGATCAAGAAAGTTTAAAGGTTCTCCGGGATTGTGCGCCTCAAGCCACAGTGCAACCTTGCATAGTTCAACAGCAAGAGGATTTTTATCCACACCGTAAATACAGGATTTGATCACATCCCTTATTGCCTGGCGCAAAGGTGCTGGTGAAGGCTGATCCTCGCCTGTTTTGACTTTGGCAAGTTCGGTTCCGATCCTTCTTGCTGCATTAAGCAATATATGCCCGCTGCCGCATGCAACATCGCAGACCTTGATGGATAATAAAGCTTTTTCCTTTTCTGATTTTTCGTCAGACGATTTCAGTTTGTCTTTAATTACATAATCCAGAGAATGCTTTATAAGCGGCTGTACAAGTTCATCCGGCGTATAGTGGGAACCGGATGAAGACCGGCCTGACCCTTTAACAAAATCGAACTGATAAACCCCGCCTTGTTTTGTAATCACCGGATCATATTCAAGCAGACCCTCATAAACCGAGCCGAATTCTTCGACATTCAGCGAAGCATAATTTACCCGCATCTTCTGGCCTGTTTTTTTATTAATGAATACGCTTAAGTTTCTTAAGCACTCCAGAAGTATTTTGTTATCAAGATTGCACTGATTCAAAATGCCGATTGCATTATATCCGAACAGGTCGCCGGCTAAGGGGCTTAGTCCCAGATGTTTCCCTTTTATTTCACTCTCAAAAAGATGAAAAGTATTTTTAAGAACAATCCACAGATCATTAAACCGCTGATCAGCAAGATAGCGTTTTTCACAAAGCCTTCTGAGGTGGTTTACGCTGTAATATTCATAATAGATTTCTCTTTTGGTTTTATCCGCATTGGCGGGATAAATCAGGTTTCTTTCTTCAATAACCATCAAAAATAAAAGCCTGTATATAAGGCGAAGCTGGTATTGATAAAATTTAGATGCAGATATTTTCTCATTATCAATTTTTTCTCGGAGATCTTCATTATCTGCATGTCTCAGAAAACCGTTTGCAAGAGAACTTATGGAATATTCTACGGCATTACTTAAGCCTTCCCGAATTCTTGACCCTGAATCCAGCGCATCCTGATGATATTTTTCAATCAGGCTCTCAGCGCCCATGTCCGTTTTTAAAGGCATGCGGCTTGAATGGAGAAGGCGGTACATGATGGCAAAGTCCGCATAATGCTCTTCTTCCATCATGGTCTCAAGATCAAACTCTATAAACGAAAGCTTTATAAGCCTGCTGCTGTCACGAAGAAGCCGTAGATGAATGCCGTTTGTTACTATGGTGTAAAGATGCTCGGTAAGATTTATATATTCCTGCAAAAGGGCATGTGGTGACATGCGGGGTCCACTGTCTGTTCGCTTTTTATCAAGACTGTCATTGAACCCCACTATATGAATAGGGAATCTGTCAAGGTTAGTTACACGGTGGCTGACTGCGTACGATTTACCATGAACGGTTTCCGCCTTTGAAAGCTGGGCATCATATCCGAATAATCCGAGTAGGGGGATCATCCAGAATTTTCTTGTTTCCGTGGTTCCGTATTCCTGCTCAGCAACCTTTTCTTGTTGCCTTTTGAATATCCTCCACAGATCCTGGGCATCCGCCCATGCCCTTGCGATTTCATCCTTGACCCTTATTTTTGTGTCAAAGCCAAAATCCCTGGCAAGCTGGCCGCCAAGTTCCCCCTGTTCGATTTTATCTAAAATATCGGATGAGAGTATTGCGCCTTCAATGCGTATGGTAGTGTATTTCATAATTTTTATCCGGCTGTATTATCCGGCAGCAGTATATAGGTTCCCATTAAATCCATTGGAAGAACAGGCTCAACAACCTTAAATCTCTTTCCGCCCATAACTTTTCTGAACCGCTCATGGGCATCAACCAGGATTTCAGCCCTTTTAAGGGCAATTTTATCAAATTGATTTCTAAGTTCTGAAATGTTTTCCAGCTCATTTTCAAGAAAGCTTTCCTTTGCCTGTTCAGTAATATTTGCGGACGGAAGTACCTGATCCATCAAATGCTTAACTTCATCCTTATCTAAAATATCATTATCAGAAGGGCTTCCCCTGTAGCCCCATAAAAGCATTTCTTCGGCCACAAACTGATTTTTGCCTTTCTTTTCCTCGATAACGTTTCTAACCCTGAAAAGTAAAAGTGTTGTCTTAACCTTTACATCTTTGCATCTTATTACGGCTGATCTGGCAGGACCGTATTTGATATTACTGCTTAATGCGTTTGCCATAAGATACTGGCAAAGCTGTTCAACAAAAAGATGATTTCGACCAAGATAGATATATCCTTCAGGAGTGGGTGAGAAAAAACTGACCTTAAGCTGGTTTTTAAAAGGAAGCGCATTTTTTAAAACAGGTGGAAGGTTTATCGTAAACAGTGTATATCCATTTGCCTTTTTGTCCTTTGATATCTGAACTCCAAGGATGTTCATTAACGATTCTGTAACAAAGGACTCAACTGCCTCAGGGTTTCCAATAGCCTCATCTGCCTGCTTTAAGTCCTGCTCGATTTCATTTGCCTTAATGGCATGCTGGGCAAATATGGTTCTTGATGCATGTTCACGGTCTGCTGCCTTTTCAATAGCCTTTGTTGCAATGAGCTCCTTTTGTCTGACTTCATTGGTATCAACGAAATCAAATGTAAGCTGTCTTGCATTGCGCCTTTTTGCCGCAGCTTGTGAATCTGAAATAACAGCCTGGAGAACTGAATCCATAAGGGATTTGCTGTCTTCAGGAAATGGTATGGAAATTCCTGTAGAACGCCTGATCTCCCGCACCTTTCTTAAAAGCACTTTCAGCACAACTCCGTCTATTGGATTGTTTGTGCCGTACAAAAGGTATGCCTTAACATTTTCTGACCTTTGGCCGTAACGGTCAATTCTCCCTTCACGCTGTTCCAGGCGGTTTGGGTTCCAGGGAAGGTCATAATGCAACACTGCGGTGAACTGATCCTGAAGGTTTATTCCTTCGCTCATGCAGTCGGTAGCAACAAGAATTTTTTTGGGGGATGATTCCATATCATCGATTCTTGCCTTCCTGACCTCGTCAGGATCTTCACTGGTAACAACCTGAACATTGGTTTTCCCCAAATTTGTTTTAAGAATCTCTCCAAGGTAATTGGCAGTTTTGATAAAACGGCAGAACACAACAGGGTTATAGCCCTCTTTCAGCCATTTGCTGACGATTTCCAGTACCCGGGCCGCCTTTAAATCGTGCTCTATACCATGAAGTTCTTCCAGCAGCTTTGCAAGTTTATCCAACTTTTTATTTTCAGTGTCTGTCCAGTCTGTTTTATTTATAATTCCGGTGGGCGTATAATCCTTTGCGCTGTCATAATCATCATCCATGATCGGGTTTTCATCTGTTTCAACAGCATCGTCAGCTTCATCAGAAACAGTTTGCTTTTTTATCCGGTTTTTTATCATTTCAACGCCTGCAGCAGGGCTTGACATTACACCCCTAAGCAGAGCAAGGGCGGACCAGTATCTTATGCGTTTCCTGCCTTCATGAAGATCACCGCTTCTTGTCAGGCCGAGTGCAAAATCGAGGATATCATCATAAAACTCTGAATACTTTTTTGACAGGTCATACTGAAATTCTCCGGCATCCCGTTTTGGGAAAGGGG
>SDBS01006095.1_pt1 | contig 11746 bp, 11 predicted proteins | sample 2277091 | NCBI WGS metagenome assembly SDBS01 (sample SAMN10404972, study PRJNA504765) | marine sediment metagenome | isolation source: marine sediment core GS10_PC15, 163 cmbsf | place: Arctic Ocean: Southern Knipovich Ridge | collected 2010 | reverse complement strand
CGCTATAAAGACACTTTTTCACCTTACCTGATAAGCGAAGAGAGCCGGGAATCGTTAAACACCATCCTCAAAAAATGTAAGACTACATGCGACGTGGAAGGTATTATGTGTGAATTAAAACAAGAGTCCCCAGAAACCAGGGTAGCTCTTTTGAGACTCATCCCCTCCACACTCCTCGAAAAAGGTAGATATGCAGACGATATGAAGCATCTTGCCGATGTGAAGCTCTTATAGCAGCCTTAAGCAAAGAACCCCCAGAAACCAGGGTAGCTCTTTTGAGACTCATCACCCCCACGATCCTCGAAAAATGTAATTATGGACACCAACCGACCGCTATTATAGAAGACTTAAGCAAAGAACCCCCAGAAACCAGGGCAGCTCTTTTGGAACTCATCACCCCCACGCTCCTCGAAAAATGTAATGATGGATACACAGTGTCTAAGGCTATAAGAAACTTAAGACGAGAGCCCCCCCAAACCAGGGCAGCTCTGTTGGGACTCATCACCCCCACGCTCCTTGAGAAGTGTGATCGGGTGGGCCGTGTTCTAGGCGGAGATATATACGCAGTAGACCAGATAATAGATATGTTAAGCCATGCATTAGGAGAAGAGACCCCGAACACCAGAGCAGCACTCATAAAACTCATCACTCCAGAGATCCTTGCAAAGTGTGTAAGTGCACCTGAGGTACGTGATATTATAAGGAACTTAATAAAAAAGCCCCCAGAAACCAGAAGCGCTTTTGTAGGACGCCTCACACCCAAACTTCTTGCAAAGTGTGGAGAGAGTGACCGTGCAGGCACATATGTGGTCAGGCTTATGGAGGTATTAAGCACAGAACCCGAGGGAACAACAGAAAGAACTATCCTAAACCTCCTGGAACTTATTATGCTATCACCCCAAACTATACAGAACTGTGGAAATGGACAGGATGTGTACGCAAAGGTTATAGAAGGATCAGGCGAGGAGCTTCAGGCAACCGATCCGGAGCTTAACTCGGTTCTGAACCTCATTCCATCTGAAGTCCTCGCAACATGTGCAGATGGATTGGACGTGTACAACATTGTAAAGCAACTAAAAAAGGAACCTCAAGAAACCAGAGCAGCTCTCATGGGGTTCATCACACCCAATCTACGCACGTTTATCAGGGACTTAAGAAAAGAGCCTATAAAAATGCGGTCAACTATTATAAGGCTCATCACGCTCTCACCTGAAAGCCTGAACAACTGTAAGGATGGACTCGATGTGTGTAATCTTATAAAAGAACCTGGCGAAGATCTCCAGGCAGTCGATTCGGACATTAGAAGGGCTCTGGAGCTCGTCCCGATCGACATCCTCCAACGATATGGAACTCGGAAAAGTGTAAGTGAAACTGAATATGACATATATGACATTATAAAATCACTTAGAGGTATATCCGAAGAAGTCGGACGTGATCTTCTTACATGCTGCCTGACTTCCAATCTTTTCAGAATCTGCAACACTGGATATAGGCTGGCCAACTTGATGGAAAGATTGCTCAAATTGCTCTCAGCAGAGACACTACCCGACTTTTCGAGATATGACTTTGAGACCTTGAAGCCCGAGACAAGGCAGCTCCGTTCAAGCTTCAATTTTATGGCCCCCGTCTACTTCCTTAATAACGTGAAGCACTTTCTTCAGCAACATCACCCAAAATCCTCGAGCAATGTAAGTCCGAACTCGAGCAATGTGGGACCGAATGGGATGTGTATCATATTATAGGGAAATTAAGAAGGGAATTAAAAAACGAATCCGCGGAAACCAAGGTGGCGCTTATAGGACGCATAACTCCCGTAATACAATAGTAAGCACAGCACGTGTTCTTCGATGCCCTTTAGTCCATAGGGGCGACCAGACACTTTTTTCGGGTTTTCAATAAGCTCTTGCAACAGCTGGTAACCCATCTCAACTACTTCATTAAATTCATCCACAGGTATGCCAAATAGACGACGAAAAACTTGCGGTTTTTTGACCAGGTGTTTATAGTTCAACGTAAAGCTCCCTTTTTTGTTATGTTTGCGCGAACGTATTGGGGGCTTTTTGCTTAGTTTGCAACCACTTTATGCGACTTCTATTATTATGGGCTGTCAGTATGAAAAAAGAGCTCTTGCTAATTGGATTGATGGGCATCGCTGGATTGACAGGCGTGAGTGTTGCCAACGACCCGACAGATGACGCCGAAGATGTTCGGCACCCGCATCGCCTTCCCCAACCTGCCAAACCGCCAACTGCAATACCTTCTTGGTATGCACTTATACGCACCCTATTCGGATTCTCACAGGATACAGAATCGGCAACAGCATACCTCAAAGAGACAAGCCACATCCTCGCAGCAGCTTACCATGCACATGATGTTCATGCATATCCTCTTACCGACGGGATGTTACGCGAAGAACCCCCAGAAAGTAGGCAAACTCTCAAAAGCTTACTCAACTCCCGGTTCCCCACAATGGGCGAGCGACCCCAAGTGATAGAGAAATTAAGCGATGCGCTAGGAGAAGAATCCGGAGAAACCAGAGTAGCCCTCATGGGACTCTTCATATCCGGGATCCCGGAAAAATTCCTGCATATAGATAGTATGGCCCAAATTATGGAGGGATCTAGAGAAAAATTAGGGAATGAGCCTCCGGAAACCAGAGCAGCTCTTATAGGCCTCATCACACCCAAAATCCTCGAGCAATGTGAGACCGAATGGGATGTGTATCATATTATAGGGGAATTAAGAAGGGAATTAGAAAACGAATCCGCGGAAACCAAGGTGGCGCTTATAGGACGCATAACTCCCGAGCTCCGCGGGAAATGTGCAAACGTATGGGATGTGTGTAGTATTATAAGGAACTTAATATCCCATATGCGCCTGGGAGGCTCTTTTGAGTCTTCTCACATCCAAACCCCCCGGGAAATGTGCCAATGCACGAGATGTGTGCAGCATTATGGAGCGGTTGAACAGTGAATTAGAAACCAGACCCGCAGCCAGGCTGGTCCTAATGGCTCCCGGGGAAACAAATTGATGAACTAGCACAAGTCTCTCTACCCAATTGCTTTTTGCGTCATCGCTGCTATACTCCTGACGGTTCAACAGGAATAAGAAGCAACTTAATGCAGGCATTGGCGTTTTATTTTTTTGCAACGGTTATTGTAGGATCAGCTGTCATGGTATTGGCAGCGCGTAATCCTGTGCACTCGGTTTTTTTCCTTATTGCAGCATTTTTCAACACGGCGGGCTTGTTCATATTACTAAACGCTGAATTCTTGGCAATGATATTGGTGGTAGTATATGTAGGGGCAGTGGCAGTATTGTTCCTGTTTGTTGTCATGATGTTGGATTTTCCAAAACCCCGGATTAAGGCTTTCAGAGTAAATTTTTTTGGCCTGGCGATAATTTCAATCATAATAGCAGAATTGTTTTTCACTATTTATACCTGGAACATCTCCCCGATTGTGGACAAGCAGAACCTAGCTCCGATACCGCCCGCGATGGTGCTTCCTAATACTCATGCTTTGGGGCAGTTACTCTTTACCGACTATTTTTATGTCTTCCAAACTGTAGGAATTATACTCTTGGTCGCTATGATAGGAGCAATTGTCTTGACCCACCGCAAGCGCGAGGGCGTCAAGCGCCAAAGCCTCCACGAACAAATGAGCCGCACCAAAGACGCTGCCGTCGAGCTACGTCAAGTGAACTTAGGGGAAGGGACAAAATGATCGATTGGACCGTTGGGCTGAACCATTATTTGATTCTTTCAGCAGTGGTGTTTACTTTGGGACTATCTGGAGTATTCCTAGCTAGGAAAAATATCATCACCGTTTTAATGTCAATTGAATTGATGTTGCTAGCGACCAGCATCAACTTTGTCGCATTTTCTGCATTCATTGAAGACTTGGTAGGACAAGTGTTTACCATGTTTGTGCTGACCGTTGCTGCTGCAGAAGCTGCAATTGGTCTGGCAATTGTGATGAGCTATTTTCGCAATCGCGACACGGTTGAAATTGAAGACCTAAGCACAATGAGGGGGTAATCCATATGTATATCCTGTCAGTTTTTGCACCGCTGTTGGGTTTTTTGATCGCTGGCATTCTGGGTAGAGTGATAGGTGATCGCGCCAGCCAATTTGTTACTTGTAGCTTTATGGGTCTATCAACCATTCTCGCAATACAAATTTTTGGCGAAGTTGGCTTTGGCGATCAAACCATTAGCATTCCGCTGCTTACGTGGTTTGATGTTGGAGAGTTCAAGGTTGATTGGGGATTGAAATTCGATAGCCTAAGCGCGCTCATGCTAGCAGTCGTCAGCAGTGTTTCTTTCGTCATCCACTTATATTCGATCGGATATATGGCACAAGACCGCTCTATACCCCGATTCATGAGCTACCTTAGCCTCTTCACCTTCATGATGTTGATGCTAGTTACGGCCGATAATTTAATTCAGCTTTTCTTCGGTTGGGAGGGCGTAGGATTAACGTCCTATCTATTAATCGGATATTGGTACGAGCGCGAGGCAGCAAATGCCGCCGCCATTAAAGCTTTCGTAGTAAACCGAATTGGCGACTTCGCCCTGGTTTTGGGATTAGCAGTTATATTTGCAACCTTCCATACCTTTGATATCGATCTGATACTAAAAACTGCAGGCGACAAACCAGTGCCAACGCTTGAGCTCATAGGAATATTATTATTTATAGGAGCCATGGGTAAATCAGCACAACTGGGGTTACATACCTGGCTACCAGATGCTATGGAGGGCCCTACCCCTGTTTCTGCCCTGATCCACGCAGCCACCATGGTTACTGCCGGAGTATTTTTGATCGTCCGTATGTCTCCATTGTATGAATTGGCACCTATCTCTCGTGACGTAATGGCCATAGTGGGGGCATCTACCGCGTTTTTTGCCGGAACTATTGCTTTGACTCAAAATGACATCAAACGCGTTATTGCCTACTCTACGTGCAGCCAACTGGGATACATGTTTTTTGCCGCCGGAGTTTCGGCATATTCTGCCGCAATGTTTCATTTGGTCACCCATGCTTTTTTCAAAGCCCTATTGTTCTTAGGGGCTGGGGCAGTTATCCACGCATTATCCGAAGAACAAGACCTCCGAAACATGGGAGGAATATGGAAAAAAATTCCTCTTACCTACACAACAATGTGGCTGGGCAGCCTGGCCCTTGCGGGAGTTCCGTTCTTTGCGGGGTTTTACTCCAAGGATCTAATCTTGACCTCTACATGGGCCTCAGGAACTGTGGTGAGCCACTACGCGATGGTCATGGGCCTTGCCACTATATTTTTGACGGCATTTTATTCCTGGCGGTTATTGTGGATGGCTTTCCACGGCACAGCACGAGCTGATGAAAAAGTTATGAGCCATCTGCACGAGCCACCAATGTCCATGCTGCTACCGATGTTTTTGCTGGGAGTTGGAGCAATCTTTGGTGGAATCTTCCCGGACAAACTGGGGCTATTCAACGAAAACGCCGTGCAATTTTGGCGCGGAGCGGTGGCAACCCCAATCACCCCTGATCTCATTAAAGCTGCCCCCCACTGGCTTGGATTATTAGCAGAGTCCCTAGCGCTTTCGGGAGTAGCCCTTGCCATCATGTTTTATGGGCCAATGGCTAAAATACCTGACGCAATTGCCACCAGAGCCCATAGCACGTACACATTTTTACTAAATAAATGGTACTTTGACGAGTTATATGATTGGCTATTCGTACAAAGAAGCCTCAGTATCGGTAATAAATTCTGGCAAGGCGGTGATGGTTTTGTTATTGATGGCTACGGCCCAGATGGAGTCGCAGCTGCCGCCCAAAACCTGGCCAATCGCGCTAGCCAACTACAAACTGGGTATGTTTACCACTACGCCTCCGCAATGGTTGGGGGCCTGGCACTTATTGCGCTGTGGTATTTGTGGTTTTGATATATAGAGAATAAACAAATGAATAACCTACCACTGCTATCAACCACAATATTTTTACCGCTACTTGGGTGCGTGTTTATATTATTGGTACGTGATGATAGTGCGGCCTCCGCCAACAATGTTCGCTCCGTAGCAATACTCACCTCCCTCATAACTTTGGGGTTATCAATCGCTTTATTGTTCGGATTTGACGAAAGCGATCCCAATTTTCAATTTGAAGAAATTGTCGAGTGGATACCCCAATTGAATATCAGTTATCACGTTGGGATTGATGGCATTTCTCTGCTATTCATCCTGCTTACCGCCCTGCTGACGCCAATTGCTATGTTTTCTAGCTGGCAACCCATCGTACATCGGGTCAAAGAATTCATGATTTTGTTCTTGGTCATGGAGACTCTTTTGATAGGTATGTTTGCCTCCCTGGATTTTGTAGCATTTTACTTGTTCTTCGAAGGTCTCCTGATCCCCATGTTTTTGATCATTGGAATTTGGGGTGGCACACGTCGTGTATATGCAGCCTATAAATTTTTCCTGTACACTTTGCTAGGCTCAGTTTTAATGTTAGTTGCGATCTTAACTATCTACCTAAAAACCGGTACCACCGACATTCCTACGGCTCTGACCTTTACCTTAGCCCCCGAGCTACAAAAGTGGTTGTGGCTAGCATTCTTCGCATCTTTTGCAGTAAAGGTTCCCATGTGGCCCTTTCACACCTGGTTGCCCGACGCACATGTAGAGGCCCCTACTGCTGGCTCGGTTATATTGGCAGGTATCCTACTGAAAATTGGTGGTTATGGATTTATCAGATTCTCGTTACCAATGTTCCCAGATGCAAATATGTATTTTGCAAACTTCGTATATACATTGAGTGTAATTGCAATCATCTACACCTCATTAGTTGCGCTGGCACAAACCAATATGAAAAAATTAATTGCCTATGCATCCATTGCTCATATGGGATTCGTAACTTTGGGGGCCTTCACCTTTAACTTACAAGGCCTACAAGGCGCGCTGTTCCAAATGATCAGCCATGGGCTTGTTTCTGCCGCACTGTTTTTGTGCGTTGGTGTATTATATGATCGCGAGCACTCCCTAAAAATCGATCACTATGGTGGATTAGCCAAAAAAATGCCGATTTATGCAACGGTGTTCATGATATTTACATTGGCGGCTGTTGCCTTGCCAGGAACCAGCGGTTTCATTGGTGAAATTTTAACAATTATTGCTGCATACCAGGTCAACTGGTGGTGGGCTGCTGCGGCCAGCAGCGGGATGTTCTTGGCAGTGGCTTACATGCTGTGGCTTTATCGTAGGGTCATGCTGGGCAAACTTATTCGTGAATCCCTTTTCCAAATCAAGGATTTAACAGTGGCGGAGCAATTAACCTTTGCTCCCATTATAATCTTGGTATTTTTACTGGGTATTTACCCAACTCCCGTCTTAAAACTCAGCGAGGCTGCTGCTACCAATATTCTTAAGAGTTATAATATCACCCGCGATATGGAGTCCAAGTAGTATGACTGCCCAGACCTTGATAAGTTTACTGCCAGTATTGCCAGCTTTGATTTTGGGGAGCTCTGCCCTGGGTCTGCTAATGATTGGAGTGGGTTATGGCACCAAAGGCCTACCCTTGGTATCGCATGGCAGTATTATGATGCTGATATTGGCCACTCTTTCTACCTTTGTCATACTCCCAGTTTCCCCTCTTGACTTAACCTTTGGTAACCTGATTATCAGCGATGCATACGTGCGATTTGCCCAAATGATAATTTTGTTAGCCACAACTGTGGTGCTGCTAGCTTCATTCCAACACCTCAAGCAGGACCGTATCGACTACTTTGAGTATCCAATCTTAGTGCTATTTTCTTGCGCGGGCATGGTACTACTTGTTGCAGCAAATGATCTCTTGATGATGTTTGTAGCCCTTGAATTGCAAAGTCTGCCCATCTACGCCCTAGTTGCAATGCGGCGATCAGACACCCACGCCAGCGAGGCCGCCGTTAAATACTTTGTCTTGGGGGTACTCGCATCAGTATTCATACTCTACGGCAGTAGTTTCATTTACGGCTATACCGGTACCACCGACTTCCAAGCAATTGTTCTGACCTTTAATGAATTTATCAATGTGCCCATTCCATTGGTACTAGCAATAGTGTTGCTAACCGCGGGGCTGGCCTTTAAAATATCTGCAGTACCATTTCATATGTGGACTCCAGACGTTTATGAGGGCTCCCCCACTCCTGTCACCTTATTTATCGCCTCCGCCCCCAAGATAGCTGCCATGGTGTTTATCATACGCCTACTATTCGGTCCCTTAGGGCAATTCGTTGACAACTGGCAACCCCTAATTCAGGCATTAGCAATTTTATCCATGGTGATTGGTACAATAACCGCCCTATTTCAGGTAAATATAAAACGCTTGCTAGCTTATAGCACCATATCGCACATGGGATACGCGCTGGTCGGAGTCGCAAGCGGCAGCCCAGCAGGCGTGCAAGGGGTGCTGATCTATCTGGTGCTTTACACGGTAATGATCGTAGGAACATTTGCCTGTCTGTTGAATTTACGCCGGCATGGCAAAATGCCACTAGACATAGACGACCTGCGGGGATTGTCAAAAATCCATCCCAAAATGGCATTGGCCCTCGCTATTTTGATGTTTTCTCTAGGGGGAATCCCGCCATTGGCGGGTTTTTTCGGTAAGTTATTTGTGTTCATGGCCGCAATTGATGCTAACCTATATCTATTGGTAATAATCGGCGCAATGACCACAGTGATAGGGATGGGATACTACCTTCGCATAGTCAAAGTTATGTATTTTGATGACTCAATCGGCGACGATGCAACCATGGCATATGACCAAAAGGTTAGCCAACCAACCGTTCTAGTTATAATAGCGGCTATATTAATTAACTTGTTGTTTTTTGTATGGCCGCAACCAATGATTAATAAAGCAGATCAGGCTGCGCTATCTCTGTTTGACAATGAATAATATTTTAAACTATGACATTGTTGACAGCACCCAAGATGAGGCCAAACGGCTCATCCAAACCGGTGCTGTACCGTCCCAAGACGTAATAATATGCGCTAAGGAACAACTGCATGGTCGGGGGCGCCGCGGACGCAGCTGGGATTCTCGCCCCGGTAACCTTTACATATCTGTAGTCACACCAAAAATTGGTGATCAACAGCATACCGGACAAATAGCATTTGTGGCGGCCATTGCTTTACAACAAATTATCGGAGACCTAATAGATGGGTCTCATAACATAACATGCAAATGGCCTAACGACATCCTAATCGACAGACAAAAAGTGGGGGGTATTCTTATCGAGACCGAGGGAAATTACTTGATCATTGGGGTAGGAGTAAACGTTCAACACTGTCCCTCAACAGGCGTGCGAGCCCCAGCGACTTCGCTAAGCGAGTGCAGCAATACTCCCCCCCGTATTGAAAAGATAATCGACTTATTCTATAATAAATTTAATTATTGGAAACAACTCTGGATACAAGATGGTTTTGCCCCTATTCGCCAAGCGTGGCTAGAAGTTGCCCACGGATTGGGCCAGCAGGTATCACTCTTGTCACCCGATGCCTCTGAAAAGATTACTGGCATATTCTCTGAGCTAGATTTTGAGGGCAGTTTCGTGCTAAAAACCCTTAATGATGACAAACATATCTCGGTAATTGATGGATGGCACGTAATTAATGGTTAATTCTAAAGACACATCGCCACTTTATTTCCTACCTCTTGGGGGATCGGGCGAAATTGGTATGAACCTCAATCTCTACTCTTATGACGGTAAGTGGTTGATGGTCGACCTGGGCGTAACTTTCAATAGCGAATTGGGCATCGAAGTTATCATGCCCGACACCCAATTTATTGAAGAAAATCGAGACGATTTGCTGGGCCTTGTCCTCACTCACGGCCATGAAGATCACATAGGCGCCGTCCCCTACCTGTGGTCACGCCTCAAATGCCCCATTTACACAACCCCATTTACCGCCGCCTTGGTCCGGGGCAAACTCAAAGACGTCGGACTTATCAAAGAAGCTGAACTGGTAGAGGTACCAGTCGGCGGTGACATACAGTTGGGACCGTTTGAGGTGGAGTTTGTGCCCCTCACTCACTCGATTCCCGAACCTAATGCCTTGTCCATCAAAACCCCTGTCGGTACAATCGTACACTCCGGAGATTGGAAACTCGACCCCAATCCACTGGTCGGAAGACAAGCCGACGAAGAACGCCTCCGAGAACTGGGGGATGAAGGGGTTCTGGCCCTGGTATGCGATTCTACTAATGTGTTTGTCGAGGGGCGCACCGGGTCAGAATCCAAAGTCAGAGATAGCTTAATCAAGCTAGTTGGTAAACTATCAGGACGGGTCGCTGTTTCCCTGTTTGCTAGTAATGTTGCCCGTATGGAAACTTGTGCCTTGGCCGCCACCGCAAACGGCCGTCAACCAGTGCTGGTCGGCAGATCACTCATACGTATGTATCAAGCAGCTCGCGAATCTGGATACTTACTGGATATACCCGAATTCATCGAAGATACCAAAGCAGCAAAATTACCCAAAGACAAGGTATTGCTGCTATGCACAGGTAGTCAGGGCGAGCCCAGAGCCGCTCTCTCGCGAATCGCTAATCAGACTCACCCCACAACAAAGCTGGCTTCTGGGGATACGGTAATTTTGTCATCGCGCAAAATTCCAGGCAACGAGACTGCCATTGCCGCAATGCAGAATAAACTGCAAAGCCAGGGGATTGACGTCATTTGTGATGGCGAAGAATTCGTGCATGTTTCCGGCCACCCAGCTCGCGATGAATTGCGAGACATATATAAATTAGTGCGTCCCCAAATAATAGTGCCCGTGCACGGGGAACAAATGCATATGCATGAACAAGCTAAACTCGCGTTGGCTAGCGGCATTCCCAAAGCCGTGGTCCCTTATAACGGCAGCTTAATACGACTCACCCCTGGAGAACCAGAAATTGTGGAAGAGGTACCAAGTGGCCGCCTCGGCCTTGACGGTAAACGGGTCGTGCCGTTATATAGCCCCCACATCCGTGAGCGTGATCAATTAATGCGCGAAGGCGCTGCAGCAGTTACCTTCGTTATTGGACATGATAAGCATCAAATTGAGCCCACCATATCCTTTATGGGGCTAGCCAGCGATGCCTCAGAATCCAAATTACTGCGAGAGATGGTATTGCGAGAACTCGCCCTCATCATCGATAAGTCCGACGATGATGTCTGGGATAATGATGACGAAATCCAAGAAATGAGCCGCATCGCAGTACGTCGGGGCACCAAGGCCTTCAATGGTCGCAGGCCCCTTGTCGTCACACACATAGTAAGACAATGAACCTAGTAACCGGATCCCTAGTATATGTAATCGTGTGGTGGATCATGCTACTAGCAGTGCTCCCCTGGGGCAACAGGATTGCTGAGAACCACGAATCGGGATTCGCCACCAGTGCCCCGGAAAATCCCAAGCTATGGTCAAAAGTCGCCATTACCACTGTACTGACCACCATCGCTTGGATTGCAATCTATACGCTTCTCGAATCAGGCTTGCTTAGCCACATACACATCGGTCCGTAAAGTTGCAATTTGCATAGTTTTCAGGCATTAATAACGCATTAGTTAAGTAAAAGAGATGAGAGATTCCCCATGTCAACCTATGTTGTAGCAGCTTTATACAAATTTGTATCCTTACCCAATTTCAAAAAATTGCAGGATCCTATTGCCCGGGTTTGTGAAAAAAACGGAGTGATGGGCACCCTCCTGCTGGCACAAGAGGGAATCAACGGCAC
>SDBS01006094.1_pt1 | contig 11746 bp, 11 predicted proteins | sample 2277091 | NCBI WGS metagenome assembly SDBS01 (sample SAMN10404972, study PRJNA504765) | marine sediment metagenome | isolation source: marine sediment core GS10_PC15, 163 cmbsf | place: Arctic Ocean: Southern Knipovich Ridge | collected 2010 | reverse complement strand
TCATAAAATCTGTGATTAGCGATTTTAATACGAATTTCAGAATAATGAATCATTAGTTTTCGTAAAGCAACCCTGCGGGTAGTCTCATTTATTCTGAAGAAAATATGATCCAGCGCAACAAGATTCGCTATTCGTTGATGATTCCGTAAATTCGTATTAAATTCGCTGTTCGTTGATTATTTTATAATAAAATCGTTGGAATAAAACTTTTGGTTCTCTTCAAATCTTTCATTTCTATCACATCCTATACAGGCCGGCACCACAAGCCGATGAGATCCTTCTTTTATGGGAAATAAGGGCACAGAAAGTTCAAATGCCTTAATCCCCTTTGGACTAATACAAACTTCTGTTATATCCTCATCTGAACATTCTGCATAACGGTAACTTTCCCATTCTCCGTTTTTTCTCTCAAAAAGATATGGGTAGCAAGAAGAAAAACAAATAGTTTTTCTTGAATCATTCTCAATTTTTATCTTTAAAATGCCTCCTAACTCATATTCATTTTTATCAGTGATAACATTTACCAAACCCTCTTGGGGAAACAAAAGAGCAATTAAAACTATTACAGCTAAAAGAGCTATCCCCGCTCCTATTATTAAAAATTCTTTTTTTTCCATTTATTTTTACTGTTGAATAAAATTATCTTTTCTTCGACCTTTTTTTGAACAGCCCCTTGAACCTGGGGTAAGATTTTATAGGGCTTAATTTCTTGAGTTTCAAGAATAGTTTTTAATGTTTTTTTCCAGGCAGCTCTCAATTCGGTGTTAATATTGACTTTTACAATTCCAAATTTTATCGCTTTTTTAACTTCTGTTTTAGAAATACCCGACCCCCCATGTAAAACTAAAAAAGCAGTTGTTCTATTATTAATTTCTTTTAATCTTTCAAAATCAAGCTTTGGCATTCCAGCATATGTCCCGTGAATATTTCCAATAGCTATTGCTAAACTATCTACTTTTGTTTCTTTAACAAATCTTTCTACTTGTTTTAATGAAGTTAAATCTTTTTTTTCTATCTTTGCCTTTTTTTTATGCGTTTTTGACTCTCCTCCTATGTAGCCCAACTCCCCTTCAACCAAAACACCTTTTTTATGAGCATAACCTACTATTCTTTTAACATATTTTATATTTTTTTCAAGAGGGAGATTCGAACCATCAAAATGAACAGCTGAAAAGCCATAATCAACAGCCCTCTTAATTATATCTATATCTTTACCATGGTCAAGGTTTAAAAACGCTGAAACTCCATATTTTACCTTAGAAATCTCAACTAAAGCAACGACTTCTTCTAATCCCAAATAATTTAACTCCCCCTCTGAAGTACCCAAAATAACGGGCGTTTTAGTTTTTTTAGCAGCTTCTAAAATCCCTCTTAATTGCTCAATAGTTGAAAAATTAAACTGCCCGATAGCATATTTTCTTTTTTGCGCATCTTTTAAAACTTTCTTTAACATATTATTTTATTGTTAAATCAAGGCACTTAGCTCCTTCAACATATATTTGTCTAATTTGAGCTTGAGACAATGCTTGGTTATAAACACGAACTTCATCAATTTCTCCATTGAAATAATAGGCGCCAGCTATTGTATCTGCTCCGATCTGAAAAACATTAACAGCACTTAAATTACCTATTGCTGACATTGAAATTTCTTTATCAAAAACACCATCAACATACATTGAGGAATTACCATCTCTATCATTAACCCATAAAAAATGATGCCATAATCCATTATTTACAACAACACCGCCGAGCAAAGCAACATTAGTGTTATTATCATTTATATTTAATTGAATTCTTCCGGTATTAAGAAATGCTCTCCATCTAATGAAAACACTTACAGACGACCTATGAGATATTAATACTCCTACTGTTTGTGTTGTTTTTATCCACATTGATACAGTCCAGTCTGTATTTGAACCAAAATCTAAATTTGCAGCATCGCCACCGATATAATCATCACTTCCATCAAGTTCAATATAATCATTACTTCCATCAAAACTTAAAGCATAACCCTTTCCGCTTGGGGTTTTTCCTTCTGTAGACCAAGTAGCCTCATAAATTATTCCATTGTTGTCATAACCGCTAGTATCTATTGCTATTTGGCCACTTCCTTTGTCAAAATTCCACATCCCCACTATGTCTGCGCCTAATGCATGATAAACGCTTGCTTCAAATTGAAGCCCCGCTGCTATCTTTGCCCTTTCTCTTGCTCCCCTTAACGATACGAAAACAATACTTGCTAATAATCCCATTATGGCTATTACTACTAATAATTCTATGAGAGTAAACCCCTCACCTTTCTTAGGCAATTTAAAACTATTACCAGTTAGACTACTGTATTTTTTTTTCTTTATAGAAAGGTGAGGGGTAAACCCTTTATAATTTTTTAGTTTCATGTTCGTCAAAACACTTTTATTTTTTTAAATTTTTCGGCTTTTTTTAATAATCCGCTCTTAGCTCCCCATTCCTTAAGACAGGAACTGCTATTAGCCATAGCAAACTGAAGAGCAAACTCAATATTACCTTTGGATTTAATAAAACCTGAGACAAACCCCGAACCAAAAGAATCTCCAGCTCCAGTTCTATCAACTACCTTTGTTTTTGGAGCTTTAGCCCAATAGAGATGTTTTCCATCAGAAATCACTACTCCTTTGGACCCTTTTGTCATTATGGCAACTCCAGGACACAGTTCATCAATCTTTTTGAAAATCTCCTTTTCTTTTTGATAAGGAATTTTAGTTAATAAAGAAGCTTCTTCTTGGTTTAAAATTAAAATATCAACTTTCTTCAGAATTCTTTTCAGAGTTTTTGGGGGCAAAGAAAGTTGGCAATTGCCGGGATTAAAAACGATTTTAATCTTATTCCTATAGGCGAAATTAACGATATCCTCTGTGATTCTGCAAGGTTTTCCCGAAAGAGGAGCTAAATAAAACCACCTTGCCTTTAATTTTTTCCAGGAAATATCTTTCTTCCCTAATAACTCCGAAGCTCCCCGGTAAACCAAAATAGTTCTATCCTTTTCTAAATCACTACTTAATATAACTGAACGGTTGGTTGGTTTCAATTTTGTTTTAAAAACAAATTGACAATTTATGCCAAGTTTTTTTAATTCTTGAATTATCTCTCTTCCAGCGATATCATCGCCAACTGTCGCACAATAAGCTGTCTTAAACCCTTGTTTTGAGAAAGTAGCAGCTGTGTTTGTTCCTCCTCCTCCAGAAAAAAAATAGATGTCTTTTATATCAACTTTTGAACCCAAATTAAAGCAAATGCCTTTGCCAGTAATAAATTTTTTGCCTTTTACTATCTGCCATCCTGGGGCTTGTCTTAAAAAAATATCCCAAGTGGCTGACCCAAAAGTTATGATATCAAACATATTCACTTTTTCTTGGATAAATTTAAAATTGTTTTGATTACAGTATCAGGATTTAAGGACATGCTCTCAATTCCCTCTTTCATTAAAAATTCAGCGAAATCTGGCAGATCGCTTGGCGCCTGGCCGCAAATCCCAACATATTTATTTCTTTTCTGACAAGCTTTAATAACCCTAGTAATCATCTTTATAATCGTAGGATCCATTTCATTAGTCATATGAGCTATACGAGCATTATCTCTATCAATTCCCAATGCTAATTGAGTTAAATCATTGCTTCCAATAGACATGCCGTCAAATATATCTAAAAACTTATCAACTAATTCTACATTTGAAGGAATCTCACACATAACATAGATCTTAAGGTCATCCGCTGATTTGCGCTGATTCCTACGCTGATTTACGCTGATATTCAAACCGTTCTTTTTCATTAATTTTACCACCCCTACAGCCTCTTTAATAGTCCTGCAAAAAGGGACCATTACATTAATATTATCTAAACCAAACACATTTCTTACCCTTTTTATAGCTTCGCATTCCATTTTAAAAGCCGGCTGGAAACTTTTATCTAAATACCGAGAAGCCCCTCTAAATCCAAGCATTGGATTTGATTCCTCTTTTTCAAAAAGCTCTCCGCCAACTAAATTCCTATATTCATTTGTTTTAAAATCAGAAAACCTAACAATAACTTCCTTGGGATAAAATGCGGCTCCAATTTGAGCAATTCCTTCAGCCAGCTCTTTTATGAAAAACTCTTTTTTGTCTTTATGTTCAATTGTTATTTCTGCAATTTTCTTTTTTAATTTTTGGTCCTTCAAATTTTTAAAGTGGAAAAGAGCTAAGGGATGAACCCGAATTTTCTCTGCGATTATAAATTCCTCTCTAGCTAACCCCACCCCTGAGTTCGGTAAAAAAGATGCCTTGAAAGCAATATCCGGAGCCCCGATATTCATCATTATCTTTGTCTTTAATTTGGGAACTTTTTTCAAGTTATATTTTTTAATTTTAAAAGGGACTTTTCCTTCAAAAATCCTACCGTTTAAACCTTGGGTGCAATCCACAGTAACTATCTGACCGATTTTTAGAATTTTGGTTGCGTTTTCTGTCCCGACAATAGTAGGAACATTAAGCTCTCTTGCCACTATCGCCGCATGACAGGTTTTTCCTCCTTCATCTGTCACGATCGCAGAAGCTAAACGCATTATAGGCACCCAATCAGGGTCTGTCATTTTAGTTACTAAAATTTCTCCTTTTTGGAATTGGCTAATTTTTGAAACATCAGAAATCATTGCCACCCTCCCCGTTCCTATTTTATCGCCAACCGCTATCCCGGTTAAAATTGGTTTTCTTTTGGTTTGAACTTTATACTCTTTATAAACATTAGCTGTTTTCGCGGCATGAACTGTTTCTGGCCTTGATTGAACAATAAAAAGTTCTCCTGTTTTTCCATCTTTTGCCCATTCAAGATCTTGGGGCATCCACTTTTTATATTCTCTTGAATAATGCTTCTCAATTAAAACTGCCCAGCGAGCAAGAGTCAAAATTTCTTCATCATTTAAAGAAAACTTTAATTGTTTTTGGGGACTAACAAATACTTCTTTTAACCCTCCTTTTCTTCCATAGATATATTTTTTGGTCTTTCTTCCTAAATTTTTAACGATTATCGGCTTAAACCCATCTTTTAAGGTTGGTTTGAAAACATAAAATTCGTCGGGAGTGATTAATCCTTTCACGATCAATTCTCCTATTCCCCAAATTGAGTTAATTAAAACAACATTGGGAAAACCGGTTTCAGTATCTAAGGTAAAAATTACTCCCGAAGAAGCTAAATCCGACCTTACCATTTTTATTATCCCAACCGAAAGAGCAAACTCCAAATGAGCAATTTTCTTCTCATCTCTATAAGCAATAACTCTGTCGTTAAATGTTGAAGCTAAACATTTCTTGATTGTTTGTAGTAATTTTTCCCTGCCTCTAACATTTAAAAAGGTCTCAAACTGACCAGCAAAAGAGGCATCGGGCATATCTTCGCAAACCCCAGAAGAACGAACAGCAACATCGAGATTTTGACCGTATTTTCTTTCTAATTCTTGATAAGCTCTTGAAATTTCTTTTTTCAAATCTTCGGGAAATTCTCCTCTTAGAATAAGGATTCGGGCCTGCTTTCCGACCTCCTGAAGCGATTTTATGCTTTTTGGATTATACTTTTTAAAAATTTCTTTTAATTTTTTATCAATTTTATTTGATTTTAAGAACTTCCAATATACTTTAGTGCTTAAAGCAAAACCATCAGGAATATTAACCCCTTTTTTAGAAAGCTGTCCGTACATCTCTCCCAAAGAAGCATTTTTCCCTCCAACCAAAGGAACATCTTTAAGATTAATTTCTTTCAACCATAGGATAAATTTTTGAGATTTTTTTATCATAATCATCTACCACACTCAGGACAAATAACAGATACTATAAAATATTTTTCGCCCTTTGAGAGGTCTCTTATTAAATAAAAAACGAGGTCATTGCCACATTCAGAACATTTAAAATCATAAGTATAACCCAAATCAGTAATCAATTCTTTGGCGTTATATAAATTTTTAGTGGGAAATATTTTATAAGATTTCTGTTCTCCCAGAGCAATTTTTACTCTCCGAATTGCTTCTATTGGCGTGACAGCAACTGCTGTAATAAAATCCTTAGCTTCTAATTCCATTGCCCTTGCTCTGTCTTTTTCTTTTTCAATCTGGGAAAAAATAATCACAGGAATTTCCTTAGTCAAATCCTCTTCTCTAAGGGTTTCTATTAATTTAAATCCTCCTATCTCAGAAAGCGCAATATCAGCTATAATTATATCTGGCAATTCGCTTTTAGCTAAATCTATTGCTTCTTTTCCTTTCTTTGTCGCAAGTGCCTCAAAATTATCTTCTTTAAAAACCTCGGAATAGGTTTCTCTTACAAAATCGTTGTCAATTGCAATAAGAATTTTTTTCATTTTAATATTATTCCTTCTCCTTTTTTTATTATGCAGGTCGCATTTCCTTCATCGGTGTCAAGCTGCATATAGAGCCGATGATTCGGCTTAACCCGGACTCTAACATTATGGAAAGTTATGGAACAAATCCCTTTTGTTTTAACTGAAACTAACATCCTATTTTTAAAACCAAGCTCTTCGGCCTCTTTGGGACTGCAGTGAATATGCCGCCAGGCATTAATTACCCCTCTTTTAATTTTAATTATTCCATTAGGGCCGATAAGGGTAGCTCCCGGTGTGGCTTTTAGATCTTCGGACTCTCTTACCGGAAGCTCTATTTTTAAAAAAACGCCGTCTGTATGGGATAGCTCAACCTGGGTCTCTCTCCGAACAGGCCCTATTATTCTTACATTTGAGATTTTCCGGGACTTTACCTGAATATCCAATCTCTCTTTAGCTGCAAACTCTTCAGGTTGAGTAAGATCTTTCAGCTTCTTCAATTGATGCCCTTTCCCAAAAAGAACTTCTAAATCTTTTTTACATAAATGAATATGTCTGGCTGAAACTTCAATGGAAATTTTCATATCACTACCTAATTTGTAATTCGTAGGGTTATAATTTTTCTAATCTCCTCAACACATTCAGGATTAGCTAAAGTGCTAAGGTCGCCTAATTTCTCCCCAGTAAATAATTTTCTTAAAATTCTTCTCATTATTTTTCCTGATCTTGTTTTTGGCAAATCCTTAACCGAATAAACTTCTTTAGGAGAGGCAATCGGGCCTATCTCTTTTCTTAGCTGCAAAACAACTTCTTTTTTTACAATCTCGGGTGACTTTTCTACTTTTGAAACCACAAAAGCCACTGGAGCTTCTCCTTTTATCTCATCAATTACTCCAACCACAGCGCATTCAGTAATATCTTTGTGCAAAGCAATAGCGCTTTCCATTTCCCCGGTAGTCAACCTGTGGCCTGCTACTTTCATTACATCATCTGCCCTGCCAACAACTCTTATCAATCCCTGCTTGTCCTTGTAAGCCCTATCACTGGTGAAATAAGTTTTCTTGTCATATTGGCTCCAGTAAGTTTTCAAATATCTTTTTGGATTTTTGTAAACACCTCTCAAAAGCGACGGAGGAAAAGGAGGCCATAATACTCAATTCCCCTCTTTGTTTGGCGGCAATAGGTTTCCATCATCATTTAAAATTTTAAATCTTAGCCCGGGAAATGGCAGCCCGGTAAAAGTTGGCCTGAAAGGGCCAATTCCAGGCAAAGAACTAATTAAAATTCCCCCTGTTTCTGTCTGCCACCAGGTATCAAGCAAAGGACGTTTTGTCTTTCCAATCTTGTTAAAGTACCACTTCCAGGCCGCTTCATCAATCGGTTCGCCAACCGAACCTAAAATTTGCAAAGTATCTAATTTATGCTTCTCAAGAAACTTCACTCCGTATTTTTCAAACATTCTAACAGCGGTCGGAGCAGTATAGAAAGTAGTCACTCCATACTTTTCAATAACATCGCACCACCTGTCCGGATTGGGCCAAACAGGAAGTCCTTCAAAAATTATAAAAGTGGAGCCGCAAAGCAATGGGCCATAGCAGCTGTAAGTGTGGCCGGTAATCCAACCAACATCAGCTGTAGACCAAAAAATATCATCATCTTTTAAATCAAATATCCATTTGGCAGTAGCATAGGCCTGTACAGTATAACCTGCGCACGTATGCACACATCCCTTAGGTTTTCCAGTGCTTCCACTAGTATAGAGTATAAATAAAATATCTTCTGAATCCATTGGCACAGGATCACAGTGATCACTTTCATTTTTAACTAAATCTTCCCAAAGATAATCTCTTCCCTTCTTTATATTAATCTTATTCTGAGCTCTTTTAACCACAACAACCTTTTTCACATCTGTCTGTTTCATCCCCTGATCAGCGTTTTTCTTTAAATCAATAATTTTCCCCTTCCTATAATAGCCATCTGCTGTTATTAAAATCTTGGCTTTAGTATCCTGCAATCTGACCTTTAGGGCTTTTGAGCTGAAAGCTGAAAAAACAACTGCGTGAACTGCTCCGATTCTAGCGCAAGCTAACATTGAAATAATTACCTCTGGAATCATTGGCAGATAAATTCCAACCCTATCCCCTTTTTTTACTCCTAATTTCTTTAAAGCGTTAGCCGCCCTATTAACTTCCCTATAAAGGTCGTAATATGTAAATACTCTTTGGCGCTCCTCAGGGAGTTCAGGCTCCCAAATCAGAGCAACCTTATTTCTTCTCTTCTCTAAATTCCTATCCAAAGCATTCTGTGTAATATTTATTTTCCCGTTAACAAACCATTTAAAATAAGGAGGTTTGTGCGAAAACACCTTATTCCATTTCTTCGTCCAAAAAAGCTCTTTAGCTAAACCTTCCCAAAACTTAGTTGGATTCTTAGCTGCTGTTTTGTAGATTTTTTTATCAGTTATTAGAGCTTTTTTCTTAAACTCTTTAGTCGGAAAATATGCATTTCCTTTTTTAATTAATTTAGCTTGTTTTTTCATATTGTTTTATTATACCTCTTTTCCAAAAAACAAAAAAGAGTGGAAAAATCCCACTCTTTTTTTAATTAACAAAATAATAAAACTAAAGCTTCTTTCCTACATACTCGGCGAATTCGGCTAAGCGACAGGCATAGCCGTATTCGTTATCATACCAACCAAGAACTTTAACTAAGCTGCCTTTTCCGCCCGAGGCGGATCCACCTTGGGTGGAAACCATTGTTTGCTCAAGGTCAACAATTGCTGAATAAGTGTCGCCTATATAGTCGGTGGAAACCAATGGCTCTTCTTCTACTCTAAAAATTCCCTTAAAACCTTTTTCATTAGCAGCTTTCTTAAAAGCATTATTCACATCCTTAATTGAAGTTGCTTTTTCTACCTCAACAACTAAATCCAAAATTGAAACAGTAGGAGTAGGAACCCGAATGGCAATTCCGTCTAACTTTCCATCTAATTCAGGTATAATTTTATTGATTGCTTTGATTGCGCCGGTTGTCGTAGGAATCATATTTAAAGCTGCGGCTCTGGCTCTTCTTAAATCCTTGTGGACTAAATCTAATATCTTCTGGTCGTTAGTATAGCTGTGAATAGTAGTCATAAAACCATTCTTGATTTTAAAACTATCGTTCAAAACTTTTACTATTGGAGCCAGGCAATTAGTGGTGCAAGAACTCATATCCATAACTTCGTCTTTTTTAGGGTCAAACTTCTCTTCATTAACACCTAAAACAAAACTTGGGATTTCTGGGTCTTTTCCAGGAGCTGAAATTATTACTTTTTTAGCGCCGGCTTTAATATGCTTTTCTGCGTCTTTTGATTGCCGAAAAAATCCTGTGCACTCCAAAACGATATCAACTCCTAACTTTTTCCAGGGCAGTTTCTCAGGGTCTTTTTCAGCAAAAACTGGAAACTTTTTTCCATTTACTATAATGTTTTCTTCATCAAAAGCGACTTCTTTGCCATATCTTCCATATACTGAATCGTACTTTAAAAGATGAGCAAGAATTTTGTTGTCAGCTAAATCATTAATTGCAACAACTTCTAAATCAGGATGATTTTCTAAGATTCTACGAAAGGTGGGACGACCAATCCGACCAAAGCCATTAATAGCAATCTTTATCATATATTTTCACTCTTTAATATTTAATAATTTAGTGATTTCCTTTTTATCAAATCCTAATATAAATTTTCCGCCAATATCAACAACCGGCACTTGCATTTGGCCTGATTTTTCTATCATTTCATCCATAGCAGCTTCGTTCTGTGATACATCAATATCTTCAAACTTTATATTATATTTCTCTAAAAACTGCTTTAAGGTAACACAATAAGGACAAGATGGAGTTAAAAACACTCTAACTTTTACCTGTTTGTTATCCTGCATTTTATTAAGATTAAATCTCGTTAATCAAATCCTGGACCTGGCTGCAAACATCAGCAGGCTGACCGTTGGTTAATTTACAGATTAAAGCAGTTAAATTTTTTGTCTCTAATTCTTCGCCAACACTCTGTCCAGCCCCAACTCTGGAATACTTGCACCCGAAAACTAAAGTTGGTATGCCTCCAGTACTATATTTTTGGAATACATCTTCATCAGCATCTGAATCCATATTATTATGAAAAGCTATATATCCTTGAAATCTTGCTGCCACTGCTTCCATAATTGGATGCTCCCATTCACAATACGGACAAGTTTGAGATCCAAAGAAATATATAATGGGTTTGTCTTCTTCTTTGCAAATCTCGTCATTACTTACTGAAAAGTTTCCAATAGTAGTACCTATTGACTTTGCGGGTTCTTCAGTTCCTTCTTCAATTTCTTCTATCATATTAATTGCGTCGGGGAACAAAAGTTTTCCATCGCGGGTTAAATAAGATTCTATCTCCCGTCCTTCAATATCAAACTTAATCTTATATAATCCCATTTCCTCAGAAACTGCAATTAAAGAAGCTGTAGTTTCTCCTGCTAAAAGATTCTCATTTATAAAGTTTATGGCTTTTTCGGCTACTTCCTGAGAAGCTAAAACCTCTCCAACATCTTCGCCGGGCTTGTTTACATAGTAAATTGCTCCAGCTATTACAATACCGGCAATAATAATTGCTATTGGTATATTTTTAGACATATTTTTTAATATATTAACTATCTATTAATCTCGACTTTAATTTTTAACATTTTAAGTTTAGCAAACAATTTATTTCTTGGCAAGAGTTAAAACCTTTTTCATTAAATCTATTTGTTTTATTGTCCCTAATTTTCCTTTTTTACAAGCCCTTTCAGAAAATTCTTTTACAGGACCTTGCTTACTACCTGAAATTAAAACCGGAACCGGTTCTGAGCAATGTCTTTTAATAAGGCAACAAGTAGAATGGTCGGCAGTAACCACAATCAAAGTATTTTTTAATTTTAAAAGGGGCTTTAAATTTTTATCTATTTTTTCAATAAACGCTTTTTTTCCTTTAAAGTTTCCATCCTCAGCCAAGCTGTCTGTTGCTTTAATATGCAAAAAAACAAAATCATATTTTCTCAATGCCTTTTTCACAGCTTGAATTTTCCCTTTCAGGTTGGTGCTAATAAGACCGTTTGCCCCCTTCACTTTAATCAGATCCATTCCTAAAATCTTTCCAATTTGTTTGTAAAGGAATTTTCCCGCAATACAACAAGCTCTGAGCTTATACTTTTTCTTAAAGCTCGGGAGATTTGGAAGAGAACTGGCTCCCCTGGTTAGGATATAGTTTGCAGAAGGTAAGCCCAACTTCTCTCTTTTTTTACTCAAGGGATGATTTTTTAAAATCAAACGAGATTTCTCTAAAAACTTATTCAAAGTTTTTGCTGTAAATACTGCTTCAGGACTTTTATCAAGAGGTACAATCT
>SDBS01006093.1_pt1 | contig 11747 bp, 11 predicted proteins | sample 2277091 | NCBI WGS metagenome assembly SDBS01 (sample SAMN10404972, study PRJNA504765) | marine sediment metagenome | isolation source: marine sediment core GS10_PC15, 163 cmbsf | place: Arctic Ocean: Southern Knipovich Ridge | collected 2010 | reverse complement strand
TGCAGTCTTGGAGGTCTTGGATGCGGTGATTTTTACAGCAGGGATAGGCGAAAATTCACCATACATCCGCGAACTCTGCTCCCGCGGTCTGCACAGACTCGGCATGGAGATTGATCTGGAGCGAAATAAGTTGGCCGGAAGCGGAATCAGCGAAATTAACTCTCAGAACAGCGAGGTCAAAATTTTGGTAATACCTACAAATGAAGAGCTGAAAATCGCTCAAGAGACAAAAAAGGCAATTGCAAATTCTCTAAAATGATCTATCTTATCAGGGACAGAGATACAGATTCCTTTAACAATTTTTGAAACCTTCTCTCTTCTTGTGTTTCTATAACACTTGAGAAAAAAATTAAACGCTGATGAACGCAGATCTGTGATCCTCCATTATTAATTATGTGCGCTTACCTGCCCGCTTGTGCCTCGCATGGCAGGCGGGTCTGCGGAAATCTGCGTCCCCAAAACAATTATCTTAAGGAGAACAAAATGCCTATTTATGAATTCAAATGTAAAAAATGTGAAAACACCTTTGAATCCCTCTGCTTCCGGCGTAGCGGGGAAGATAAGGGCGCCTGCCCTTCCTGCGGCAGTGAAGAAAGCGAAAAGCTCTTATCGACATTTTCATCTGTTGCCTCCAGTTCGTGTCCGGACCTGGGAGGCGCTTCAGCCGCACAATCATGTGCATCAGCATCAGACTGCGGTTTTTCGTGAGCTTGATCTGTGCAGCCGTGCGCTGTATTGATCAGGTCTGGAAGAAACTGTGCGTTGGAACAGAGTGAAACTCAAAAAAGAGGTGGTGGCATGGGTATATGGGTCATTGTTTTGATTATAGTGGGGTGGGTTGTCTTACAGGCATACATCCTACCCAAATTCGGAATTTCCACATGACTTAGAAACAGTTGTCAGGTAGACAACACACAGAAAACAATAACCGACATCCAGCAAAAGCGGTAGGGCAATCTCGAGACCTTCGCAAAACGCCCCCTTTTGCCCAATCTCAGTGTCAAGCTCAGATTTTAATCCTCGAAATATTCAATATATTCCTGTAGTTAAAATCCTCGCTTTCCTTGACCTTGACCAAAATTTAGCATTTTTCAAAGGTCTCAATCTCTTTTACCGCCAGGCGTGGTCTTTTGTCTTCTCAGGTTAAAGTTTTAGGAGAACTAATACGCCTATCACTAAGACATTCTGCATTATATTGTATCCTCTAAATAATGTTTGAACGAATAATCATAGTTTTCGTTCGGACATTAAATACTCATTTTTCATCAACTTAACATTTCTTAACTTCCCATCAGCAATTTACAATTCTTCCCAAAATTAGTGCCTATTCCGATAAATTCGGTGGAAATGTATTTAATCTAAATTCCAGGGCAACTCCCTCTGTTCTGATACCCGATTTCTTCAAGTCTAATTTTTTCCTTGACTTTGGATATTCAAGGCATTAATATTGATAACTGACTGAGCACTCAGTTAGTTTTTCTATATATTTGGAGCGTGATATGTCAAAAAAAATGGTCATTCTCAAGGTTGCAACCAGGCTTTTCTCTGAAAAAGGCTTCAGAGAAACCTCCATGGCTGACCTTGCCAGGATGACCGGTGTGGCTCAAGGGACCATTTTTTACCATTTCAATAACAAGGAAGAACTCTTCCTCTCCATCTTAGAGGAATTCAAGCGGGGGATCATAGAGGAGTTCGACCGATACGTGGGGGAAAGAGAGTGTGAGACCGGGCTGGATATGATTGAGGATGCTATCTCCTTTTATCTACATCTGGCCGGGGCCATGGAAGAGTGGTTTCTTCTTTTACACCGTCATGATGCCTATGAACTGGCCCAGGCAAATCCTCTATGTCGACAACATCTTGAGGGTATTTACAACTGTCTCCTGGAAATTTTCGAGAGGGCCGTTCTCCAGGGTCAAAAGGACGGATCCATAGAGGACATGCCGGCCAGGAAAACCGCACTGATCATCTTCGCCATGGTCGATGGCCTGGTCCGTTTCAATACTTATAAGCTTTACGATGCCGGTGCACTCTACAACGAGCTTATAGCGTCGTGCCGAAAGATACTTCAAAACAAACCGTCTTAGGAGCAGGAATAATCCCATGCTAATCAGATTTTTTCCTTTTTTGGCCTGGTTCAAGAATTACAGCGTTGAGACCCTGAGAATTGACTCTATATCCGGTTTGACAGTTGCATTAGTACTTATACCCCAGTCTATGGCATACGCACAGTTAGCAGGTCTGCCTGCCTATTATGGGCTGTACGCCTCGTTTCTGCCGCCCATGATTGCAGCCCTGTTTGGTTCAAGTCGGCAGTTGGCCACTGGCCCGGTGGCAGTTGTATCGCTTATGACCGCTGCATCCTTAGAGCCGCTGGCTACTGCCGGAAGTGAGGGCTACATCGCATATGCCATTTTGCTGGCCCTTATGGTTGGCGTATTTCAGTTGACCTTAGGGGTGCTCAGGCTCGGTCTTGTAGTCAATTTTCTCTCCCATCCGGTAGTCAACGGATTTACGACCGCAGCGGCCCTCATCATCGCCTCATCACAATTGTCCAAGATGTTTGGTGTATACGTTGACAAGGGGGAACACCATTACGAAACTATTATCCGGGTTGTCCAGGCCGCATTCCATTACACACACTGGCCTACGCTGATTATGGGTGCATTTGCCTTTGTCATCATGTACGGGCTAAGACGGATTTCCCCTAAAATCCCCAATGTGCTTGTAGCTGTGGCCGTTACTACAATCTTATCCTGGGCCATCGGTTTTCAGCATAATGCCATTGTGGACGTCTCGACAATCAAGTCTCTTAAAGCAAACACGCTGATTAATCAATTTGGCAGTGCCGTTAATATGTTATCCCGGTTCGAAGAAGAACGGACAGAGGTAAACAGAACTTTAGACACAGCCAATAATGGTCACGACATGGTAGGCATACTCGACGCCGAGCACGATGCGAGTGTCCTTGAAATCAACATTGAACGGATCAAGAGGAATATGAGTAAGGACACAAAGGAGATTAGAGAACTCCTGTTTGAGGGTGTACATCAACCGAATGGCTCTCTGCTATTCTATCCCAAAGACCAGATGCCTTCCGGGGCCGATGGAGACGGACGGACATGGCGCATTAAGGTCGGCAACAGGCCTCTCAAAACCGACAGGCTTCTTATGACGAGCGGCGGAGCTGTGGTGGGAATGATTCCCCGAGGGCTGCCATCTCTAACAATGCCTGAAATCAACTTAAAGCTCATTTTACATATGTTTCCATCCGCAGCCATCATCTCTCTTTTAGGCTTTATGGAGGCCATTTCAATTGCCAAGGCCATGGCGGCCAAAACCGGCCAACGACTCGATCCCAACCAGGAACTTATCGGCCAGGGACTGGCCAACATCTGTGGAGCCATCGGGAAGAGTTATCCGACCTCAGGTTCATTCTCCAGATCGGCCGTCAACCTCCAGGCCGGGGCGGTCTCAGGCCTTTCCAGTGTGTTCACAAGCCTTGCAGTGGTAATCGTGCTTCTGTTTTTCACCCCGCTTCTCTACCACCTGCCCCAGTCCGTGTTAGCCGCAATCATCATGATGGCGGTCCTCGGGCTTCTAAACATCTCCGGTTTCGTACACGCCTGGGAGGCACAATGGTATGACGGGGCCATTGCTATCATCTCTTTTGTCAGCACCCTTATCTTCGCGCCTCATTTAGACAAAGGCATTATGATTGGGGTCGTCCTTTCCCTGCTTGTATTTCTTTACAAAACCATGAGGCCATCGGTGGCCACCCTGTCAAGGGCTGAAGACCATGCACTGCGTGACAGTGTGCACCATGGGCTAAAGGAGTGCGACTATATATCCATGGTTCGCTTTGACGGCCCGCTTTTCTTTGCCAATGCCAGCTACTTAGAAGACCAAATCATGGATCTCATGATCAGAAAAAAGGACCTGAAACACATTGTGATCGTATCTAACGGCATTAATGATATTGACGCATCGGGGGAAGAGGTTTTATCGTTGCTTATAGATAGGGTCAGGAGCGCAGGCATTGATATCTCATTAACCGGTGTGAATGAGTCTGTAATGAAAGTGCTCAGGCGCACCCACTTTCCAGAGAAGATCGGCGAAGATCATATCTACTCAACTATGGAAAAGGCTATTGGCACCATATACAACAAAACACACGTGGACGTAAGGGAGGAGCCCTGTCCACTCATCACGGTTTGCCATCTCACCTGATCGCAAGACAAGAAAAGAGGGTTTAAAATGTCTGTCATTACCATATTCAGCGGAAGCTTTTGTAAGAAAGACCTTGTTGCCCGGGACGTACTTCTCAAGACAGGATACTCCCTGATCACCGACAAGGAGATTGTGGCCGAGGCGAGCAGGATTTCAGAGATAGCTGAAACCAAAATCAGCAGGACTTTTTCGGCTAAGACCTCGGTATTCAATAAATTTACGCATGAAAAAGAACGCTCCATCGCCCATCTCCGGCTTGCCATTGCCCAAATGCTTTCCGAGGACAATCTCCTTATTTCAGGATTCACATCACAGCTTATTCCGAAAGATATCAGCCACGTGCTTCGAATCTGCCTGATTGCGGATATGAACTTCAGAATAACGCAAGGCACTAAGGAAGGGGGCATACCTGAAAAAGATGTAATTAAGATCATCCAAAAATATGATGGGGATTGTGCGGGATGGATCAAGACCCTCTTTGGGAAAAATGACCCCTGGGACCCCGAACTTTACGACATAATTATTCCGGTAGATAAGATGAGTGTAGATGAGGTTGTAGCCCTTATTAAGGAGAACGTTGACAAAGATGTGATCAGACCTACAGACCGTTCTAAAAAAGCGCTTGAGAACTTCATTCTTGGAGCCAGGGTTGATGTAGCCTTGGCTAAAGAAGGCCACAATGTGAAAGTAGAGGCCAGGGATGGGGCGATCACTCTGATTATCAACAAACACGTCCTGATGCTAAGCCGGCTTGAGGAAGACCTCAAATTAATTGCGAGTGAGGTGTCTGGAGTTAAGTCAGTGGGAACCAAAGTGGGTGCAGATTTTCACCAGACGGACGTCTACCGAAAGTACGATTTTGAGATGCCTTCAAAGGTGCTGCTCGTGGACGATGAGCGGGAATTTGTCCAGACCTTGTCCGAGCGGCTTCTCATACGCGATATGGGCTCGGCCGTGGCCTATGACGGCGAATCGGCGTTGAGCCTGGTTAAGGAGGATGAGCCGGAGGTCATGATCCTAGACCTAAAGATGCCCGGCATCGACGGCATCGAGGTGTTACGGCGGGTGAAGGAGACCAACCCGGAAATCGAAGTGATCATTCTCACAGGCCACGGATCCGAGGCAGACAAAAAGGTATGCATGGACCTTGGCGCCTTCGCCTATCTGCATAAGCCGGTAGATATTGATGTGCTCAGTGAAACACTTAAGAAGGCCAATGAGAAGATACAGCAAAAAAAGAATCAAATGAAGCATTAATGGAATTTGGGATATGTCGCTAATCAATAGAATCAAACCGAAATTCTGGGATCATCGAAACATGGCGTCGGTGCCCTATAGGGCTTCGTGCCAATTTCGCCGCCTCTGGTATGGCGTGATTTCCCTAACGTCTGCAATTGCCCTTTTCCCCCTGATCTTCCTGGCCCTGATCGATTACAGGGCAACGCAGCATGACCTTGAATCTGAGATCCTTCTTCGCACCTCTCGGCTGGTCTCCAAAACCAGCAGGACCATCTTCTACTTTTTGGAGGAACGCAGATCCGCGCTGGATTTTATTGTACATGACAACAGCTTCGAGAAATGCGCAAATCCCGATAGGCTGAGCGGAATACTCGGGAATCTTAAGAACAGCTTTGGCGGATTTGTGGATCTTGGATTGATTGATTCCCTCGGCATTCAAAGGGCCTATGTGGGTCCTTATAGCCTCACGGGCAAGGATTACAGTGATCAGGAGTGGTATAAACAGGTGGTTGAACACGGCCAGTACATCAGCAATGTATTCCTGGGTTTCCGCCATATCCCTCATTTAGTCATCGCGATCAAGTACGCCTCAGAAAGCGGGACCTGTTCTGTGCTCAGGGCCACCTTAGATACGAAAAAGTTCAACGACATGCTCTCCCGTCTTGAGATGGCGGGTGAAGGGGACGCCTTCGTCATCAACCACCAAGGCATTCTCCAGACTCCGTCTCGCTTTCATGGGAAGGTCTTTCAAAAAATCTCTTTGCCTATACCGGAGTATGCCCCCAGGACCCGGGTATTTGAATGGGAAACAGCCGATGGTGTCCCTCTTATTATCGGCTACAGATACATCTCAGACACCCCTTTTATCCTGATGGTTACCAAGCAAAAAACAGAGCTCATGAAACCCTGGGACAATACCCGCAAGGAGCTCATCGGGTTCCTCCTCATCAGTATCACATTTATCCTATTGGTCGTTTTGGGGGGGACCACCTATCTCGTGAACAGGATATATGTGGCCGATCAGGAGCTGATCATGACCCTGCACGAGGTGGAATACTCCAACAAAATGGCCTCCATCGGGCGGTTAGCTGCAGGAGTAGCCCACGAGATAAACAACCCCCTGGCAGTCATCAATGAAAAGGCCGGGCTCATCAAGGATCTACTCACTATTAAAAAGGAATATGGAAAGGATGATACCCTGGCGGGTTCAATAGACGTTATCCTCTCTTCAGTGCAACGCTGCGGCAGGATAACCAAACGACTCTTGGGTTTTGCCCGCCATATGGATGTGAGTATCCAGTCAATTCATGTGGAAGAGATGGTTCAGGAGGTTCTTGAATTCCTACACAAAGAGGCAGAATATAGAGCTGTCGCGATTTCACTGAATATCTCAGACGACATTCCAAAAATAGAAACAGACGCGGGTAAGTTGCAACAGGTCTTGTTAAATATCATGAACAACGCCTTCACGGCTATGGAAAATGGCGGTCATCTCGACATTACAGCTGAAATGGCCGGACAAGAGATGGTCTCGATTACGATCGCTGACGACGGGTGCGGTATTCCTGAGGCAAATCTAAAACGCGTCTTTGAGCCTTTTTTTTCCACAAACCCCGGTGAGGGAGGAACGGGGCTTGGTCTGTCCATAACCTATGGTCTTGTCCGAGAACTGGGCGGATCGATTGATGTGAAAAGCAAGGTGGGAAAAGGAACAGCCTTCACACTCGCATTGCCGCTTGCAATTGGAAAAAAGGAGAAGATGGACACATGAGAGTACTCTTAGTAGACGACGAAAAGGAACTGGTGAGCACCCTGGCAGAACGGCTTGCCATCAGAGGCATCGACTCAAACTGGGTTACAGAGGGTGAAGATGCGTTGAAGCTGGTGGAGACGCATTGTTATGATGTGGCTGTACTGGATATAAGGCTTCCCGGCATCAGCGGGCTCGATCTACAAAAAAAAATGAAATTAGAGTGTCCCGGCCTAAGATTTATATTTATGACCGGTCATGGTTCACAGGGCGATTTTCAGGCCGGCGCCACAGAGGCGGGCACAGATTACTATCTGGTAAAACCGGTCGGTATTGATGAACTTATCGAGAAGATGAATAATCTGATGAGCGCATAAGGAGAACAACTATGAATGACAGTTTGGACGTCAGAGAGGAAACCGCGCTTCGGTTTTTTGGGAACATTAGTACCTCCATCTCCCATGAAATCAAAAATGTCCTGGCAATCATTAACGAAAACGCAGGCCTTTTGCAAGATTATAACCTCATGGCAGAGAAGGGAACCCCGCTCAACCCAGAACGGCTTAAAACGCTGGCGGAAACGGTTATATTGCAGAGCAGGAGGGCAGACGACCTTGTAAAAAACATGAACAAGTTTGCGCACAGTGTGGACGAGGCCAGCAAAACCGTTGATCTAAGAGAGATTCTGGAACTTGTGGTAGCACTTTCATCCCGATTTGCCGCCATGAGAGGCGTGGAACTGGAGTTACAACCCTCTTCAAGCGCCGTATCCATCCTCTCATCACCTTTTTTTCTCGAAAACCTCATCTGGCTTGTCCTGGATTTTGCCATGGGCGTTGCTGGTAATGGGAAAACCGTCTGCCTTATTGCTGAAAAAAGGGGGGAGGGAGCCAGGGTCAGATTCACTCAACTCGACACCCTTGAGAAAACGAGGAACGACGAATTCCCTACGGAAAGGGAAAGGTCCCTGCTTCGAACCCTTAATGCGGAAATTTCCATGGACCATAGGGAGGCTCAGATTTCCATTGATCTACCAGCAGAGATACAATTATAAAAGGGGCGCTTACGGATGAAAATCATTTATTCCAGGCTAAACTCGACCAGATAAAGTGTAAAACAATGAATGAGAAAGTATTACTCTTAGATGATGAAAAGGATTTTGTGGAGGCCATGGCCGAGCGAATGCGGGCGAGAGGGATGGAGGTTACGGCCGTCACATCTCCAAGTGAGGCACTAAAGAGGGCCCGCGAGGAATCGTACGACGTCATCGTCATGGACTTCATGATGCCAGAAATAGATGGCCTTGAAGCCGTCAAAGAACTTAAGAGAATAAATCCCGATCTCCAGGTCATCCTTCTCACTGGGTATGCCACCGTGGAGAAAAAGATCGAAGCAAAGAACCTGGGCGCCACCGACCTGGTGGAAAAACCTGTTGATATTGATACGCTGACTGATAAAATCAGAAAGGCACATGCAACAGAATGAAACACACACTCATTAATGAACAATGATAACGGTATTTGTTTAGAAGAAGGAAGTAAAGTATTGGAAAATGAAGAGATGAAATCAATACTGCCTGAAAAAGTCTTGCACCTGAAGATGCTTAAAAAGGGTAAATTCAATGTCCCCGATTTCATTTATGCCCCAGCAGAGGAATTCAGGAAGGAAGAATTCGATAAGTTAGAGACATTTCTCAGCGCTCACCCCGAAGGCTTCAAGGTCATCGCGCGGAGCGCGCATCCGGATGAGGAGGCCTTCAAACCCGGAACCTTTGATTCCCTTGAAACCTATGCGGATTTGGCAGGCATAAAATACGCGAGAAAACGGATCATAAAACTGGCCAGGACCGCGAGCAGGCTCTCCATTTTACGGCAACAGAAATTCAATAACGCACCTGATCTGAATATAGACGAAATGGGTGTCCTCGTCATGCCCTTCATCAATGGCATGAGTGTCATGGCTAAAATGTTGGGAAACACATGGGAATTCGGATATTGCCGCCCCAGGGACCAAGAGGTTGAGAGCGAACCTTTCTTAACAAATACGCCTCACAATCCGAAGCTGCTCCAGGTTTCCGAAGATATCCAGAAATTCTTGGGGCATAGATGCGAAATCGAATACATCATCTCAGAGGATGGCAAAATCCACGTTGTTCAGGCAAAAAACATCTCACATTTTGAAACCCTGGTGCAAGAGGAGAGTGAGAGGTCCATTAAACTGGATGGCGTGAGAAGGATCAGGGAGAGGAGGTCCTACCGCGAACGGCCCATCTTTGTAATGGACAGCAAGGCGTTTTATATGCGCATTATTGACAAATGCAAGAAGATGGTCCTTGGAAGCGAAGTCCCCAAACCGCGTATCGAAGACATCCTTGAAATGATTACCTCCCGTGAGACCGAGTTTGAAGATTTTTCACTGAGGCATGAGAGGTTCGCGATTCTGTACCTTTCCGAAGCAGTACCCGAAGATCTGTACCAGATCGCCAAACACTACCTGGACGACATACCCGATTTGAAAAAATCTCTCTCAAAGGCCCTTTATGCCGATCTTTACAAGAGAGACGGATTCGCGTCAGAGGCCGACACCCTCATTTGCAAGGACAAAATTAGAATCAATCTCGAGAGTCACGATGCATACGGGATTGCCACAGTGCGAAACCCTGTCTGGTCCGTATACTGGAATCGGGAAAGGGACGATGAAGTAGTTGAGGGATTCAAGAGACTGGGATTCAAGACCAGGGATTCCATCGGAATTGAGATAGACGCCCTGAAAAAGCCCAGGGTATACAGGCTGTAGATTCTACCTTTGCGGGAATTTAATTCCCTTCATAGCCTTCGGGGAGATTGTCATTACCCTCCCTGAAGAAATCAACTGTGAGCCCTCTTCAGTTGTGCTGAAGAGATATAGCGAAAACAATTCTGTGGAGGAATGAACATGAAAACAAGGATATTGATTGTGGACGACGAGGAAGAATTCGTTAAGGCATTGTCAGAGCGTTTGACCATCCGGGATTATGATGTGACTACGTCCTTAAGTGGCGAAGATGCTATAGAGCAAGTGAGACATTATCTTTTCGATGTGGTCATTCTTGATGTGGCTATGCCAGGCATGAGCGGGATCGAAACCCTGCGTGAAATCAACAAGATAAAGCCCTTGACCGAGGTAATCATGTTGACCGGCCATGCAACAGTGGAAACGGCCATCGAAGGGCTGAAGCTGGGCGCGTTCGACTTTCTCATCAAACCATGTGAAACCGAGGATCTGGTTGTGAAGATCAATAAGGCATACGACAAAAAGGCCGAGCACGACGAGCGCATCCGCGCCGCCAAAGTAGAGCAGATTGTAGCTTCACCCAGGTCTGTGCTGAATTAGTACTAATAACTGTCTCTGAAATCGGATACAACCAACAAGAAAGGTTGTTGTGCCTGCCCCTACGCCACCTGCGCACTTTCGATAGGGAATGGATACGCAGGAACAGGATGAAGAGTTATTCTCTCAAACCAACAAAAGGAGAAGACCTTTGCATCTCATAGTTCGAGAGAATATCATTTGACAGTAAAAGGCGAACGAAATGAGAAAAAAGGCAGTGTTTTATGTCTCCCTGTTGCTGCTAATGCAGGGCTCAACATCCTTTGCGGCGGGGAGTACAACCCGTAATTTACTCTATTATCCTGAGGACTACGAAGGAAAGACTCTTGTTTTTGAAAAGGCAAAGATAGGGGGACCAATTGTAAAGAACTGGCATACCGGCGTTTATTGTCTGCATGTTCAGATAAATGGTAAATACATACCCGGAGTTCTGTACAAAAACCAATTAAACTTCGTAGCGGTCTCTCCTGAGTTAGCAGACAGGTTAATAACCCAACTCAGCCAAAATTTGAAATATCATAAACCAAACCATGAAATGAACCTGATGGATCATTTGAATAGTGGAAGAGCGTGTTCAGTTAGACTGACGGCGAAGATCCAAGAAGTATTCGGATATTGGATGGCCGTTGTCTCAAAAGTTGAATTTTACGGTAAGGAAGGGACCATAACAGACACTGTAAAATAATTCCCGTATTCTTGAGAAGCTACACGCGGAAAAGCCATAATGAAAAGACTGAACAGTGAAGAGGCATTGGATAAGCTAATGTCTGGAAACAAACGATTTGTAAGCGCCAGGCAGCTTCATGCCAATCTGACATCTGAACGTCGAGCTGAATTGAAAGACGGGCAGTGTCCCATTGCCATTATTTTGGGATGCTCGGACTCCCGAGTGCCTCCTGAACTTATCTTTGACCAAGGTTTAGGTGATCTGTTTGTCGTGCGGGTAGCAGGCAATATCCTTGATGATGTGGTCCTGGGAAGCATTGAATATGCAGCATCACATTTAGGCACATCTCTTTTAATGATACTTGGCCACTCAAGATGTGGTGCTATCGAGGCAACCGCTGCACGTGGTAGTATGGAAGGACACTTACCCTGTTTAGCTGCGGCAATCCAGACTTCTCTCGATGAAGTAAAAGACAGGCCCGGTGTCCTAATA
>SDBS01006092.1_pt1 | contig 11747 bp, 8 predicted proteins | sample 2277091 | NCBI WGS metagenome assembly SDBS01 (sample SAMN10404972, study PRJNA504765) | marine sediment metagenome | isolation source: marine sediment core GS10_PC15, 163 cmbsf | place: Arctic Ocean: Southern Knipovich Ridge | collected 2010 | reverse complement strand
GAGGCTCCCAATGAGCGAAATCCGCCCGATAGGATTGACTAAAGGACCTGGTGAAACGCCCCATGAATTCACCTTTGTCTCCCCGGACCGCGACCAATCGCTCAAAGTTGGCGAGTTTATCACATACCGCACAGAGGTGGATGGAGCAGAGCGGGACATCCTCAGCCGGGTCACCGAACGGCGACCGCTGCGGTTGTATCCGGACGCATTCCTCGCTGATCCGGACATCAACCCAGATGATGTTGCAGCCATGGTCGGCTATTACCAGGGTGGACACGAGCTCTTTGAGCTCACCGCCACCGTGATCGGATATTATGAGCAAAAAATCGGCGATTTCATCAACCCACGCCTGCCGCCGCGGGTCGGTCGTCCGCTCTACCTGGCAGACGACCATGAATTGGCTAAACTGCTGAGCAAGCGTGAAGCAGGTGAAATCGGGTCAGCCCATATCGGTTCACTGCTCAGCCGCGGGGCGGAGCGCGTGCCTATCAGCGTGGACGTGGCTGCCATCACCAGTACGCACCTGGCGATCATCGCCAACACCGGGGCTGGGAAGAGCTACCTGGCGGCGGTCTTGATCGAAGAGCTGATGAAGCCCTACAACCGGGCTGCCGTATTAATTGTTGACCCGCACGGTGAATACCAGACCCTGACCGAAATGGGGAACAAAGACGAGTTCAGTGAAGGAGAATACCGCCCTGAGGTTAAAATATTCCTGCCGGGTGAAGTGAAAATACGGACCGCGTCGCTGGGTCTGAACGACCTCTATTACCTGCTGCCCAACCTTACCGAACGGATGGAATACCTGTTGGGACGCGCATACCGGGATGTCTGCAGCACGAGCAAGAAAGAGAAAGGGGCGCCAGATCGCTGGACGATCGCCGAATTACAGATCCGATTAAGAGAGCTGGGAGAGGGGATCGGAGAGGACGAAGAGCAAGAAAAGGACGACCGTTATGCCAACACAGCCGATGCGCTCATCTGGCGGTTGTCAAGCGTGTTGAAGCATTCAATCATTTTCGATGATTTTGAACACCTCAAACTTCGAGACCTTTTTCTGCCTGGGCGCTGTTCGGTCCTGCAGCTCAACGAGGTCGACGAAAAACAGCAGCGGGTGATGGTCGCCACGCTGCTGCGGCGACTGTTCAACGCCCGAGTGCAAACCGAGAAAGGACTGGTGAAACCTGAGGACGAGTTATACCTGCCTTATCCCACATTCGTGCTGATCGAAGAAGCCCATCACTTCGCGCCGGCAGGCACAAACGTGATCAGCACCAACGTCCTCAAGCAGGTGCTGACCGAGGGGCGCAAATTTGGCGTTTCGGTGGGTCTGATCAGTCAGCGTCCAGGAAGGCTCGACCCGGACGTACTCTCGCAGTGCAACACCCAATTTATCCTGCGGATCGTCAATCCGATCGACCAGAGCCGGATTGCAGAAAGCGTTGAAACCGTCGGGCGCGAACTGCTGAGAGAATTACCATCCCTGACCAAAGGTCAGGCCATCATAGCTGGAGAAGCGATCAACACCCCGGTGTTATGCCGGGTGCGGCCGCGCCGCACCCCCCACGGCGCTGAAACCAAGGACGCCCCCAGCGAATGGCTGGATTACTTCTCGGACAATCAGCTGGCACGCCGGGATCGCCGCAGCGCTCTGCCAATCGAACCTGAACGCCAGAATAAATCCAAGATGTTCAAATGAAGTAAAGGAAACCAAGGCGGACATGTTCGCCTTGATCTCCTAAGCTGTTTTCTTCACTGCCCAGTGTTCTTTACTGCCAGCAGTGGTCTTTACTGCAAGCAGTGCTCTTCACTGCCCAATGTTCTTTATTGCCCAGTGGTCTTTACTCCCAGCTGCCTGGGCTCCCACGCCCAGGGGAATGAGATATGAGATTGGGTGATTTCATCGCCGCGGTTCGTATTGACAACCTCGCTCATGGAGGGTTTGCAATCCGCACGCCTTGGGGTCACAGACTCCAAAGGAGCAGGAATGCTTTACAAAATGACCGGTGCATATATTATCTTTGATAATTCAAATAGTGGAATTTCTTTTTTGGGGTTGTCTTGATCATGTTTCCCCTTCATCAGACTAGTATTCAATAATACGAAGAGAGAAATGATAATTAATGCTACATTAATTGTTTTTTTCCGCGACATGTTGCCCTTCTTTTTATTCAATATTTTAGAGTTAAGTGTGTAAAAAGATCTGGGTTCAATTTGAGACACCAGAATTGCTCCTTTATCAAAAGGATTGAATAATCAACCAAAAGGAGGAAATGATGTCTCTCAAATATGATAATACCTTAAGATAAACGCAACGGCAATATCTGAAAGAGGTTTAGGAAATCAATGAAAATCAGGGAGTTTCTACTACAAACTGCTGGGACGATGCTATTAGAAATTTTATTGGTTAGTTGTAATCAAAGCAAAGCAGAACCAACAGTCACATACACACTCGTTCAACCAACCTTAACTTCAACACCCTTGCCACCAACATCTACCGTTACACCAATTTCACCAACATCAACTAATACTCAAATTCCACCAACGCCCACATACACACCAATTACACCCACGGTAACACATACCTCGACACCTACACCCATAATCATTCCGAAGGCAAGTGCTTGGAAGGGTAAAGGTGAAGTTGGAATCCCGTATTTCACTTTCGAAATTTTTTTAGAAAATGGGGATGTTGCGATCACTAACTTCCGCGTAACTTGGGACTACAACTGCCACGGAAAAAATACAAGAATGTTTATGAATTATCGGAGCGATGTTATTCCAGTCGAAAAAGGAGTTTTTGAGGTAAATAATTCCTCAAGTGAATTTGGTGGAACCTTTATCACATCAAGCGAAATGGAAGGATATTTTCACTTTTTCTCTCCGAACCTTTGTGAATTAGAAACAGACTGGACCGCATCGCCCACAGGTACTGAGTAGAATAATTGCCAATTCCTGGCAATGCAATCTCACAACATGAAATGCCTGGTCGCACAAGTGTTCGAGGACACCCTTTAGCAGACAACTTCCTAAGAACATAAAGTTAAGTATTTCTTATTCGTATCGGGATTTGTGATCTTGTTCATCGGTACCTGTTATACACAGACAAATACCAAATAGCGTTGACGATATAATCCACATGATCTGTCTTACCATACTAACTTATAAAGTGGATCAGTTCTTGGGGAGCAGGTCAAGTTGCCTCATTCAGCGAGGAGGGAACATAATTATCATCACGAAGTTGTGTTTACAGTAGATTTGATAAATGAGTAGAACCCGAATAATCGAAGTGGGGATTCTCTGGATCGGCAAATATCCTAAGATTGTGCTTTATTTCACAAAATTGACTTCTGCACAATTATGTTATACAATTTGACAATAAACACAAATAATTCGCTCGTGACCACATTGCCGGCGGGGTCAAGCAGAATTCGGGGCTTGCCAATATACTAACTCACAATAATGCCGCTGACAATACGTTGGCGGTTTTTTTGTTCGACCAAATTGAGTTTATCAAACAATTATGATGGATTACATTCAAATTGCGTGAAAAAACGAACTATAATTTTGGTTATCACCCCGTTAGGTTGCCCTGGTGCGAAAAGGGCGTGATGCGTATGCCAGGCAGTCCATGGTCCCGAGGATTGGTCTGGTTTCCTTCATTGAGGTGGCGCGATAAAGACAATAGGGAGATCATGTCGATACCTCAGACCGTTGTTCCGGGCAGATGCTAGGTTGACCGTTCGTTCAAATTATTCTCTCAAGGAGGGAAGAAATATGAAAAAAACCCTGGTAATTGTTGTACTGATGAGTTTAATGTTTGCCTCCGTCCCAGCAGTATTGGCTACGACAACCGTCAAGTGGACACTTCGTGATGGCGACGCCAGATATTTTGCTGACCCGCCGGACGTTGTTGCTTACGCAAACGTGACGATAAATCCACCACCGGAAGGGGTAACGATCACCATGAGCGAGGGGTTATGGCTCTATTCTGGCTGGGTGCCGCTGGAGGAGAAGGATGATTGGATCCAAGCTACCTTCAGCGGAACGCACACCAAGCTCGGTGTGCAGCTTTGGGGGCATAACAATGCCAATGCTGGCTGGGCTCGAGTGCTGGTTGATGGTGAGGAGGTATGGACGGGTAATACTGATTGGTCAGATCTCTACATAAGTGACAAATATCTCGAAATTTATGACCTGGAACCAAAATCACATACAATCCGGGTTGAGTGCATGGGTATAAAAGGGACTGAACAAGGGGGAGATGATGTGAGCATAGTATTCTTTGGATTCAGTTACCCACCCCCAACCCAATACTTTACCATCAAGCCGGACACATTGTACTTCACAGCCCATAAAACTATGTACGGAACAACACTTGTTACGGATACGAATAACCCATCCGGGCTCAGCACCTCCCAGGATGTAAAATTGACCGCCAATGAGACCGATTCGGTTAAGTGGAGTTCGAATGGACCAAGCTGGGTTGGAACGTCCCCGCTTTCTGGTAAGACCCCTTCAGTGATCAGTGTTTCAGCCGTGCTGACGGTCGATGATGTTAAAAAGTTTGGATTCCGGACGGGTGAAGAAGTCTACACATCAGACGATGGCAAAATGAAAGAGGTACTCGAAATTAAATTAACGATCGCACCCCCCAGGTATGTTAACCCGATAGATGTAAACCCAAAGGAGGGTGACAAATCACAATTTTTCGAGTACATAAAATCACGCGGGTACAGGAAAGTGGTCCCGCTCAAGTCAGAGCTGCCGCCTGGATCAATCATATTCTGGGAGAAGGTTGGAAGTCCGGATTATCGGTCGCACGTTACGCTGGTGTTTGATGCCACGAAAAATCATATTGGAATGGAAAAATCTAACAAAATCCTCCCACACCTCACAAAACCTGTCCCTCCTGGCGGTGGCGAATATGTGCTTATGGAGGTATGGGAGCCGCCCACAATATCTTCATTTGATAAGGATAGCGTTCCGAGCGTCCTGCTGGAGGAAGGCAAGGTCAGCAGGGAGTCCGGTCTCCGGTACTGGAACTGCCATGGATTTGTTCTGAACGTGATCTTCCACGGGATAAAGCACAATATGATCATCAAACCTGGCGCAGATGCAGAAATAAACGATGAAGACCTCATGGTGAATTACGGTGAGGCTTGGTTCTACGAGGATGAGGGCAGGAAAATGAATATAATCGTGCCGCCTGGAGAGATCCTGGTGCAAAGTGAGGGGCTGGTGAACGTACACAGCGACGATTCGGTCACGTTCTATCTGTTTGAAGGCAGCGCGGATTACAGCGGTGGTGGATACACCGCCAGTTTGGAATCAAAGCAAAAAGTAAATATCAGCCCAAACGGCGAACCGGGTCCGGTTGAGCCTTTTGACCCAGCAGAGATTGAAGCATGGTGGGAGCAGATCATTGTGGAACCTGGAAAGCCGCCCACAAACATATACCTTCCGGTCGTGTTTAAATCAGCGGGCGCCGATTGATCCAATAATCAAAGAGTCCGATCGCGATGTATTACAACAAGTAAGGGGTCGTCCGCACATGGGCATCTCCTTACCTGAACGAGATAAAGCGTAGCATCACCCGGAAGACGAAGTCAATCGCCAGCGGCAGGCTGCGGTGTATCAAGTGTTTTGTCAACGCATTGACAGTATGATTTGAATTTGCTTGTGGGGGCTATCACCGTAGTGACACCACGTGGAGTGCGTGTCCGCCGTCAATGATGATGCAGGGTTCAGTACATCCGGCGATGACGCCGGATGGATCGAGGGTAGTGTCTGCTACCTGCGATATAATCATTCTCTTCCTGCTGCTCCCATCAATCCTCAAACTACGGATCAACTACCGGTAGCTGTTGCCAGCTCCGACAACATTTGTAGTTCAACCTTCCCCAATTCACCAGGTTGGACTAACATTGTAAGTGGTACATATTTTTGGAGGCAGATCAGTTTCACTTATAGTAATAACAAATGTATAATAAACAGCACGCTTCCTTCTATTACTTGCAGATAAGGGTTTTACGAATATTTTCAAAATCGCGCTCCAATGAAGCAATTGTCCAGAACAAAAAACGAAACAAAGCAGGTCAAACAGATGTCAAAAAACTCTGCTGAAATTTAATCGAAACCTATTTCGCTGATCTGATTACGACCGCAGGCGGGTACTCGCTCAAACCTGACCCAGCCAAGTTTGAAGAGGTGATCGGACGCTCCGCTCTCAAACTGAGGGAAACCTTGGCGGTAGGCGATCGGGACCTCGATATCTTGTCAGGGTACACAGCGGGTGTACACACTTGCTTGTTTGGTCATACTACAACGGAGGTGAACAAGATCTCAGGATAACAAGTTATAAAGGATTATTTAAATGCCTACAGGGGTTGAACGAGTAATTTTGTCGGGAGTGTTCACGAAGGACAAACATTGTCGAAAATTGAGAAATACCGTACTCTACTAGAAGAAATCACAAACTGGGATGACTTTCTGCTAGAAAATTCCGGACTCCCCGGGTGCCGGGCGAACACGTTCGCCTTGAGCTCCTCGTCAAGCAGTGGTTTTTACTGCCAGCTACCTGATTTCCCACGCCCAGGGGAATGAGATATGAGATTGCTTCGTAAAAAACCCTCACAATGACACATACATTATTTGGAATTAATGGGAGTTGCTCTCATCATGATTGAGGGCTGAATTGGGACGCTCGTCGCAATCCCCCCTTTTCGAGTGGATGATGGCATCGCCGCGGTTCGCATTGACAACCTCACTCATGGAGGGTTTACGACCCGCACGCCTTGGGGTAACAGGCCTCAACGTAGCAGGGATGCTTTGATCGATGGTCTGAATATCAGACTGCCAGACTAACGACTTAAGCAATGTTCTTTATTGCCCAATGTTCTTTATTGCCCAATGTTCTTTATTGCCCAATGTTCTTTATTGCCCAATGTTTTTCACTGCCGACCACCTCCCTCCTCTTGACTTTTTCTATTAATAAGGTATAAATATATATGACGATTGCATAATAATATGACAAATAATGTGAAGGCAAGAGTCTCTGTATAAACACTTGCAAACATCATCGCCGATCTCAACGAAGCAGGTGGCATCGAAGCAAGTAACGCGGAGGGGTTTTGGATGAAAATCAAGAACCTCATCATCCTTTATGTAACAGTTATTATCGTACTGTTGATGGTTGGGGGAAGGATGTGATACATCGAAGCATAGGATTTTCCTGTCTCTTTTTGTTCGTCTTGGTGACGAGCCTCCCAGCCACACCGCTGCATGGCCAGTCAGAGAATGATGCCCAGCTAGTCCTGCTGAAGACCATCGAAACGGGGGGGCAACCATCGGCCATCGTGGTGGATCAGGGCGCAGGGCGCAACGACGTCATCTTCTACGACTGGAACCGTGTCCGCTTTATCGATGGTGACCCGCTGACGTTGTATCCAGAGTCGATTTCGCTGCCCACGAGAGAATGGGGGAAAGGCTGGATAGTCTACGACACCTACCACCAGCAGGCCTACGTGCTCACTACCCAGAGGCGCGAAACCCCCATGCATGTCTATTGGAAAGAAGTGCAGGTTCACATCGTCGCTGGCCGAACCCTCCTCGGTAGCTTTTCGGTCAACACGCCCTACAACTCGGACCCACTCAATCCGGCGGACCGCTTTTACGGTCTGCAGGGCTTGGCGTTGAAGGAGTCCATGTCGGAGGGAACCAACTCCAGCCGGCTGATCGTGGACGACACGGCGAACGGCAACATCGACGTGGTGGACCTGAACGTGATCGGCACCGACGCGCTCCTCCGGCAGCGCTACTCCTACCGGGAGACGCTATGCAGTAGTTCACATTGCTACTTTCATTCGAACCAGGGCAACACCTTAGCCCTGGAAACCAAGCACGAGACGGTGCCGCCTGACGATTTGGTCAGCGTCGACGTCCTGTACATCGCCGATCCCAACCACGAGGACGGGCACATTCGCGCGCTGCGGCTCAACCACCCCGCCCAGGATCTCGACGCTGTCCCGTTGCCCGATCTGAACCTGAGCGGTACATGGCCCTTTGGCAATGGAAACGAAGGACTGGCTATGGCCACGGGGCGCGACATCCTGTACGTGGCCTCCGGGCAACAATCCTTCAATTCCGGCTACGTCGGTGAAGTGAACACGGTGAACGGCCAGGTGAAGCAGGTCATCGAGCTGACCTATGCCGACGAGGGCTTTGTCCACGTCGACCGGCAGGATTCCCGGCGGGTCTTTGTAGGTACTTTCGACGGGTGGTACAACGACCCAGATCAGGCTCTGTATCTCCATCTCCTCTACGACGGCACTGTCATCGACACCCTGAGCCTGGTCAAACCCTATGACGAATACAATGGGCTGCGCGACATGGCCTATGATCCCCTGCACCAACGGCTGTACTTGACCGTGGGCAGCCGCATTCTGGTCGTGGGGGTGGGGACCCCCGTTGAAGCTGAGCGGACGTTTCTACCACTGGTGCTGCGCTAGCTGTAGAGGGAACGATCCCGGGGTCGGTCCTGAAACTGCCGTCGGTTGTCCTGGCCGAAAATGCCATCCGCTCAGGGATCAGCTGGTCAGTCCTGTAACGTTTCAGGGATTGTGAGACAATTTAGGGTAGAAATCAAGCGGAAGATAATGCGGGAAAGGCGCTATCAAAACTCGCAGCCTGTCCATGTATAATCATAATAAAAGTGTGGTCATAGCAGGTTGTTCGCCCATTCGCTTCTTGAGGCAAATTGCTAACTATCTAAAACCAAAAGCCTGCCTTGCCTGATGTGTGAACCAGTAGTGATGTTTTTTGCTTTGTTAATCTGGGAAACCGAACAAAGGAACCTCGCATTTCCACATGCGCCGCTTGGAACCGGGGTGTGCTCTATCCAGTAATAGGAGACTAGAATGAAATATATGAATGTAAAAATACCGCTGGGTAAGTCGTCCGGAGGAGCGTGGCTGTGGCGATCCATCGGCTTGATTTTGACAGTCGGGTTCCTTTTTTCAGGCTGTATGGTTGGTACGGAGGAACCCACGCCGCCAGAAATGACCCTCCCGGTTGATGATCTGGTCGAAGTGCAAGAGACCAAGTCACCAGTCATAACCAACCCCAAGCTGGATTCATCCTTGAATCAACTGCTGGACGCGTACCGCAATGACGGAATGGCTGAGGCACAATCCTTCGCCACGACGCACGGGATGGTCCTCGAGGGCGATAGTGTACAGGTGGTTATCGTGACCACTCCACAGGCGATCGACAAGCTGACAGTAACTGTTATCAGCCTCGGCGGAGAGGTCCAAGGTCACTACAAAGGGCAATTGCAAGCCCTTGTACCCATCGATTCACTGGAATCGTTAGCCGAACTACAGGATGTACAGCGCATCAGCGAGCCATCACAACCCATCCCATGACATCTATGGAGATTGGCAGCGAGAAGAAGATAAAGGAACAATAGCAATGAACGTGAACAGACTATTTAAGACGTCGTCTGGAAGGATATGGCTGTGGCGATCCATCGGCTTGATTTTGACAGTCGGGTTCCTTTTATCAGGCAGCATGGTTGGCGCGGGTGAACCCACACCGCCGCCAGAAATGACCCTCCCGGATAATGGTCTGGTCGAAGCGCATGAGATTAAGGCACCAGCCATCACCAAACCCAAGCTGGACTCGTCCCTGAATCAACTGCTGGACATACACCGCAATAAAGGAATGACCAGATCGCAAACCTTCGCCTCGACGCACGGGATGGTACTCGCTGGCGATAGAGTGCAGGTGGTTATCATGACTACCCCACAGGCGATCGATAAGCTGACAGAAACTGTTATCAGCCTCGGCGGAGAGGTCCAAGGTCACTATGAAGGACGCCTGCAGGCCCTGGTGCCTATCGATTCTCTGGAATCACTAGCCGAACAACAGCCTGTACAGCTTATCCGCGAGCCATCACAGCCTATCACACAAGTTCTGACGGAGCTTGGGAGCGCGACTTCCGAGGGAGTAGCGGCCTCGAACGTCGCGACCTGGCACACTGCAGGTTACAACGGCACAGGTGTGCGCATCGCTGTCATTGACATTGGCTTCACAAATTACAGCACACTACTGGGTAGTGATCTTCCTAGCTCAGTAGGTACCTACGACTGGACCGGAAGCGGGATAGACGGTGATAAGCATGGGACCGCCTGCGCCGAGATCGTCCACGAAATGGCTCCCGGCGCTTCAATAGACCTGCACAAAATATCCACGGAAGTTGAACTTGGACTGGCTGTCTCCCAGACCATATCTGATGGTGTGGACATCATCTCCATGTCCCTGGGTTGGACCTTAGATGGACCAGGCGATGGTACCGGATATCTGGCGAGCATTGTGGCTGATGCACGGTCGCAAGGAATCTTTTACGCCACGGCCGCAGGCAACGAAGCCGAGGTAACCTGGGCTGGAAATTACGTCAACTCTGGAACCAACGATTACCACGCGTGGGGAGGCGCATCTGTATGGGACAACTTCATGGGGTCTGATTCAGACCACTGCTACGTTTTCCCACCCGGCTACCCACTCAGGGCTGGCTTGCATTGGGACGACTGGGACCCTGCGGATCAAGACTACAATTTACACCTCTATCGCTGGCCGCTTGTTGAAAGTACTATTTACAGAGTGGGTAGCTCTACCAATACCCAGAACGGTGGACCAGGCCAGACGCCCGAGGAGGGCATCAGCTACACGGCTGCGGGTGGGAACTGCTATGCCTGGGTGGTCGAGCGAGTGAGCTCTAATCGGGACGTATGTCTACGGCTGCGCGCACCAAAGACATTACACCTTAGTTATTGGACCACATCGCGCAGCATTAGTTTCCCAGCCGATTCGCCGGATGCTGTTACTGTGGGAGCTGTGGATATGAATTCACCGTATTCTTTGGAGTACTACAGCTCCCAGGGACCTACCTTTGGTAATTCAGGTGATTGCTCTGGGGGTTCAATAAAGCCGGACATCGTGGCTTACGCGAACGTCTCTACCGTGAGCTATGGTTCTACCGGATTCAACGGCACCTCAGCAGCCACTCCCCACATCGCCGGAGCATCTGCCCTGGTTAAACAGTTATATCCCACCTATACAGTGACCCAGTTGCAGAACTATATAGAGAGTGACGCCTTGGACCTGGGTGCACCAGGCAAGGATAACCTGTATGGGTGGGGGCGACTTTACTTATTTTCATACATCAAACATTACATGCCGTTGATCTTGAATAATCCCCCCTAAGCAGAAAACATATAATATCGACAGAAGATTCTTGAGGGCGGATTACATAAGAAATAGGGCTGCCAGAAAAGAACTTAAGACAGCCCTATCGTCAAGTTGGCAACTCGACCTGCAATTATTCTACAACGACGTCAGCCTTAACCACCGGCGTGAACGTAAGCCCATCCTCTCCCCGGTCAACTTGGATAAAGTCTCCTTGATGGAACTCGCCGGATAGGATTTGAAGCGCCAGGGGGTCCTGCAGCTCGCGCTGGATGGCCCGCTTCAGCGGGCGGGCACCGAAGTCCGGATCATAGCCCACCTCCACCAGATATTCACGAGCGGCTTCGCTGACCTCCAGGGTGTAACCACGCTCAGCGAGAAGATCAAACACCCGCCGCAGTTGGATATCCACTATTTCAGCCAGGTCCTCGCGCGTGAGGGGGTGGAATATCACTATCTCGTCAATCCGGTTGAGGAACTCGGGGCGGAAGTGTGCCTGC
>SDBS01006091.1_pt1 | contig 11748 bp, 9 predicted proteins | sample 2277091 | NCBI WGS metagenome assembly SDBS01 (sample SAMN10404972, study PRJNA504765) | marine sediment metagenome | isolation source: marine sediment core GS10_PC15, 163 cmbsf | place: Arctic Ocean: Southern Knipovich Ridge | collected 2010 | reverse complement strand
CATTTGCTTGGTAATTACCAGGTGGTTGGGCCAAATAGTATCAGGGAGTTCAGGTTGCGTCCCTTTGAGGCCCGCTTAATCCGGCTAAGCTGAATTTTTAATAAAAAAGGGTTGCAGTAAATTTGAATATCTGTTATAGTGTTACTAACACGAGTAACTAACACGGAAAATGGTAAATTTAATTGCAATAACAGCTTTAATTCAATTTTAGCATGCAAAAATTTTACCAGGCGGACCCTCTGTGAGAGGAGGTGGGAATATATAAAAGGGTACCGCAAAAAAAAAATTCCTTAAGGAGGAACTAAAAAAAATGAAAAAGATTAGACGATTATTTATCTTTTGTGTCATCCTGCTGGTTGCGGCTCTGCCCCTGGTAATGGCTGGAGGCGCTCAGGAGGAAAAGAAGGCAGGAGAGGCCGAGGTAGTAACCATAAACATAGCCACCGGCAGCGTGGGCACCGAGTATGAGCTTTTAATCAAGCAGGCTGATCGCTATATGGCTAAACATCCCAATCTGAAAATAACGGCCTTGAATACTCCTGATCTGGCTACAGACCGCCTTGGCCTTTATTTGCAATTCTTTGAAGCCCGGAGTCCGGAATTGGATATCTACATGATCGACGTAATCTGGCCCGGTGACCTGGCTGAGCATTTTGTTGATCTCTATAAATATGGAGCCAGAGCATATGTTAAAGAACACTTTCCGTCAATTGTAGAGAACAATACAGTTGGCGGCGCTCTGATAGGTATGCCCTGGTTTACCGATGCCGGAATGCTTTACTACCGTAAGGATTTGCTTGCCAAGTATGGTCTGACTCCCCCGAAAACCTGGGATGAGCTGGGGGGCTCCGCTAAAAAGATAATGACCGGCGAAAAAGCTGCAAATCCGGATTTCTGGGGTTTTGTCTGGCAGGGTAATGCCTACGAAGGATTAACCTGCGATGCCCTGGAATGGATCCACTCCAATGGCGGCGGAACTATTGTGAGTCCTTCTAAGAAGATAACCATCAATAATCCAATGGCGGTGGAGGCGATTGATAAGGCAGCCTCCTGGGTGGGCACTATTTCGCCTCCCGGGGTAACCGGTTTTGGCGAGGAAGATGCCAGGAATATGTGGCAGGCTGGTAATGCAGCTTTCATGAGAAACTGGCCCTATGCTTATGGACTGGGTAATGCTGATGACAGTGCGATCAAGGGTAAGTTTGATGTATCGGCTCTACCGGCCGGCAAGTCAGGACACGGCTCGGCAGCCTTAGGCGGCTGGCAGTTGGGAGTGAGCAAGTATAGTGCGAATCCGGAAGCTGCCGCGGAAATGGTTTTCTGGCTGACCGGTAAAGAAGAACAGAAGTTTAAAGCGATTGAGGGGAGCAATAACCCGACTTACATGAGTCTGTACCAGGACGCGGATGTTGAGAAGGCAGCGCCTTTTATGATAAAGCTGTATGATGTTTTTATTAATGCTGCAGCGCGTCCTTCCACAGCCACGGCACCCAAGTACAATGAAACCTCGGTTGCCTTTTTTACAGCTGTACATTCCGTGCTTACCGGCAAGAAAGACGGTCAAACTGCTTTAGAAGAACTCGAGCTTGATCTGAAAGACCTGCTGGGTTTTTCGACGGGCAAACCTGAGATGTAATTTAGAATTCGTAGTAGAATATTGCAGCATCGGGGGGCTAACTCCCGATGCTTATTATTTATTGACCATTAAAAAAAGGAGCCCCAATGATACGTCGTGAGGCTGAAATAGTAAAATATGAGGCACGTCTGGCTTATACGTTGCTTATACCATCATTCGTTATTCTGGTAGTTCTTGCTTTTTACCCGCTGGCTTCCGTATTTGTCAACAGCTTTACCAATAAGATATTTGCCAGTGCCACGAAGGCTGATTATGTCGGCTTTAAAAATTATGGAAAACTCTTAAGTTTGACTGTAAAGGAACTGCCCCCGGTTATAGATGAGGGCAGCGGACAGCCTGTGGTCGATCAAGAGAGCGGCAAAATCATTTTTGAGCGGCCTATTAAGGTCCTGCCAAGAGAGCCAAGGCGCTATAAAGAGGTTCTCCAGTTTGATTTTTTTGGCAAACGCCTGGTGTTGGGAGCGACTGACCGCGCCTTTATCTATGCGGCCTTTGACACAATTACCTTTACCGTTGTTTCTGTAATTATTGAAGTGATATTGGGGCTCGGTATTGCCATTGTTCTCAATTCAAGATTCAAGGGAAGGGGTTTAATGCGCGCGGTTATGCTGATCCCCTGGGCAATTCCGACTGCTGTCTCCTCGCGCATGTGGGCCTGGATGTTTGCCTCCACCCGGGTAGGTTTTATCAATGTCTTTCTGCAGATGCTCGGCCTTGGTAATGGCCAGGTGGCTTTTATTACCTCTGACGCCTATCAGTTGTGGGTTATGGTGGCCATTGATGTCTGGAAGACTACCCCCTTTATGGCTCTGCTTTTATTGGCAGGCCTACAGCTGATTCCCCAGGAAATGTATGAAGCGGGGAGGGTGGACGGCGCCTCAAAATTAAGACAATTCCGATCTCTTACCCTTCCCTTGCTCAAGCCCACAATCGCCATAGCGCTTGTCTTCAGGACTCTCGATGCATTGCGTGTTTTTGATGTTTTTCAGATTGTTCTGGCCCAGAAGCGCTATTCCCTGGCCAGTTTTATCTATTACCAGTTGATCGACAACCAGGCCATGGGTTACTCCTCTGCAGCCAGTGTAATTGTTTTTATCTTAATATTTCTTTTTGCCTTGTTGTATATCAAAGCAATAGGGGGAGCAAATTCAAATGAATAAGAAGCAAATATCGAAGGTGTTGAATTCCGGAGCATTTTATCTACTGGTCGTGTTAATCTTTATTTATCTCGCTTTCCCCTTTTACTGGGCAATTAATTCTTCGCTCAAGTCAGAAGCCCAGTTACAGATGACTCCGGCTACTCTGGTCCCTGAGCATCCGGTAGATAATAGTTTTTCGCCCACACTGCAAAATTATAAGGCTGTATTCAGGAATAAGAAATTTGCCAGAGGCCTGTTGAATAGCGCTGTAGTAGCCATCTCCACAACAACCCTCGCTCTGTTGATCGGTTCTTTTGCCGCCTTTGCTTTGGGTAAACTACGCTTCCGGGGAAAGAGCGCTTCACTCTATCTTATTCTGGCTATGACTATGTTCCCCCAGGTAGCAGTGCTTACCGGGCTATATGCGGTTATACGAACCCTGGGGGTTTCCGCCATCCCCGGTATGATACTCTCTTATATGCTTTTTACTTTACCATTTACCGTTTGGGTTATGACTGCTTTTTTCAGATGCCTGCCCATTTCACTGCTGCAGTCTGCCCAGGTTGATGGGGCAACGCCTTTCCAGAGTTTTTATCTGATACTCTTACCTTTAACAGCACCGGCATTAGTTACCACCGGCCTACTTGCATTCATCGCCGCGTGGAATGAGTATCTGTTTGCTCTTACCTTTACCTCTATTGAACCCACTGCCCGCACGGTGCCGGTGGTTATAGCCCTCTTTACCGGTGAGATAGCACATCAGGAACCCTTTGGCGAGATCATGGCCGCCGCGGTAATCGTTACTATTCCATTGATTTTGCTGGTCTTTGTATTTCAGAAGAAAATTGTGGCGGGCTTAACTGCCGGCGCGGTTAAAGGATAAGCGAAAAGATATGCGGGCTGATTTGAGGAATTAAGATCAATTTAGCGGAGTTCAAGCAAGTGAAACGTAAAATGGTAACTTCAAGAGATGTCGCACTCCGGGCAGGAGTGTCACGCACAACGGTTTCTTTTGTTTTAAACAACACCCCCGGTAAGAATATTCCGGCGGAGACCCGCCTGAAGGTACTTAAAACTGCTGAAGAATTAAGATACATGGTTAATGAGAAAGCCCGCAAGCTAGCCATGATCAAGCATTATTCGATAGGGCTTTTTATCTGTCATACCCATTCAGTTTTTTGTGATGCTTATATAGTCAGGCTTATTGAAGGAATGGCCCAGGTGCTGAATAAGAATCGTTTTCAGCTTGTGCTTCAGCCTTTGCGGCTTAAACAGGCAAATTATCTGGAATTGGCAAGAGAAGATGAAGTGGATGGAGTGATTTTGTTGAATACTCACGATCATGATCAGGGTTTAGCGGAAATTATAGCGGCAAAATTCCCTTTAGTGGTCATCGGTAGCCTGGCGCTTGAAAAGATCCTGCAAGTGGATATTGATAATTTTAAAGCTGCTAAGGAGATTGTAGAGTATCTGATTGACCTGGGTCATAGAGATATCGCCATGATTATACACGCTCCTCTTGATTATTATGCGGCCCAGGAGCGACTGAAAGGATACCGTTCTGCGCTTAGCGAGAATAATATTCCCTGCAGGGAAGAATGGATACTGAAGGGGGATTTTTCAGAAGAAAGCGGCTATCAGGCAACGCAGAAACTGCTTGCGGCAGAGGCGCTGCCCACAGCGGTCTTTGCCGGCAATGACGTTATTGCTTACGGCGTGTTAAAAGCGGCTAAAGATAAGGGGTTTTCTATTCCGCAGGATATATCTATTGTCGGATTCGATGATGATTATACTTCCCGCTATTTAAATCCGCAACTGACCACCGTGTCGGTTCCCGCCTCTATGCTGGGGGCTAAGGCCGCTCAATTATTAATTGACCAGCTTAATAATAGGTACCACGCCCACAACCGGATTACACTACCCACCCATATTGCCAGACGGCAGAGTTGCGAAAGCATAGAGAGATAGGTGTCGGTTATGGAAGCGGCAAGCTGCCCTTATCTTTTTAAAGAATGGCAGATTATAGAGAGTGAGTTTAATCCTGAACTGCTAGCTCAAAGTGAGACTATTTTTGCCACCGGTAATGGTTATATCGGTATGCGTGGCAATTTTGAGGAAGGAACACCTTGCTTTTTTAATGGCACCTACCTGAATGGGTTTTATGAATCAACATCCATAAATTATCCGGAAAGCGCATATGGTTTTGCGCAAAAATTCCAGACTATGCTTAATGTTACTGATGGCAGGACCATCAGGTTGTTGGTGAATCAGGAACAATTTGACCTTAACTCGGGCACTCTGCTTAATTACAGGCGGGTTTTAGATATGCGGCGGGGATTGCTCTTGCGGGAAATTGAATGGCGATCAACTTCCGGGATAGAACTCTTAATCACCAATAAGCGTTTTGTTTCCCTGAATAATAAACATCTGGCCCTTTTTTCCTATTCAGTAAAGCTGCTGAATAGGGCTGCCGAGATCCAGTTCTGTTCCCTGCTTGATGGAAGTGTGGAGAATCGTGCAGCAGAAGATGACCCGCGTGTAGGTTCCAAGCTGAAAGAAAAGGCACTCGTAATGCAGGAAATCATCCGGGAAGAGAATTTTAATGCACTAAGTCATAGAACTGAGAACTCTAGTCTCAGCATAGTCTGCGGTATGGGGCATAATCTTGTTTGCAGAAATCTTGTTGTTACAAAAACTTTTGTTAACGCTGAGCAGATAGAAGTTAGGTTCACCTTGAGTGCGGAAAGAGGAGAAACTGCCAGGTTGGTCAAGTATCTGGTTTACTATACCTCATTGGATTATCCGGCTGAAGATCTTAAAGGACTATCCCGCAAAGCAGTGCTGAAAGCAAGAGAAAGGGGTTTTGAGAGTCTTTTAGCTGACCAGCATCATTACCTGGATAAATTCTGGCAGGAAAGTGATATCATGGTTCAAGGGGAAGCGGAATTACAGCAGAATATTCGTTTTAATATTTTCCAGCTGCTGCAGTCTGCCGGGAAAGACGGCATAACAAGTATTCCGGCCAAAGGCCTAACCGGTGAAGGTTATTCAGGACATTATTTTTGGGATGCTGAGATCTATGTTATTCCTTTTTTCATCTATACTAATCCGGAAATCGCCCGCCGGTTGCTTGAATACCGTTTTCATATTTTAGATAAAGCGCGCTGGTGGGCCAGGAAACTTGGTCATAAAGGAGCGCTTTATCCCTGGCGGACTATAAATGGGGAAGAAGCTTCAGCCTACTATCCGGCAGGAACAGCTCAATACCACATTAATGCTGATATCAGCTATGCAATAAGGAAATATCTGGAAGCTACGGGGGATACTGAGTTTCTATTGAGCCGGGGGGCAGAGATAATCTTTGAAACAGCACGATTCTGGGTCGATCTGGGTGACTATATTCCCTCAAAAGATGATTCTTTCTGTCTGAATTGTGTTACTGGTCCCGATGAATACACCGCTTTAGTAAATAATAATACCTATACAAATTTGATGGCCGGAAATAATCTCGAATATGCTGTAGAGATAGCTGCCCGGTTAAGAGAGGATAAACCGGAGGCCTTTGGTAGAATTGCAGAAAAGATAAATCTCACAGATTCCGAAATTGCTGAATGGCAAAAAGCAGCCCGGGCCATGGTTATCCCCTTTGATACAAAGCTGGGTATTCATCCTCAGGATGATTCCTTTTTGGCAAAGGCGTTCTGGAACTTTGAACATGATAAAAACAAGCACCCCCTGCTTCTTTATTACCACCCCCTGGAAATCTATCGCCATCAGGTGCTTAAACAGCCGGATGTCGTGCTGATAGATTTTCTGCTTGGCGACCGTTCCGGGGCAGCCCGGAAAAAACGCAATTTCGATTACTATGATCCTCTTACCACAGGGGATTCATCCCTGGCTCCAAGTATTCAAAGTATTATGGCTTCTGAGCTGGGTTATAGTGATCTGGCTTACGGTTATTTCCTCAAGACACTCAGAATGGATCTTTATGATATTTACCGTAATGTGCAGGATGGAGTTCATATGGCTGCTATGGCGGGAACCTGGCTGTCCATAGTATATGGATTCGCCGGAATGCGAACCTGCGAGGGCAAAATTTCTTTCAGTCCCCATCTTCCGGTAGGGTGGCCTTTATTACAATTTTCTATACGTTTTCAAAATTGCCTGCTCCAGGTTAAGATCTGCAGGGAAAGTGCTACTTATATACTGCTTGCCGGTACTGTGTTGGTAATTGAACATGAAAAAAGACTTTTAGCTCTACATGAGGGTGAGCAGGTATCAATCGATTTATCAGCACGCCCTGAAGCGGTTTTATTTGATCTCGACGGTGTTGTGACTGACACTGCTGAATACCATTACCAGGCCTGGCTTGAGATCGCCAGGGAGATCGGCGCCGATTTCAACCGTGAACTGGATGAAAAGCTGAAAGGGGTCAGCAGGGAAGAATGCCTGGAGATTTTGTTACAGCATAACAAGCTCTCCTTTTCCAGGGAAAAGAAGCAGGCTCTTGCAGAGAAAAAGAATTATTATTATCTAAATTTGATTAATAAAATTAATCCGCAGGACCTGCTTCCCGGCATAGCTTCGCTATTGAAGGAACTGAAAAAGGAAGGAGTGAAGACGGCTTTAGCTTCAGCCAGCCGCAATGCTCCGGAAGTTATTAGGCGCCTGCAGCTTGAAAAGGATTTCGATGTAATTGTAGATTCCGGGAAAATGTGTATGGGCAAACCGGATCCGGAAATATTTTTCTCTGCAGCGGACCAGCTTAATATTTCCTATAGGAATTGTATTGGGATTGAAGATGCCCAGGTTGGAATTGAAGCAATCAAGAATGCCGGTATGTTTGCTGTGGGAATCGGTCGCGGCCTGCAGGGAGCTGATTTACTTCTATATTCCACTTCCGAACTGAAATGGCAGAGCATGAAAGAGCAGTTTATAAAACGAAGCGCATCCGGCAAGGTGACACCTCCGGAAGCCCGGAATACAAGAGAAAGATGGGAAGCATAAAAAGATAGTTGGTTTGTTGCCCCGGCGAATTTCCCTGTCCAGGTTATCCGCTATTTAAGGGATTTTTGCCTGCAAAACCAGTGAAACAGGGTTATGATCGCTGTTCGTAAAAGCTAAATCGTAGGTGTAAAGTGTTCTTTTCCGATTCCCGGGAAAATCGAATTCCAGTCGCCGCCCACGACCACATCAGCTGTGTGAGCCGGGAAGCTGCAGCCTGACTGCTTCAGCCTCCCTGAACCTGCTGATAGTCATAATTCCGGAATCCATTTTGCCCAACGGCTCTTTCAGAGGGGAGGGAACAAAGATGGCTTTATAATTCTGTTCATACCAGGAAAGGTACTTGGGAAATGAGGAGCTGATTTCCTTTACCTGGAAGCAGTTAACTATAGAGTTCTAAAAGAATATTTATTTTTTCTAATCCGATTTTTCCTGCTGGATGAAGTCCTCTAACCTCCAGCCCATGTTTTTGAGGATTTCACGTAAGTGGCGCTGGCGTTCCTGCTTGGTCTCGCCGTCTATCTCGATAATATTGTTGTCGTGTATGTATTTTTCTATCATAAACAGCTGTCCCCCCCTTTAATTAATATATCGGAAAAAAAGCACTTTGTGAAGATAATAATATATTCTTCTGCTGATTTTTAGGCCGGCTGCCGACCTGCTTGTTCCATGCCGTCTGCAAGACCGGCTCATAAAAGCTTGAGTAGTCTTTCCGCTCCCCTTTGAAAAGCAATTGAAGCCGGGCGGTAATCAAAACCTATTATTAGGCTTAAACCGCCGTAGATAGTTTCATGGATGAAATTTGTTAACAGGGTTAAATATGCCTTGCTCACAAGTTTATTTTTCTTGCTTCTGAAAATCAGCTTCTGCAGCTGGAAAGCTCGGGATATTGTGGCCAGTTGTTTATTAATTATGGAGTAGAGCATTTTAATGAGTCTATAGTACTGCTGCTGATAACGGCGATCTTTTTCTATTAAGATCCTGATTTGCCGCTTACGGTCGCGCATCCTGATCCCCCTGTTGTTTTCTCTTTGCGGAATAAAGCCGCTGATCAGGGCGACTACTGTTTCAGATTGGAAAAGCTTGTATAGTGCAAAATAAAAAAGCAGAACGCTTCCCAGGTTTTTCAGAGTAGGGTTTAAAGATGGTAAGCGGCTGATCCCGATTAATAAGCGGCTGATCTCCCGATCAAGTATTTTATCGGAAAATACAGGAGCGCCGGCGAAAAAAATCCGGTTGGAGCTCTCTGCCTGTTGCTTTTTCTCTTCAACCAGGGAGATCACTCTGATTATTGACTGCCGCAGAAAGTCTTTTTTCACCTGCTCAATATAGGCCTTAAGGTTTTTACTCTGCTCATGAGAAAAAACTTCTGTAACCTTAGTATCTGTCAATAAACTTCCCGCACCGGCTATTACTGCCAGGTTTTTCAAGTACGAACCAAGTTCCTGGATATAAGTGTCCATGTTCTCAATTTTCTTATTACGGCTGATATAGTATTTCACGAGTTCTGCCGTTTTTGGTGAAATACTCATAGTAAAAGGCACAGAGTGGAGCCTTTCTTCCTGAAGGGCTTCAAGTGCGTTTAACAGATTGTACAGAACATTTGCAGAGATAGTAGGATTTCCCCTGAGCAGGTTCATTGAGGGATCTTCGGGTATAAAGGCAAAATTCCTGACTTTTGCGGAATTTTCTGCAGTCAGTTTTTCTTCAGTGATAACATTCTTATTATAATTCCCCACTACATCTCTGGGATTGAAATCCAAAGCAGTTTCTCTGGAGTATCGGTTATGCCAGATATTAATCATCCTCTCCGGCTGCCGGGCTAAAACTTTCTTAATATAGGCTCCCGCAGAGGCGTGAGCCGTGGGTTCGGGATTAGTCACCAGGATCAGGGTGTGTATAAAGGGGAGGAAGGCTAAGTTGTCCTCATAATTGATGCCGGCGGGCATATCCAGGATGAGCAGGTCATAGTTGCGGTCAAATTCAGCGCCAAACCGGCCGAATATCTTCTTTAATAATTCTACACTGGCCCTGTCTTTCAGCTTTGGCTCCGGAAAGACAAGATCAAGGTTATTGAAGAGATTGATTACATGGTCAGCAAGCTTGTCGTCCTGATGATTTTCAGGATCCACACTTTGAATAAATATTTCAGATTCAGGGAGGTCCATGATAGTAGAAATATCAGAAAGAGGATCAATATCGAGTAAAGCGATGCGCAGTCCTTTTTTAGCATAATATATCGCTAGATTGGCTGCGGTGATTGATTTCCCCACTCCGCCTTTTCCGGAACTTACTGCAATAGTTTTTTGAGTGAGTGAGTTTATTCTATTATCATCACCCTGATTTAGCTGTTGATGTTCTGTAATTTTGGGGTTTTCCTCACTTAATAGATTTAAGGAATTTTGTCATCTTTGTTCCACATTCCGGACAGACTCCCTTGGCCATGCGGCGGCCTTTTTCATTGGTTACGATTTTGCCCTCTTTCATTTCTCTCTTGGCCTTGCATTTGACACAATATGCTTCATAATCACCCATTTGGCATCTGCCTCCCTTTATTTTTGTATTGTTAATCATTCTACTGTAAAAATGATTTATGTGCAAACAAAAAAAACTCTTTGATGAGAGTTCAGGCAATCGGTTTTTATCTGCTTTTTATCGGGTAATGCGGGATTCGAACCCACGGCCTCTGGCGTCGGGGAACGCAGGAGTCTCTGTGTCACGAACTGACCCGGCTCAAATGCTGATCGCTTACGCCTGTTTTTCGTTTGACCTTCCTTACGCTCGGCGTCTTCCTGATTCATGACATGGAAACGAGGGTGCCTGTTGTTTGATACTTCCAGAGATCCCTGGTAAGAGTATACACGATTCGTGAAAGGCACTATTAAAAATTTACTATTATTTATCTAAACCATCTCGCGCTTTATGGAGTATCTCCAGCGGCTAAGAGCTATTAGCAATAGAGTTGAATTAAATAAAAAACATGAGTACTATTATCAGTACAAGCGAGTATTGAAATATACATGAGAACTTCAGAGAAACTGATCATTTTAATCATTATCCTCGGTGTCGCAGCCGTAACGACGTATCTGGCTTTGCAGGGAGAGGGTAATGAAGAGTACAAGGCCAGAATCAATCGAAAACGACAGGAGATAGACCAATTCATGAAATATTCAGTTGATTCACCTTTCAAGGGAGAGGCGGAGGAACGCTTCAACGGCTTAAAGTACTTTCTTCCCGACCGAAAGTACCGCGTCATTGCCCAATTAATCCCGATTGGTCAGCAGGACATAGAGCTTGTTCCTTTGACCGATGGAAGCATTGAAGCCTACATCCGTTACGCCTACGCCGAGTTCACCCTTGAGAACAATACCCACAGGCTATTGCTGTTGAAACCAGAAAAAAGCCGTGTCGCCAATAGACTTTTCCTTGCCTTTATGGATGACACCAATGGAAAAGAAACCTATGGAGGCGGAAGGTACATTAACCTCTACCAGCTCAAAGAGGATGAAGTAACTATAGACTTCAATCTTGCATACAATCCTTATTGTGTATACGACTATTCCTATGCCTGTCCTCTACCTCTGCCGGAAAATCGCCTCGCTGTTACAATCCGAGCCGGAGAAAAACTCTACCAGGAGTAGAATTGATCCTACTTTTTTAGATAGTGTCTGCAGTCCTACAAGTATTTATATTATTAATTCTATTCTCTTTAGGTGATGTACCTCCGCATGGAGCTGAGGTCTCCAGTTAAAGCTCCTCTTTGGAAAGAACACCCATCAGCTCATCGATGATTTGTAATCTTTCAGCTCCCCCAGCTTCAATAGCTTCCGAGACACAGGTTTCGATATGTCGCTTTAAGATGACCATACCAACGCTGTTCAGCGCAGCACGTACCGCCGATATCTGGGTCAAGATGTCAACACAGTACTTTTCCTCCTTCACCATTCGTTGGAGACCGCGCACCTGGCC
>SDBS01006090.1_pt1 | contig 11748 bp, 20 predicted proteins | sample 2277091 | NCBI WGS metagenome assembly SDBS01 (sample SAMN10404972, study PRJNA504765) | marine sediment metagenome | isolation source: marine sediment core GS10_PC15, 163 cmbsf | place: Arctic Ocean: Southern Knipovich Ridge | collected 2010 | reverse complement strand
GCATTTCTTATATATGTTTTTTTATTATTTTCTTCTATATTTTCAAAAATATTACTAGCATAATTAAATTGTATTTTAATTAATCCATATTCTTTATATAATAAAATATTTTGTTCTTTTACATCTAATAACACTATCATTTTTATTTCTCCTATATATTTCTTTTAATTATTTATTATATCGGAAAAATTAAGAAAAAACCACAATTCTGGGTGAGAATTATGGTTAGGAATAGAGGAATATGATATATTGTTATTTATTTTTCTTTTTTAGAGTTGTATTTATATAATCAGCAGATTCTTTAATATCTTCTTTATTTTCAGCATATTGTGGTTCAATTTTTGTTTTTCTCATTTTATTTAAAACATCATCCCAGTTTTTCTTCTGTTTTCCAGGAACTCCTTTTCTCTCTAATTTTCCTTTATTTCTTCTCAAAAATTCATCTTCAGTTTTTGGAGAATATGTTTCTCCTTCCATAGCGGGTTTAGAATCTTTATTTTTTTCTCTATTTTGTTTTTTTATGTGCTGTACGCACCTCTCATAGGATTTCTTATCTTCTCTACCAACAGACTCAGTGCATACAGCCCATGGGTTATAAGGGGTAGTTTCTCTCTTTGGATATTTCCCAGCTATTTTTTTAAAACTATTAGTTTCTATAATTTTCATATTAAAAATTCCCTATTTTTTCAATTTATTAATTTTCTTCTCTAATTTTTCCCACAAAACTTTAAATAACTTAATCAATAATGGCGAAAAAATAACGCCTATAACAATGCCCAATATAAGATTAAACATAATTAATTCTCCTAATTATTAAACTCTATTAGTATCGTCCCTACCGATTCTAAATTCTGTCTTAAAAACTTCACTCCATTTACCCTGATAATATGTTCTAACCTTCAAAATAACATTATCAGAACCAGACTCATTTCGTCTTAAAGTGAATGCTCCAGTATATAAATTAGATTTTGTTCTTTTAGGGTTTTTCCCATTTAAAGTATAATAAGTTTCAGAAGATGTTCCAATTCTTCTATTCTCTATTTGTGTTTCTCCTATAATATCTCCACTTGATCTAGGGCTATAACTAGCAGCAAGAAACTTAGAATCTGGAGTAATTGTTATTCTAACATTTTCGTTAAATATCATCGTATCTTGATTTCTCCAAGGCCCAGCTCCAGTAGAGTCTTCTGCTATATCATTTGTTATAGTATGATTTAACAAAGAACCGACACTTCCATCTTCAGAGGTCTCTCTACCCCTTATAATTACAGTTGGTATTTCTACTCTATCAGTAGATTTGTTAATATTTATTGCCATTTTTTTGCTCCTTTTAAATTAAAAAATTTTCAAATATTAATCTTGTTTATAATAATTCTAAAGAAATTTTTAAATACCTTTTTTATTTTTAAAAAATTAAAGTCAAGAAGAACTTGAGCTATTTGAACTTGAAATAGAACTGCTTGAAACAGAGCTACTACTTGAACTAGAACTCATAGAACTACTTGAACTAGATACAGAACTACTACTTGAAATAAATGGTATTATAGAATTTACCCATTTTTCTACAGAATTATCATACCTAAGAACTTGTCCATCTATAATTGGCCCAGTTATCACTACATCTTCTAAATCATTAAGAAATATCTTTCTCTCTGTATGAAAGTGTAGATTATCAGCATTACTCCCATTAGTAAGTATTTCTGCTTCTTTTGCCGTTATATCTGTATTCTTAAAAAAACCTATTATTCTTATATGTTGAGAATTATCTAAATGATAATATTGTTCTTGTGTTCCACCTTGTAATTTTGTTAAATCTTCATGATCATGAGTATGTAAATATCCGGAAGAAGTTAATGTTCCATTTTTTAAATAATTTCTGAAATTAGGAGAATTATTTAATTTATTAGCAGTTGTATAATTTAGTGCTTCTATTGTTTTTCCTACTTTTATTACTGGTAATCCTGGAATATCATTAATTGTTATTGGAATTGTTGTATTATTTGTAATTTTCCAAGATTCTTTTGAAGATTGTATATCAGACATATTTTTTCTCTTTTTTTAATATATATTATTTATTTCGGCAAAAAATAAAAAATACCTGTATTTATATAAAAAACTACTCTTTATTATAAATAGTAGTTAAAAATTAAATGATCTTTTTTTAACAGTTATTCCTCGTTCAAAAGTGTTTTTAAAAAACGATAATCTTTTTCTTTTATATTTTATTTATATTACAAAAATCCTCTATTTATTTTTAAATATTTTGATATAATTGTTGTTTAATATTTTCTATCTCTTTATCTAGATTTAAAGTATCAGGAGGTGATTTTCTGTAATATTGCCATTTTTCTGGCTTATTAAATTCTATTATTTTATCTTTTTTTCTCGAAAGATAATTTAAACGTTCTTTTAATTTTTCTCTAGTTAAAGTACCTTTAAATTTTTCTCTTTGGAACCAATTAATTGCTTTTTTATTCATAATATTATATTCTATTTTATTATTAGACTCCTCTACTATTTTATTCATCTTCTCATAAGATGGTATCATTCCTTGTTCTCTTAACTTATTTATATGAGCAATAGCATCATAGGTATATCCCCCTTCAGGGGTTTTTCTTAATTCTTCGCTCATATAATTTGATCCTTCTTCTTTATGTTTTTCTTCTGCTGCTTCAAATTCTTCTGATGTTTCATAATCTTCTTCATTAGGGTATTCCATCCCACTCATATCCCAATTAGAAGTTGCCCAGTCCCATATCTCTTCTTCTTTTTTATATATTTCTTGTTCGAGTTCTTTTATTTTATCTGCTTTCCATTCATCGGATGCATGAGGCATTTGGAGTATCATATCGATAGAAGCTTCTGGAATTTGTTGATTATCTCCCCAATAAGAAGGTTCTCTTGCTCTATTCATTATACTAATTGCCATATTCATTATATCTACTCCGTCTGTATCTGCCTCTCTTCCTAATCCATAGTCATCATTTATTGTTCTCTCAATAGCTTCTAATATTTCTTCTGCTGTTCCATAAGCAGTGCTTATTTCATCAAATGGACTCGAATCATCTTCATAATTTTCTATATTTGTATTTTTATCGCTTTCTATCCATTCCTTTATCATTGCTCTATATTCTTTTGCCGGAATAGAATTACTATTTCCTTGTATCTGTTTAACATTATGAAAATCATCTGTTTCCATTGTCGCTTTTGGATTGTTTCCTGGATCTCTTAAAGAATAAATTATACTAAATCCTTCTTGAACATTTTCACAATAAGAACCTACACAATTATTTTGTTTATTTCCTTCTACTAATAAATCATTTTCACTCATTACTCTTTGTATCGTCCATCCCTGCCATTCTGGGTTTCTCCATTCTGGCCCATACATTATTAATTCTGGTTTTGTCGGTTCATAATTTACTCCTTCCCCTTTTCCTGCCATCATCTGATGCCATTCATCAGAAGATTGAATTGCTTGTTCTGGAGAATAAGATGCTATATCTGGTTGAACATTTCTCACCCAATCTCTAATCTCTTCTATTTTTTCTACTAACATTGTATATCTGGCATGATCATTTGATGTTAAATTGGGATTATTGCTAGGATATGATATCCTACCTAAATCATCTTCATAATATAATCCTTTTCTTGATTTACGCATATTAATTAATATCCATTTAGAAAATTGAGGTAATTCTGATTCAAAATTCCTAGCTATGGTTTTTTCAATAGGAAGGGGAAAAGCTAAATTTTCTTTTTTTTGCGGAGGAAGAAAACTTCTTAATTGTTCTGTTGTTAATCTAGGGTTTTTTCTAAATTCATTAACTAAAAATTGAGAATTATCTTCATTAGATAAAATATATTGTATAACTTCTGGAGAAGCACCTAAACTAGCTAAATATTGATCTGCTCCTTGAGCATAAATATATCTTTTATACCAGTTTATTTTAATATCCCTCTTTCATAAAGATCATTTAGAATTTCTTCTCTTTCTTTTTCTTCATTATTTTTATTGTTTTCAGAAATTCTTCTCAAAATTTTACTTACTTCTCTAAAATTTTTAACTCTTAATAATGTATTTATTTTCTCGTAAAGAAATGGACTTACATCTGGATATATATAAGTTTTTCCACCACTAAAAGATATTCCTAATTCTCCAATATGAGTATACGAAGTTATTGATATAGGTTTAATATTTTGAGCTTTTTTATACCAATTCATAATCTTTTTTCTTGTCATAAATTATATTTTCATTATATATCATTAAAAAATTATCAGAATATTTTTCTTTTATATTATTAATATATTGTTGTAAAACATTTTGATCTGATAAATATTGTATATTTACTATATTATAATAATCAGAATCTCTATTTTCTCTATTAATAGTAGAAACTAACAATATTTTATTTTTTCCCCTATAAGAAATTGGTTCTGTTATCCTCATATTATTCTCAAAAGTGTCTTTCATAAAAGTAGTTAATCTATTTGCTTTTTGCATAAATAAAGATTCTGAATTTCTATAGTTCTGAATAGCAGTATCCATATCTGGTAATTTTTCTAATTCAGGATAATTATATTTTAACGTAGATGTTCCCCAAGCTTCTTTATTAAGGGCAATTGTAAGTTGCTGTATAGCATAATTTTTTAACAACTCTGGAATATAGGGTCTTAAATTCTCTAAAAACCTTTCATCTGTTATCTGAGTTCTCCTAGAAGATAAATCTTTTAAAAATCTATTTACTCCTTGTTCCATATTAGGAAAATTATTTATTATCCATTCTACTAATACTACTGGAGCATCAATATTTCCAGCCGATTCATATACAGCCCAATAAGGATTAGTTAATAAATCTTCATCTATTAAAATAGAAGGTGTTTTATCCTCCAATTGAGCAATAACTAAAACTGATTTTTGAGTTTCTACTTTATTTTTTTCAGCAGCAGTAAATCCAGCCATAAGAGCAGTTCTTAAATTATCTGTAAAATATACTCCTCTATAACTTTCTACAGATCTTTCTCCTCTTTCATTTTGAAATGTTTCATCATATACAGAACCATGAGAAGTATTTAACCCTTCAGATAAAATCGATTCAAGATTATTTATACTTGTTCCATGATACATATATCTAACAGCCGCAAATTTAATTATCTTTTTATACCAATTCAATTTTAAACTCCAACTGGTTCTTTATATCTCTGTTGCTCAACCCACCATTTTTCTTTTTGATATTCTGGAATTTCTGTTTCTTCTTTTATTTTTTCTTCGGGAATAAAAGATTTAGATTTATCATAAAAACTCCAATAATCAATTCCTAAAGTTCTTAATACTCCTCTTATAACATCCTGTCCTACATCTCTTTTGCTAATATGATAATTAGATCTTTTTCCATTTGTCGTATTTAATAGCATAATATTACTTCCTCCTTTACTCACTCTTTCCACAGTAACTCCATAATCTTCTAATTTCTTTAAAAAAGTTCTATTATTAAACATCCTTTTGGCTGATAATTTTACTACTTTATACCAATTCATAATCTTGCCTTGCTATCTCTCCTGTTTCTGTGTCTATATTTATATATTTATCTATTAAAGGAAGTATAATTTCACTAATAAAGCCCCCACTAATCATTAACTCATTTTTTAATTTTAATAATTCTATAGGTTCCATTTGACTAAATATATTTGAATAATAAGAAGTAGCATTATTTTGTAGAGATTGAGAATTAAATTCTTCTATATGAAACAATTGTTCTAAAATTACTAATTGTTCTTTTATATTACTAGTCGTTCTATTCCAATAAAATTTATTTCCTATTTTTTCTCCCCAAAATTTAAGATTTTTTATTTGTCTTTTTAAATAACTGGGAAACCAACCTGTAATTTGAATAACTATTCCTTCAGAATTAATACTTCCATCTAGAATAAGAGAACCCATTTCAGTTCCTTTATTTTCTAATGCTCCTAATGCGACAGAATTATATCCCAGATCTAAAAATTTATCAGAAACTAGCCCAGCGTAGTAGGGATCAACCCAAAATGTTCCATCTTTAAATCTGTTAAACATTAACCAGGTAATATCTCCACTTCCATATTTCTTTTTCATCGCTGACATTACTTTTAAAAGCCATCTCTCTCCTTCAGTAACTCTATCACTAATATCTCTCCTAACATCTTGTATTAGATATTTAATTAAAGAATAAGGAATTTCTGGGTCTACTGTGAATGTTATTTTAGGGTATTTTCCTAGATACATTTTTGTACCAGTAAGATTAACTTTTCTTTCTTCTTGAGCAAATTTTATTTTTTTATACCAGTTCATTAGGTCCTATACTTTCGATACCTATATCAGAAGGAGAAAGATCGGCAGGAATATGTTTTTGATATCCATATTCATCTTTTTCTCGTATCACTCCCTTTACTTTTTGAGGAGGGAAAGATTCATCGCTATGTTGATAAGTGTTTCTTTGTCTTACAATTCTAACAGGAATAGCTTTTATTCCAAGTTCCTCTGCTATTGCTAATCTATGATTCCCTTCCCCAAGAATAGCTGTATCTGTTTCTGTCCCATACATAATTATTGCAATATCTTTAATTCCATTTATTATAATATCTGCTTTTAATTCTTCATATCTTTTTCTATTAATAAGGTTTTTTAATCTGTCATATTCTCTGTATTTTTTAAGAACTTCGATTGGGACTAATTCCATACTTCTATAATAAGGTTCTCCAGATTCTTTATTACGATTAAAATTGTCTATCGTTTTTTGATTAGGATCTATATTTTGTTGTGCTATTTTATACCAATTCATTAGGTTCTCTATACATAGTTTTCATTGTAGTAAAATCTTTATTTCTTCCCTTATTTTCAATTAACCCAAATCTTTTATAAAAATTAATTAATCTTCTTTTAGATGTAGTCCCATGATAATCACCTTTTTGTCCTGTACTTAATTCTAATCTTTTTCCAACTTTATCAGCATAATTAACTAACTCTTCCATAATTTGAGTTCCTATTCCTTGTTTTCTTTGTTCTCTTGGAACTATAATAGAGTCTAATATGATTATATCATCTTTTTCAAAAATATAAAGAGTAATTCCTTGTTGTCTCCATTTCTCTGCTATATCATTCGCTGTTATTTGATTTTGCGCTTTTTTATACCAGTTCATAATTTACCTTCTTGTAAGGCCTTTTCTATCAATCTTTTATGAGTTTTTGTTCCTCTTAATATACCTCCTGGTTTTCCTGCCCCTCTCCAATTCACTAAAACATCAATTCCTTTTTCAATTAAAGGGGCAACTAAATCATCTGTTATATGATAATATTTATCTGGGACTTTTACATAAATATCTATATCAGAAGAATCACTTGAAACACCCATAGCATGAGACCCTGTAATCCCTATGTCTTCTACAGGTATATTATTTATTCTTAATAATTCTTTTACTTCTATTAATTGTGGAAATTTATTTTCATTTTTTAATAAAGGATATTCATAAACAGAAAATTCTTCTGGTGTCATTTCATAAGGTTCTTTCTGTGCTCTTTTATACCAGTTCATTATAAAATTTTCCTACTTTTTAATGATTGAACAAATGGATATCCAGATTCACTTGCTAATCCTGTTATTATTTTCATTCCAGGATTTTCATTTTTTAAATATTCTATCATTTGAGTCCCTATTCCCTGTCTTCTATATGGTTCTATAACTTCTACCATTTTAATATCTATTTCATCATCATATATAGAATAATCAATAATTCCAATAGTGTCTCCTGTATTTTTATCTTGAGCATATATTCTACAAAAATCTTCTCCGCTATGAGAGTCATAACAATCATCCCAAAATTCAATATCTATATTTTGTTGTGATTTTTTATACCAGTTCATTGTATATTCCTGATCTGGCTATTTTCAAATACTATGTATATTATTTGATTTCCTCCCCATGATGGTTTATCAACAATAATACCGTCATAGCCCAATGTTTGCTTTAATATTGGATATATAGATTCTGGGTTTCTTCCCCATCCTTGTATAATTCCTGATATTAAATCAACATCATTATCTGTTCCAGAAAATTCTCCTGCAACAGCAGTTTGTAAAACTTTATTATATCCTTCATAATCAGATTCTCCCCAATTCGATAGATATCCTTGTCCATCTGGATCTAATACTTTGAAAAAATCAACAAGATTTTTAGGAGAAATAGTTAAACTATTAAAACTTAAAGGCTTATTAATATTAAGATAAACTTTTTTTAACATACCCCCATCTGCATATCCTTCAGCTATTCTTTTATCGCTGGTAAAATAAAAACCAAAACCTTCAGCGGTCCCATTTGTTCCAAGATATTCATAAGAAAATTCCTGAAACTCTTCTAGAGAACCATGATAAGCTAAATAACTTTCTGCTATTTTATACCAATTCACCATAATAATGTATATTATTTATTTTAAAGAAAAATCCTTTATAAAAAAAATAGCAGATATATTAACCATATCTGCTATTTAAATTTTTAATATTGAAAATATTAAAAAGTTATATATCCATTAATTCAAATCTAGAACATTTTATTCTGCTTAAATATTCTTTTTCTTGTTTTTTAAATTCTATTTCTTTATATTCTTTTTCTGTAATTTTTATTTGTTTTCCAGAACCATCATATTTATACCAATATTCATAACCATTTGTATTTTTAATATGTACTAAATGATTATTTTCATCGAATTCAGCCCAATCTTCATAACCATCAGAATTTTTAAAATGTATCATATTATTCTTTTCATCATATTCTTTCCAAACTTTTGTACCATTATAAAAAATACTATAAATTTCATTATTATTTTCATCATATTTTTTTATTTCTTTATTCATCTTCTCCTCCACCATATTCTTCATACCTTAATTCTTCTAAAAAACTACAAGTTATATAGAATTGCTCTGCATTATGAGCTATTTTAATAGCACTTTCCATATCTTCACCATCTACTGGTATGTTATCACAACATTCACATTTAATATATTCTAAAATTATTTGTTCGTCAGAAAAAGAACTAATTTTATATTTATCCATTTTCTTTTTCTCATATTCTATTTCTCTGATTTCTTCTGCTAACTCTCTCTTTTCCATTTAATTTTCTCTCCAATTTTCTATTCCTAAATTTTCTTTTTCTTCTAAATATAAATAATCATCATCTTCTCTAATATTAATATTATCATCATCAAAAAATAAATAATATTTTTTATTCAATCTAGCTCCTACTTCTTTATTAAAAAATTTTTTATGAGTCTTTCTTAATATCCTATCACATAGCCATTCTAAATTTTCTATTTTTTCTCCATCTTCTGTTATGTTAAATATTTTAATAGGAATAAGATATTTCTCATCTATCCTAAAATATCTAGCTAATTCTTTTTGTGTTTTATTTAATTTTCTTTTATTTAATTTTCTCGTCCTTTCCTCAACTGCATTGAATAATATCTTAAATTCATCCATCTTTTTCTCATATTCTATGTTCCTAATTTCCTCTGCTAAATCACTTTTATTCATTTAAATTTTTTCTCCAATTTTTAATATTTAATATTTTCTTATTCTTTCAACCATATAAGACACTAAAGCATTTATTATTTCTTCTATATAGTAATTCAAATCATTAGTACAACAATTTATACTAAAAAAATACTCCCAGATATTCTTATTTTTAATAAAAGATTTTTCTGTTTTATGTTTTAATTCCCCTAAATCTTCTAAAAATAAAGGTAAAATTTCTATATCTTTTTCAAAAATACCATATCTAAGTTCTTTTTTTTCATATCTCGAAAGCATTCTAATTTCAAATCTTTTTTTAATAGATTGTTCTATTAACCCATCATTATATATTTCTTGAAATTTTAATATCCTCTTATTTAAATTTTCTGCTTTATTATATTTATATATTTTAATATGTTTTAAAATTACTTTTTTCTCCAAAATTTTTCTTTAATATACTTTTTTTTACCTTTAACAAATTTAGTCCCTATCACTTTATAACAAAGTTCTTTTCCTCTATGTTCAAAATCATTTAAAATCCTTAATTTTGCAGGAGTATCCTTTTCTTTCAAAAATAATTTCTCAAAATCAGAATTATTTAAAATAAATTTAACTAATACAATTTTACTAATATTATCAATTATTGAAATCTCTATTTCATCTATTACTTTATTATCAGATATTCTAATTTCTACTTCATTCATCTCTTTTTCCATATATACACTAATTCTGTATTTTTTGATACTTTCCCAGTATTTTTTTTCCCAGATAAATGACTATTCGATGTTCTTATATTCGTTATTTTCTCTAATTTTAATAAACTATCTTTTTCACAAATTCTCACCATATCCTCAGCTAACTTATATTTTCCTACTTCATTTTTTGCTACAAATATAAAATATCCTCCATCTTCTAATATTCTCATACAATTTTCTACAGTTTTCCCCCAATATTTTTCTATCCAATCCTTATACTCTTTATATCTATTAATACTTTGGTTATCAGAATCAGAATAAATTTCTAGATTAAAAAAAGGAGGAGAACTCATTATACAATCTACCATTGGGATATAATCATATATATCCTCATTTTCAGAACAACCATCTACTACAAATCCTTTCCCTTTAAAAAATTTCATCATTTTATTTATTCCACCTGCTGTTAATGGATCAACTCCATAATATTCTATATCTATACTCATAGCAGCTAAAGATCTTGAGCCCCAACCAGAACTATAATCAAATATTCTTTTTTTAGCATAATATTTATAAATCCACTTTGAAATTACGGGTTTAAATAGACTAACGTTATATCCATAAGCAGAAGATCTAATACCTTGTAATACCATACCATCAGATATTGTGAAGAGATAAGGTCGTTCTTCCCCATCTTCTGTACTATAACAATATCCCATTCTGTTTTTTAATACTTTCATTAATAATTCATCATCATAAAAAACTTCATATAAAGACTTTGTTTTTTTCTCTCCTTTCGCAGAGAAATATTCTTTCCCTAAAAAATGTCTATATATATTATTTCCTAAACTAGAACTATTCTTAAATTCTCCATCTTCATTAATTATATCATCTGGATCTTTTTCTTTTAATTTCTCAAATTCTTTTCTTAATTCTACATCAGATAATTTTGGAAATGGGAACCCCTTTTTTCTATAATAATTAAAAACCCATAAAACTAAATTTTCTCTATCTATCCCCTTCTTATTCCAAATATAATTAGCGATTAAGGGCTCTCCTTCTGGCCCAATTATAGCTTCTGAATTATTCCGGTTTATAAGCCAGGGTTTTAAATGAGTGTTACTGTCATATGGAGTATCATTAATCATTATTTTTATATTTCCATTAATTGAAATCTATAACTTCTTTTTAATATTTTTTCTTTCCATTTTTGTTTTACTTTTTCTAATTTTTGTTTCGTTATTAATTTTCGTTCTATTAATTTATCAATATCTAGTTTATCTTCAAATTCTATTATAAATGATTCTGATAAAAATTGAGATCTAGAAACAACACACCAAACAACTTTATTTCGGAATTCTCTTATAAAATCTTCTGATAACTTTTGATGACCACAAATAGTCGTCCAAGATACTTTATCCTGAAATTCTCTAATAAAATTTTCTGAAAGTTTTTGATCCGCAGAAACAAACGTCCAATTAATATAACCTCTTAATTCTCTTATAATATCTTCTGCTGTC
>SDBS01006089.1_pt1 | contig 11751 bp, 12 predicted proteins | sample 2277091 | NCBI WGS metagenome assembly SDBS01 (sample SAMN10404972, study PRJNA504765) | marine sediment metagenome | isolation source: marine sediment core GS10_PC15, 163 cmbsf | place: Arctic Ocean: Southern Knipovich Ridge | collected 2010 | reverse complement strand
TTCCGGGTATGGTTGAATATGATAAAGGATTGGTTGTCTTTTCACCCCATCTTCCACTTCGAAATACTTTTGTAAAGAAACAAATTGCCGACCATTTTTCTGTTCCTATATTTGTTGATAACGATGCTACTTTAGCTGTCATAGGCGAGAAACACTTTGGTCAAGGTAAGAACGTTGCCAATATGATCATGCTGACAATCGGTACTGGCATCGGTGGCGGAATTATTATTAACGGGGAGGTCTACCGCGGGGCAACAGGAAGTTCAGCTGAGATAGGTCATATGGTCATCGACATAAATGGCCCTCGCGACGATTGTGGTAATAATGGCTGTCTTGAGGTTCTGGCGTCTGGTGATTCAATCGGTGTCATGGCCCGACAGGAAATAAAGAAGCACCCCGGTTCAAAGATCATGGATTATGCTGAAGGAAGTATCCGGAAGATCACCGGAGAAGTTGTAGCAAGAGCTGCTAAAGACGGCGATCAGTTAGCTCAGCGGATCTTGAGGGAAATAGGCCGGTTTTTAGGTGTAGGACTGACAAATATAGTGAATATATTTAATCCAGAGTTAATAGTCATCGGTGGCGGTGTTATTGAAGGAGACACGATTATTCTAACCGAAGCCAAGAAAATTGTTTCCAAGAAGGCTCTACAACCAAACAGGGATGTGGTTAAGATCGTTCCTTCAAAGCTTGGCAATTCTGCTGGTTTGCTGGGAGCTGCTGCTCTAGTCCTGGATAACATTGATTAATTAGTTCTGAAGCGCTGAAGAGAATCTCTATGTCATTCTGAGCCGAAGGCGAAGAATCTACGTAAGACATAGGTCGGATCCTTCGTCGGTCCGAAAAATCGGACCTTTTCAGGATAACGATCGAGGGTGTTATGGATCATCAACTAGAAAACGAGCTGGTTACTGGTTACGGATTACTGGTTTCGAACAAAGTGTTGGAGGCCTAGGTGGCAGTACAGGTTTGGTTTGCAAATATGAGGGCGTCTCAAGGAAATAGTCTCATCGAAAAGCTGGGGATACTCTTTGATAGAGTTGGATTCGACAAACTCTTCAAAGAAAAAGAGTTTGTCGCAGTAAAGACTCACTTCGGGGAGCGTTTGAATACTGCTTTCATATCTCCTATCTATGCAAGGACTATTATTGAAAAGGTAAAAGAATCTGGTGGAGTCCCTTTTCTGACTGATTCTAATACTCTTTATGTCGGCGGTCGTTCAAATGCGGTCGATCACATAACAACGGCCATCGAGAATGGTTTTGGCTACGCTACAGTTAAAGCTCCGATAGTCATTGCAGATGGTCTTAATGGTAAGGATTATACTGATGTCACAGTGGATCTGAAGCATTATAAAACAGTTAAGATCGGAAGTGCCGCTTATCATGCTGATGCTTTGCTTACTCTAACGCATTTTAAGGGGCACGAGATGACCGGATTCGGAGGAGCCATCAAGAATGTCGGGATGGGGCTTGGTTGCCGGAGTGGGAAACAGATGATGCATGCTGATGTCCGTCCTGATGTCGATCACAATATCTGTATAGCTTGTGGGAAATGTACCCGATGGTGTAATGCCGAAGCGCTTAAAGTAATCGGCGAAAGGCTGGAAATCGATTTTGACAAGTGTATCGGTTGTGGGGAGTGCATTGTCAGTTGTCCTGAGCAAGCAATGAGAATAAGCTGGGATTCTCCGATTGAGAAAGTGCAGGAGCGAATCGTTGAGTATGCATTAGGTGCTGTTAAAGATAAAAAGGAGAAAACCGGATATATTAATTTCCTGGTCAACATAACTCCTGACTGTGACTGTTGGGAATTTTCTGATGCGCCGATAGTGCCGGACATCGGTATCTTAGCTTCATGTGATATAGTTGCTATCGACCAGGCCAGCGCGGATTTGGTCAATAAAAGCGAAGGCATTAATAACACGGCGCTTAAGTTAACTTCCAAGGATTCAGATAAATTTAAAGATTTGTTTAGATCGATTGATTGGGAGCGGCAGCTCGAATATGCCGAATCGGTTGGACTTGGATCGCGTAAGTATAGCCTACATTCGATTGATTAAATCCTTTAGCATTGCTATTTTGATTATAAACCAGCTAAAGTTTGCTCCCGATATGTCGATAAGGCATATGTGGTGGAAGGAGTAGAGTAGAAGTGAAAGAAGTGACTTTTTCGGGCCGTTGGCACCGGGAAAAGGAATGCGGGAAACATCGCAAATCATATAGTCTATCGATTAAAAGCTCACCGCTTGTTATCGTTTTAGCGGTGGCCGGGATCATGGTCTTCTTAATATCAACGGCATTTGCTGCTTCGATATCGTCTCAAGTACAAGTTGATCAGCTATCAGACACTGATAGCATAGAAAGTGGCAACGATGCTGATTGGGCGGTAGATTCCGAGTCAGACGGTTATGGTGAACCGTCTGAATATGAACAGATGTGGGCGGGGCATATAAGAGATCTTTCCAGGCAACAGCAGGAAGATCAGGCCAGAATCCAGGCTGAAAAGGAGATACAATTACAAGCACAAGAGGGAGCTGCTCGCATAGAAGCGGAAAGAAGACAACTTGAGCAGTCAATTGCCAGCAAATCATTGAGTATCGGTACATTTACAAATGAACCGGGTACTGATGAGGTCATGGCAAAGGCAATAGATCTATATTTGTCCGATAGAGGCTCGCCGATGGAAGGATACGGTGAAGTCTTCGTCAGTGCCGGTAAGATCTTCGGAGTAGATCCCTATCTAGTTGTTGCTATAGCAGGCAAGGAAAGTTCTTGGGGCAAATACTGTTTCAAACCATTCAACGCTTGGGGTTGGGGAGACGAAGAATGGTCTGATTTTAATGATGCCATCATAAACTATACCCGCAATTTATCGGTTGAGTATATCTCAAAAGGAATTGATACAATACCCCAGATAGCGCCTATTTATTGCCCACCCAATTATATATCTTGGACAGAGGATGTAACTCTGTTCTACAGTGAATTAGTCACCCTGCAAAAAACTGTTCAGTAAGACAATGAGAGTATACGGTCATCTTCTTATCTGCGCTACACCTATCGGAAATCTTAAAGATATCACCCTTCGGGTTCTGGATGTGTTAAAGGAAGTTGACATCATTGCTGCCGAGGATACTAGAGTCACCCGCAAGCTTCTATCTACCTATGATATCAAGACATCCATGGTGAGCTATTACGAACACAATGTGGCCAAACGTCTTCCGGAGCTTATTGACCGGATGAAAGATGGACAAAACATCGCTTTAGTCACCGACTCCGGAGTACCCGGTATATCGGATCCGGGTTTCAGAGTGATCACTGCCTGTATTGAACAAGAAATTGAGGTTGAGATCATTCCGGGACCCTCTGCTTTTATCAGCGCTCTGGTAGTGTCCGGTCTTCCTACTGACAAGTTCTTTTTTGGTGGATTCTTACCAAGAAAAGAAGGTTTGAGAAAACGCGGCCTGGATCAGGCAAAACACTACAAGGCAACTCTTGTTTTCTACGAGTCACCTCATCGGATCGCCAAGACATTGGTGAATATCAAAGAAGTACTGGGGGATAGGCGCATGGTCCTAGCTCGTGAATTGACAAAGAAATATGAGGAGGTTAGACGAGGAACAGTTAGTGAGGTCATAGAATCGATTGACAATAAACGTATAAAAGGAGAGATCGTTCTAGTTGTTGAAGGTGCGACAGAAAAAAGAGCCGACATCGATGATGAAAGCATAGAGTCGTGTCTACTTGAATTAATAGATAGTGGTTTAAGTAAGAAAGAAGCAGTTCATAGTGCAACAAAATCTCTGGGTCTTTCTAAGAGACGTGTCTTTGATATTGCCAAGGACCTCTAGAAGTCAATCTCTTTTTATCAGTCCGGATTGACATTTCCCACATATGTGTTTTTCTTCATACTCTCTAAGATTGTCTAAGCTACCACAAAAAACACATGATGGCTCGTGTTTCTGGAGTACTATATGGTCATCTTCGACGAAGATCTCCAATTCATCGTCTGTGGAAATACCGAATATTCGGCGGAGCTCCATCGGGATTACAATCCGGCCTAGGCTATCTAGTTTGCGGACGATACCTGTCGATTTCACCTATTCCTCCTGTAGTGACTCGTCAATCATTTTCTTGGATCTTTTTAATCAAACCATCCTTACCTTACTGAACAGGCATAACATCAGTTCATGGTTTACGGTTTACAGTCTAGGAACCAACCTGCCAATTATTAGGGGTTGACACTCTTTGAAGCTAGATTATATGGTTATTATGGAAAAACGTCAAGATGATCAACTTAAAAGGAGAATATGACCAAATTCTATATTACAACTCCGATCTATTATGTAAATGATGTTCCTCACATAGGACACAGCTACACGACGATTGCTGCTGATGTAATGGCCCGCTACCACCGGTTGCTAGGGGAAGATGTCTTCTTTCTGACAGGTACTGATGAGCACGGAGCTAAGGTGGCTGAATCAGCCCGGAAAGCGGGAAAATCGCCTCAGAAGTTCTGCGACGAAGTATCGAACAGGTTTAAAAATACATGGAAGCATCTGGACATAAGCAATAATGAATTCATCAGGACAACAAACAAGGATCACGAGAAAGCTGTTCAATACATATTGAATCAGTTGAATGACAAGGGTTTTATCTACAAAGGTGATTATACCGGTCTATACTGTGTCGGCTGTGAGCGCTTCTATCAGCGAAGCGAACTAGTCGACAACAAATGTCCTCTTCACTTAAAGGAGCCTGAATTATTATCAGAAGAAACGTATTTTTTCAAACTGTCTGAGTTTCAATCACGACTTCTGGATGTAATTAAAAGCAAGAGGTTTATAATCGAGCCGGAGGAGCGTCGCAATGAAATTGTGTCGTTTCTTGAGAAAGAGAAGCTGTTCGATCTGGCTATATCACGTAGTAAGGTCGAGTGGGGTGTCCAGATTCCTTTTGACAAGAAACATACGACCTATGTGTGGGTCGATGCTCTTAGCAACTATATCACCGGCATCGGGTGGCCGGATAAAAAGGATCTGTTCAACAGGTATTGGCCGGCTGATCTGCAGCTGATGGCCAAGGATATTCTACGGGTCCATGCTACGATATGGCCGGCTCTGTTAATGGCTTTGGATATTGATTTACCAAAAAGGCTTTTTATCCACGGCTACTTCACAGTAGATGGCCAAAAGATGAGCAAGAGTCTCAAAAATGCAATCGATCCTGAAGTATTATCAGAAGTCTATAGTATTGATGGGATTCGCTACTTTATCCTTCGTGAGTTTTCCTTCGGTCAGGATGGTGATTTTTCGACCACACGTCTCAAAGAAAGGTATAACAAGGATCTAGCTAATGATTTAGGTAATCTAGCCAGTCGTGTTTTGGCGATGGCTGAGAAGTATACTTCCAGCATGGTCCCGGAAATGGGGCAGGAAGAAGAGATAGACGCAGACCTAAAGAAAGTGATCCTAGGTGCCTTTGAACAGATAGATAAGTTGCTGAATAAAGTCAGTTTTAATGAGACACTTGCAACGATCTGGGTAGCGATAGGCCAAGTCAATCGGTATGTTGACAAGACAGCGCCATGGGCTTTGGCAAAACAGTCTGAGAGTGAGCGCTTGAAAGCTGTGATGTATAATTCACTCGAGTCTCTACGTCTTATTTCTCTGCTGATATATCCATTTATGCCAAGCACTGCCAAAGAACTCAGAAAACAGCTTGGTCTAAAGACGGATATCGAAAAAAAGTTAATACAAACTGCCGGATCTTGGGGGAAGCTAGAACCAAATACAAAGGTCAAGAAGGGCAGAGCACTCTTTCCACGTCTATAAAACTTGCAAAAACTCATACAATTCAGTAAAATATTAAATCGTGCGCTAAAACACCTATACTCTATATCCTTGTATAGTTGTCTTCGTTATTATATTTAGGAGGGTTTGTCAGAAATTAGATCAGGCAGATTTTTTCTTTCGTTGGCAATAATGCCGATTATGCTGATGTCGGTAGCACTTTTTGGAAGCTACCAGCTGGTCAGTCTAGACGTAGATGGCGAGAGTCAGAATGTCTGGACGTCAGCGGATGACGTCTCTGGGTTATTGGATGAGAATATGATAATAGCCACACCGGAGGATCAGGTGAAGCCGGCGCTTGATGATGAAATTGAAAATGGAATGGTTATCTCAGTCACACATAAAAAGTCTGAGATGGTGGTTGGAGTAAAGATCGAGGATGATCTGGATCACTCAGCTTTGATTGACGGGAGTGAAATGAAGGTGGCCATTGAACGCTATGAGGAACGACAAAGAACACAGCGTGGTGTAGCTTCCTGGTATGAGTTTACAGGTAGAATGACGGCAGCTCATAACACCTTACCTAAAGGAACCATGGTTCTTGTAACCAATCTTGAGAATAACCGTCAAATCAAAGTAGAGATCTATGATTGCGGAATATACACAGATGCAATAATCGATTTAGAGTTGGAAGCGTTCAAGATCCTGGCAGATCCTGACCAGGGATTGGTACCTGTATACCTCGAGTGGCAGATCTAAAAATGAAAAAGCAAAAACTAAAGACCGGATATTCTTTTAAGCACCTGCAGCACTTCACTAATATTTCCTCGACTATCTTTTTAATCTCCCTGTTAGCGCTGATCCTGTTTTCACCTGTATCGATGGCTGCGTCAGAGACGAAAATCAACGAAGAAATAGATAGGATCAATGAACAGTTAGACGAAGCAACAGTTCGCTATGAGTCGGTGGTCAGTGACATAAATGTTTGTGATGAAAGGATCAAAGAGCTGGAAGAAACAAGAGAAGAGTTGGATCTGCAGATTTCAGAATCGTCCAAGCTTGTAGATAAACGTATTGCCGATGTATATAAATACGGGCCGATAAGTCTTTTTGAGGGATTACTTGGAAGCAAGACAGTCAGTGATTTGACTCAGCAATTGTTCTTGATGGAACGGATCACATTAAATGATATAGAACTTTTTAATGACATCACTGCTAGTAGGAACGAACTTGATAAAAACCTGAATCTACTTGAAGAAGAGAGAGATGGGAGGAATCAACTCCTGGCAGAATTATCAGCTCAAAAGATAGAAATACAGAATTCTCTTCAAGATAGAAAAGCTGTTCTGGCTGAAATCGAGGCTGAAGCTGCGTCTGACGATGTTGAGTCCGCTGCGTCTGCACAACCCGCACCAGAATTGACGAGAAGCGAGGAAGGCATTGCTACATGGTATGAGTTTACAGGTGCTATGACAGCTGCTCACAATGGTCTTCCGCACGGCACGATGGTCCGGGTAACTAATCTAGGTAATGGGCGACAAGTCTGGGTGGAAATAGTCGATCATGGCATACACGGATCAGCGATAATTGATTTAGAGCGCGTTGCTTTTGCCCAGCTTAGCGATCCAAGTGACGGGATCTGTCAAGTACGGGTTGAGTGGTAAACAAAATATCAAATATTAGATATCAAATATTGAACCGCAATCTGCAAGTCAGTAACCAGTTACCAGTGACCAGAAACCAGCATGTTTTGAAGTTGATGATCTATAGTGCTGAAGAACCATAGAACCATAGTCCACAGTACCATAGGAGTTTTTAAGTTGATGAACTATAGAGCGGAAATATAGCTGGGACTTGGGATTCAGATATGTGAGGTTGCTTAGTCATCTAAGATTAATCGGGATTTCTCGCAATGACGTCTGTGTTCAGTGCCGAATCTGGCAGAAAGTGTCATCCTGAAGAGAAGTTTGCTTTCGACGAAGGATTTACTAGCTATAACCAGCAACTTTTCACACTTTTCACTCTTCTTTTCATTCCTTTTCATACGAGCAGTGGGGTCAAGTCTTTAATTTTAGTATTCTATTTATTATTGAGATCTTACAGGCGAAAACGTTAAAATTAAAGACTTGACCCCCTTGTTATCTTGCGATTAGCGGTATTCTGGTATGCTGTTTATAAATAATACTTAGATCAATACATGGAAGGACATAGAGTGGAAGAAGTACCAAGGATTGTCAATCCTTCTGTAACTAAAAAGATCTTAAAAGAACATGATGTTCGTCTCACAAAAAAACTCGGACAGCATTTCCTAGTCGACGGTAATACTCTAAGAAAAGAAATAAACATGGCTGACCTCGATCGGAATGATCTTGTTATTGAAATCGGGCCGGGGATAGGAACAATGACACAAGTTCTGGCTGAAAAAGCTGGTCGAGTAGTAGCCATCGAATACGATAAACGGTTTGTTAAGATCCTTGCTGAAACACTTGCTCTATATAACAACGTCGAGATCATCGAAGGGGATGCTTTAGTTGTCGACCTCGATCCCTATATTTCTGACAGTTCATCGGTAAAGTTGGTGGCAAATCTGCCTTATAATATTGCCACTCCGGTCATTGGACGATTTCTTGAAGAATTTCCCAGGGTATCCACAATGGTCGTAATGGTCCAAAGAGAAGTAGCTGACCGAATTGTTGCTTCTCCGGGTAGCAAAGATTACGGTTTCTATACAGTAAAAATCCAGTTTTACGCCGACTGCAGAAAGTCAGCTATTGTACCCAGAACTGTCTTCATGCCTCCTCCCAGGATCGACAGTGCCATCATCGAGATTAACAGACGGAAAAAGATTGTCGAACCGGTATCCAATCCGGATGCCTTTTTCAGTTTGGTGAAGATTCTATTCAATGAACGACGAAAGACGATCGGTGCTATTTTGCCAACTCATATAAGTGAGTTATCCGACTCAAAATCCAGGGATATTTTCTTAAATCGTCTGGCTGAGTCTGGCATTTCTTATTCTTCTCGACCGGAATGCTTAAGCATAGGCCAATTTGCCGAAATCTTCCGTCTTGTACAGCAAAAATAAGCTTGACTTGCTATTTGATTATGCTACAATTAGGAAGATTGAGTAGAAAGGATAACTGTGGCAGTCTCGACACTACCTCAACAAGAAGCCATAAGTAGGATTAAGCAGGATTTATCCACTTATATAGGCAAAGAGTTGAAGATGAGCACAGTTAAAAGCAGAGGTGTGTTGTGGGAATGCCAGGGAATCCTTGAGGAGATCTATCCCAATCTTTTTGTTCTGGAAGTAGAAGAAAAGGATGAACTGCGTAAAATCTCATACAGTTTTGCTGATGTCCTGACTAAGACCATAAAGCTTATCAATTGTGAGACTGGAGAAAACCTTTTCCCCTGGTTGCCCGATCGGTTCTAAGCTAAAAAAGGACCCCCTTGCTACAAATAAATGCCTTTGCCAAGATAAACCTGTTTCTTGATGTCCTGGATAAACGTTCCGATGGTTATCACAATATCTTCACTATTATGCAGAATGTAACTCTCTACGATGAACTCCGGTTTACATCCTCAAGAAAGATTGATATTCGCTATGATTCATTTCCAGGAAAAGACCATCGTGACGATCTTGTATTAAAGGCATGGAGATTGTTAAGCGATTACTCGAATCAGGAATACAGTATCCGGATAGATATAAAAAAACAGATACCGGTAGCAGCCGGTTTAGGGGGAGGTAGTGCAGACGCAGCAGCAGCACTGATCGGCCTCAACCGTTTTCTTGATATTGGGCTTACTCGCCCAGATTTGCATAGCTTCTCCCGGGAGTTGGGCGCGGATGTACCGTTTTTTATAGATGGGGGAACACAGGTGGCTGAAGGGATCGGTGATGCATTGAAGACAGTATCAGCATTACCGGATTGCTTTGTCGTAGTTGTTGGTTTTCCGATAAGTATTTCAACTGCATGGGCATACCAGGCGGTTGACGAGATAGCTTCTCGACCCGAAAGCTCCGGAGCCACTAAGTCTAAAATCTTGGAATCTATTGGATCAGGTGATTATGCTGGCATATGTCAGAATCTATATAATTCGTTCGAACAAGTAGTCTTACCCGAGTATCCGGAAGTCAGCCAAGTCAAGAAGATCGTTCTAAAAAGTGGCGCTGATGCTGCTTTGATGTCAGGAAGCGGCCCTTCCCTGTTTTGTTTAACAAAGTCTGAAGATACAGCACAACGAATAAAAGTAAATGTTAAGGAACACAGTAACTATGTATCTATTGTCAAACCTTGCCAAAGAGGACTCAAGGTTGTAGAGTAGTATACTGCTAGATTGGGCGGTGTTTTACAAGGTCTAATCATATGGGGACGGCAGGTGGATTAAATGAAGAACGTCCAGGATTCAAAATCTATGGATGCTATTATCCTCGGCGGAGGATCAGTTAAAGGTTTCGAACAAACCAAACAGGCCAGTAAGGCTCTTATTAAGATCGGCAAGAAGCCGATGGTCGAGTATCTAGTCGATATTCTTTATAAGACGCCATGCGTAAATGAGATTGTAGCTATTCTTCCTGATAGTGCTAAAAAAGAAACATGGATTAAAAAGGTAGACAAGGTTCTGGATGCCCAAGACACGATTATGGAGAATATCAAATCTGGTCTCCTATATGTTGGAAAAAAGAACAAAGAACTCAGAAAAGTAATGATCTGCTCTTGCGATATACCCCTTCTGACTATTGATGCTGTCGAAGAATTTATTAATAGATGTAATTGTCTTGAAGCAGACATAGTCTATCCGATTATTCCTAAAGAGATTGTCAAGGCTCGCTTTCCGGAGACAAAGCGGACGTACGCTAGGATGAAAGACGGTACGTTTACAGGTGGAAATATAATGGTCGTATCCCCGGAAGCGATTCTAAAAAACTTCAACAATGTTGAGAAGGCATATGAATTAAGAAAGAGTCCGTTGAAGCTGTCTCAAGCGCTGGGACCGAAGTTCATGCTGAAGTTTATGACTAGAACATTGAGCATTGCTGAAGCCGAAGAGCGTTGCGAAGAGCTACTGAAAGCAAAAGGACGGGCATTGGTCATGCCGTATCCGGAAGTTGGTTTCGATGTTGATAATAAAGAAGATTTGGAATATGCTGAAAGACTAATGCGAATGCCGGACACAGAACTTAGAGACCCAAACTAGCGTAGGGAGGAGAGCTAAAAATGAAAATCACAGCAGTTTCTATGAGGGTTGTTGACCGGGAGAAAGTAAAGGCTTTCGCCTCGATCACCGTCGATGAAGAGTTTGTTGTACATGACCTCAGGATAATCGATGGTCAAAAAGGATTTTTTGTGGCCATGCCAAGCCGTAAGCTGCCCAACGGAGAGTTTCGTGATGTGGCTCATCCGATAAAACCAGAAGTCAGAGAGATGATTCAGACTGCCGTACTTGATGAGTATGAGCAGAAGAAAAAAGAGATGACCGAAGCTCCGGAACCTGCGGCGACCACTACAGCACCAAAGGAAAAACCGGAAGAACCAAAGGAAGCCAAGGAAGAAGAAAAGACGGAGCAGACTAAAGAGGAACCGGTTGCCAAAGAGGCTTCATCGACTGAGGAAGCAACAACCGATACAGCAGAGGAGCCAAAAGCAGAAGAAGCTCCGGCCGGAGAAGGAGAAGCGTCAAAAGAAACTGAAGCATCTCAACAATAGAACACCAATAGATTTCCGATTAGCAGTTAGTTTAAACTGGAACACTGGAACTAGCTGCTAATTTATTTGCCGGAACTAATGAAGCAAAATGGATCATTGGTTTGCGGATCGCGGCTTATGGTTCGCGAGGCAATGGGGCGTGGCCAAGCGGTAAGGCACGGGAATTTGGATCCCGCATTCGGAGGTTCGAATCCTCCCGCCCCAGCCAGCTTCAGCTAAGGGGCAGCTAAGGGGTCAGGTCTTGCCTTT
>SDBS01006088.1_pt1 | contig 11751 bp, 15 predicted proteins | sample 2277091 | NCBI WGS metagenome assembly SDBS01 (sample SAMN10404972, study PRJNA504765) | marine sediment metagenome | isolation source: marine sediment core GS10_PC15, 163 cmbsf | place: Arctic Ocean: Southern Knipovich Ridge | collected 2010 | reverse complement strand
ATTATGGTAAATGGCATGTAGACCATATAAGACCTTGCGCTAGATTTGATTTATCCAAATCTATAAACCAACGTAAATGTTTCCATTATACTAATTTACAACCCTTGTGGGCTAAAGATAATTGGAGCAAAAATAAATATTAAAGGAGGAGTTATGAATTCAAATTCTTTTAAACTAATTGGAGAAGGGTATTTTGAACTAAGACATGACGGAATATTAATAGACTCATGGACTGTTAAAAATACAGTTGTTAATGACGGAAAAGATGCTATAGCTACAGGGTCAGCACTAACTGATTTTACTAATATGAGAATAGGAACGGGAACCACTAGCCCGACAGTTAATGATACAGAGTTAGAAACCGAAGTAAAAGATGCTATAGCGTCCACTTCTAATCCAGAAGCTAACAAAATTAAATTTGAAAAGGCATTTACATTTGGTTCTGGAGAGGTTTATGATATAAGTGAAGCAGGATTGTTTGATGGCGCAGGAACAGCAAGCGTAATGCTAAATAGACTTACTTTTTCCCCAAGAAGTGTATCTAATGGAAGTGTTTTAACTGTTAATTTGACTATCACAGTAGCATAAAGGAAAGAATGGCTTTAGACCAACAACAAATTACTTCTTTTGCTGATACTATGCAAATTAATCTGCATGACACACGATTGCAAGCGCAGACGTTTCAAGCAGGTCTTTCGGGTTTGTTGACTTCTGTATTATTAAAAGTAAGAAAATTTGCAAACCCTGCCAATTTAATTGTAGAAATTCGTACAGTTAGTGGCGGGGAACCTACTAGTACAGTTTTAGCATCTGAAGAAATAGATGTAAGTTCGATACCTGTTAATCCGTCAACAACATCAACAACAATAAATTTTTCATCTCCTGCAAGTGTCTCATCAGGAACATCGTATGCAATTGTTTTAAGACAAAAAGATGCTGGAGGCGATTCTAGCAATTTTTATATTATAGCGGGAGATATATCAAATAACTACTACGCAAATGGATTAGAGTTATATTATATTTCAAGTTGGGTTAGCAATGCGTTGCGAGATTTTTATTTTCAAACTTTTGTAACTGAGCCTTTAAGTGAGACGGACTCTTTTAGTTTAACTGATTCTGTAGATATAATTGAAAATTCTCATATAGTAAACTTAGAAGATTCTTTAGTATTGTCAGATGAATTACAAATTGGAGACATTATAGGAGAAGACTCGGTAGGATTGTCAGATGATATATCTCTTAGTTTGTCCCATATAGTAAGTTTAGAAGAAATAATGGAATTAGGAGATTCTGGAGCATTAGGTTTATCAATGGAAAATGCCTCTAGTATAATTTACCATGCACCTTCTACTTTGTATATTATAACTGACACAGACCCCGTTAATTTAATAGTTGTTACTATAGGAAGTGGAGATATTCCTTCTTTTGTGGGTTATACTTTAAATGAAGTAGGAGAAACAATAAAAAACGCAAAAGATATTACTATAAATGATACATCCGAGTATGCTTATATAGTTGGCGATGATGGTCAAGTAATGAAAGTAGATATTACTAACATCAGTAATAGAACCCAAGTAGATTTAAATGATACCGATAACTTATTAAATGTTGATACTCGCAATACATTTGATTTAACTTATACTGGCACCCTTGATTCAGATGGAGAAGTTATTTTATTAGATGAGCGTGAAACAAAAATTATAAATACTGATTTTAGAATTAATAGAAATCTTAATTATTTTATATCAAGTACAATTAATTATATTAAAGCTAAAATTATAAATACTAAATTTAATTTTTTAAAGGTTGAACAAAAATCCATAAAATCAGATTTTAGATTTACCACTGCTTCAGACCCAACCAACATAGAACCAATAGCTAGAACCGCATGGACTATAACAATAGATGGTGTGGCTTTAACTGATGTCGATTTAGAATCTATATCGCTTGTCTATAATATAGACCAATATTTTACAGAAGCTAGTTTTTCTTTGGCTCGTAATCACGATAGTCCAAACTTAACTTTAGCTGGAGTAGCTTCTCAAATAACTAACAATAATACAGTAGTTATTAGAATTAGTGATTTGGTTGTATTTGACGGAGAAACTTCTAAACTACAATTATTGTTAGGTGCAAAAGGACAAGAAAGTTTAAGAGTTACTTGTTTGTCAAACGCTTACACCGTTAAAAAACAAACGCCCACAGGTACTATTCATGCCAGTTGGCAAGCCATTAGAAATTACTATAAAAAAATGGATTTAATTGATACAGAAGTAGAAATAAAGGATGGAGAAGAAGGCGATAAAATAGAAGTCAGATATTCTCCTGGGGACGAAATAAATACCGCCTCTTTAGCCACTAAATTAACCAATGCAAGAAACACATTTAAATCAAATACAATTAATTTGCCATTAGCTCGTTCAACTGCTCAAAGACATGTTTATGATGTAGTTTTAAATAACATTGATGTAGATAATAGCCCAATAGACCCAAATAGCAAAACTCCTAATAAATACAATGGAGTTAAAATGGATACAGGATTTGAAGAATTTGAATGGGTACATTTAACAGGCACTCCTCCAGTTAACAGTTTATTTAGATATTTAGGAAATGACGGAAACGACCCATTTATATTAGGAGGAGAATTATTTGGCAATACAACCGCAGAAAACTTAACTTTATCCGATATGATTAATTTAGGTATTTTTCAACCAGACCCCGATTATACTTATTTTTGGATAGTATCTGCGGTTAAATATATAACTGATGCAGAGGGCAATACAATCAAATCTATTTTTACTGAGAATTATATAGGAACATCTTTAGACCCCCTTACTTCTGATAATTGGATTTTAACCGATGCAAGATTCAGAAAACAAAGAATAGACAATAATTGGATTTTACCTTCTCAGGGATGGGAAGTAACAGGAGAGGTATCAGCCCAAGACCAATATTCTGCTGTAAGAAACAGACCTGGAAGTATAGGAACTAGAATTCCTATAACACATTATTATGTGGGAGCTGAACCATACAAAGACGTTTCAGCCGAAGCCAATGGCGGTTATTTTCCTAAAGTAACTTTTGTAGATAGAGAAGATGGGTTATACGCAGAAACAAGAGAAGGATATGACTATAAAAGTTATGCGGAGCAAGTGGCAAACACCGAATATGAAAAACTAAAAAATATTAATGGAGATTTACTTCCAATAACATCTTCAACAGTTGAAATGACATTAGATGGATATTTTTATTATTCTTTAGGGTTATTAACTAAAATACAATTAGTTAATACAACCGAAGTTGGAGTTTTTAAAGATAACAGTGGATTCCCATTATCAATAAAATCTATAGAATTAAATTCTTCAAGTATGAAAGTAACTTTAACAACTGACAATCAAAAAACAAAATTAGATTTAGATTTATTAGACGCAGAATTACCCAATCCTGACGAATTTAAATCTCCTAGCACTTCGTTCCGCAGACAACAGAAATTTAACCCCGCTACAGGAACCTATGTTGAATAAATCCTTTGAAAATACTAAAGGTAAAATTAGAAAAACCTGGAATCAAACATTTCAAAATGAATTTGATATTAGTAATTTAAGTAGAAAATTACTAAAATTTAACGCCACCGATTCCACTGCTAAAGAATTACATTATGGAAGTGAATGGATTCTAGGAACAAGCGACAATAGCTATAAAGGAGAATTTGAAATTGATATTAGACTTCCAGAAATATTTATTCCTATGATTAAAATATTTCCTATTATTAAAACAGAAGAGCCTTTTCAAGAAGAATTGGACTATCTTAATTTAACGTTTGATACAAATTACAATATATTTAGATTGGATTTTAACGATGACAGTAATAATCAGTATAAGTGGTATAATTATAAAATAACTGTTGATTTAAGTTCTAATGTTATTGTTAGTGGAAATTATATTCCTATATATTATAAATTAATAGTAATAATATTAAAAGAAAGGTATTTTAATGAGTTTCGACAACCAAAGAGGTAAGTTAAGAAAAATTTGGAATAAAAACAAAGAAGCTAAGAGTAACTTAGAGGCATTGCCTACGCCTATTCCTAAAAAATTATCTGAAATAGTTATAAATAAATATGTTAAAAATTTATATGCTTCAGAATGGGAAAATACTGAATTAACACTGCCTAATAGTTGGGAAGAAACTTGGACATTTGAAGACCCTTATATTCCTCCTGTTGATTTTTCTCACAGTTATTATGCTCCGCCAGTTCAACTTCCAGGAGATAGAAATGAGGATACTAATAGTTTAGGAAATACTTTTAGAACTGGCAGAAATAGATGGACTGAATTTGTTTCTTTTTATGTGTCGTTATTTACTCATATATTTTTTAGACCTGCAAGTAGAGGAAGTGCAAGAGGAAGCGTTTTACGCCAATTTACAGGAACCACATTTTTGTTTGAATCTAGTACAACTGCAACAACAATAATAGATGATGAATCGTTATTTGTAGCCTCGGAGGGGGAAGCTAGAATATATTCTGCATTAGAAGTAGACAATTTTAGTTTAGCTATAACTCCAAACACTTCTGTAGAAATATTAGGAACGTATACTCATACCGTCAATGGTTTATTTGAAGATATTGGTAATATAGTGGCTTTTGCATTTTCAGTACAATCTCCTGCTCTTGATGACAATAAAAGACATACAATTGTATATGAGGAACGATATGGACAATACAGCCCATACAACACATTTTATGGTGAGGAATTAGTAATAAGCGAAACTGTTTCCAATATTAATAGAAGTCTTAGCGATGATATTATTACATCATATTTGAATTCAGGTGAGCCACTTGAACTTATAGAATCAAACTTAAATTCAGGAAGTATTAAATTGGGTAAAATACAATTAAATGTATTATGTGAATCATTTCCAAATAAATTTAATATGAGTCTTTCAGAAGAACGGACAGCTTCGAGTGATTTAAATTTTACAAACAATTCTATAAAAGTAATTAGAGCAGATTCAGGAGTAGCTACTTTTAAGTTTGATTTAATCTCAAATGAATTTGCTTTGCCAGAAAAATTAACTCCTTATTTAAATATAGAAGTTATTAGTAAATTAATTGATGAAGACATTTCATCATTTGATGTTAGAGCTAATTTAGAAGATTTACAAACTAAATTTTTACTAATACAGACAGGAGAGTTAGATAATGGGTTTAAAAAATATAGAGCAAAAGCTACTGGAGCATTTTTTAAAGAAATAGAATCCGAAGACGATATAACAGATTATCCTCAAGTAATGATGTTTGTTAATTTTATTAGACCAGAAGACTATAAACAAGTAAATAACCATAAATTTAGATAATATGGAAAAATCATTTGACAATACGAGAGGTAAAATAAGAAAAATGTTTGATGATGGTATTGTCGATAAAAATACTATCATTCAAAAGAAAAGTAGTTTAGATAATTCCAATAATATAATAATAAATTTAGAGCAGAGTTCAGGAGTAATGAAAAGAGATTACAGGTATGGTGGAGATTGGGTAGATTTAACCTTAGACACTGATAATGGCTTATTATATGCTACCTGGAGTGTTTTAATAAATTATATTAAACCAGCCTCCATACCCTTTATTCGTAAACAAATTAATATAAAGTCTCCAGACGATTCTTTTCAAACGTCCTTTCCTGTTATTTCACACAAAACTATTTTAATAGGGGAAGATACTGCTACAGAACTGTATTTTATTAGGTTGGATAGTTCAATTGCTTTTTCTAGTGGCTCTACTTCAATGGTACAAGCCAAATTAAATATTAGAATATTCAATCCAGAAATTTACGGTTAATTACTTAACATTGATTTTAGGTTTTAATCCAGGTAAACCCTGTTTCCAACCAGTAGTAGGCTTGTTATTATGTTCGTGTCCGAACTTATAAATCTTAGTATAAGCTCCTAATTGTTTATAATCATAAGTAAATACATAAACCTTGTTTTTAAATTTTCCCATTATCATAACTTTAAGTAATCTTGACCTTCCTCTAACTATAAACGCTCCCATTTCCCAAACATGATTATACGCTTCAAAATTCTGTAATACTATGGTTTCCTTACCTAATTTATATTCAAGTTTTTTAATTGGTTTATTCTCTATTAAGTTCCAATTAGATTCTAAAGGTTTGCCCCCCAAAAATATTTTATCATCGGAATAAATTATTCTATACATAGCCTTTCTCCTTTAGTTTGTTTTTAATATCTACTCTTAATTTATCTTGGTCATAAGTAGTTTTATCCAACTTATCAAAAAATTCATCATAACTAATTTTAGTAAAATTATTTATATTACTATTTAAAGAAACATTATAAATCTCAACCTTAGTCTCTTTCTCGTAAACCTTAAACTCTTCCTTTTTTCTTTTAATATTATTGTAATATCGTATCAATCCCACCCCTCTATGCTCTATCTCTCCTTGATAAGAATGAGTTATTGCCCTTCCTTGGCTATCCTTTTCATTGTTAATTGCACCAAAGTCATAACCAAGACAATATATATTTCCAACATCTAATAAATAAATAGCCAAAGTTAAAGCATATATCCCACATAAATTAGCCTTATATATTCCATCAGTTATAGCTCTATCGTAAGTTACACTAGAAGGTATCATTATAGTGTTGGGTTTAGTTTTACCTTTAAGTTCGTCAAACTCCTTACCAATTATTAAAGGCAAGTAAGCCATGTCATCCATTTCTGCTTGGTAAAATAGAACATCAGCGAAAATTTGGATGGTTGGGTTAGGAAAAAAATTAAAAGAATAATTGAGACCTAAAACGTATTTATTCAGAATAATATCCCAAAGACCTTTATTAATGCCCTCTTTTTTTGAGCTTCCTCCTCCTAAAATAATTAAATCCAAATTAACCTCCTAAAACGCTAATAGAATCGCTCCAAACTTACCAGGGTAACGCCTGGGCTATTCTTTTGGTTGTTTCTATTCATTCTATGTAAAAGAGCTAAAATCGCTTAAAACACCCCTTACGGGCTATTGTATATTGCCTTCCTTTAAAGTGTATTTACTCATTTCTTCCTCCTAAAAATCACTTCCACCAAAAGCATCTACACCTAATTCTCCTTGTTCATCCCAATAAGCTTGATGCTCTTGACAATATTCACTTTCGTCTTTTTTTAGTTTTTTGTTACAATCCCAATGATGACAACGAACTTCACAGTATTTGCACTCTTTAACTAGATAGCCACTATCATTCGAAGTACATTTACAAAGTTTTTTATTCATTTTATTTCTCCTTAATAATCTTTGTTTTTTTAATTGGTCTTCTTACGCTTCCAACAGTTACCCCTGCTTTCATGGTAGCTAATACACCAACTGCTTCTAAATAATTTTCTACTATAATAGCGTTCCTGGGCGGTTTTTTATTTTGAACAGTTCTATTTTCTTTAACCATTATTATTGGAATATTATTTTTTTCACAGGCAAAATGAGGGGTACCATAACATCCGTAAGGGCTAATTAAACAATCAACATCATTAACTGAAAGCCCTTTACCAATACGAGGAGCCTTATGTAATCCTTTTAATACGCAATGTAAGAATGTAAAAGAAATCATTTCAGGAGCTATTCTAGGGTCAACCACTTCATTAAATAAAAATATATCCTTATCTTCCTTTACTTCTGTAGAAATAAGAGGAGCATGAGCTACTGGTTTATTTAATCCTTCAACTATTAGACGAGAAGCTTTAGCCTCTGCTCCACCCCAGGGATTTACTCCTCCATTCTTAAAATAATTGAGATGCACTTCTTTAGTAATTTTAACTTCGCTTGTTATTGCCAAAGCATCAAAATCATAATTCTCTACTTGAGCTATCAATTCTTTCACCCCATAAATATCGCCACTTGCCACTCCATTTTTCATTGTTGCAATTATTTCTAAAGGAGTATTTAAAACTAAAATTTCTGCATCTATTCCTATTGTTACTCTACCAGAAGATACCGCATTTATTGTTTCGTTCTGAATAGGAGAATTAACAACAACTAAAATTTTATTTTGTTTAACTCTTTCCAATTCAATATTTCCCAATAAAAATCTATCTAATAAACTTCCTTCTACATATAAAGTATTTTCTGTCATTTCATTAACATCCGAAGCATTGACAACATTAGGATGCGTAATTAAAGTATCTGATACAGAAGCTATTAATTTGGCTACGGGGTTCGCATCTCCTGCATGCCCGCCTATCTCCGCTCCTATTCCTGTTGGTATTATTAGTACATTATTCATTTTTATCTCCTTTGGTTAATAGTTAATATAAAAAGTGTATAGGAAATAACATTATCGAATACTGTCATAATTAAATCAACAATCCACTCATAGGGTAAATACTGATTATCTTCATTAAAATAAATCATATTCTCCTTATAGTTTTAGCCTGTTTTACTTTTTTACATTTAAAAAATCCAACAGTAAATCTTTTTGTAACATCAGAATTAAAATCTTTACAAGAAAATATATTTAAATATACTATTTTCATAGTATCTAAAGTATGGACAGTTATATTACTTGTTTTTATAAATTGAATTGCACTTGTTCCTTTTAAATGAGCGGGGGCTTTTTTATATTCTTTAGGAAATCCTTTATAATCCCACCAACAAAGTTTGCATCTTTCCATATCAATTAATTCGCAAAGCTCTTTAAAAAATAATTTTAGATATTTTCTAGTAAAATATTTAGGATTACATTCGTGCAAATCTAATATCAATTCTTTACCGTAATTTTTCATCCTTCTCCTTATTTTTCCATAGCCCCATTCCAGCTAACTTATCATTAATGCCCATTATTCCTAATTTTTCTCCTTGTACTTCCTTAAAGAATTTTTGAACTTCAGGACAACCTTGAATATCATGGAAAATTATATAATTACAAATATTCTTTAGATTGTTAAAGTCTTTCATAACTCCTTCGTATCTATGGCTCCCATCAATAAATGCCAAATCAAATCTTTTAATTTTTAATTCTTTAACATTATTTGAAGTTCCCACAGAAGAAGAAATGATTGTATCTACTTTCATTTGTTTAGAATGTAATTTTACCATAGAAACCGCATTAGTATCTATATCGTAAGTATAAATATGCCCTGGAGTTTTACTTTCTTTTAATGCCAATGCCATTGTAACTGTACCTACTCCAAAGCTACTTCCTATTTCTATAATGTTATGAGGTCTTAAATAAAAAACAAACCCATATAAAAAAATATAATTTGCCTTAGTGAAAGCTCCTTTACATCCACGACCAACATCCAAGTCTATTATATCTTGAAATCTCTTACTCATACTTGAGCATCTCCTTTTCTTATTACCCTACTAAATGGATAAGCGTAAATAACTGGTTTTTTTATATAACTAGGTACAGTGCCATTATGGGCAGGTACTACACAGTATTCAACAGGGAGATTAAATACTTTTATTTCTGGATATTTTTTAAGTAAATCTTGGAGTATTTTTTGTTCATAACCTGTTTCTGGCTTTTGGTTTTCAACCATCCATTCTCTAATTAAGGTCTTTACTTTTTCGTTATTGCGAAATAAAGCTACTCCACTCAAAAGCTCTCTTTTAGAATTGCCTGGTCTATTTCTCCAATGTAAAAACCAATCTAACCAAAACAAAGCTAAATCATATTCTTTAGGAATTCTATAAAATAGTTCAGGAAAACTCTTAATTACATTATCAGAATCAATAAAGCAAACATCTTTATTAGGAAATTCTCCCAATGCTTCTAAAATAACCCCTGCCTTCATTCTAGTGTTTTTATTCCAATCATGCAAGTTATCTCTTTTATAAATTTTATGAGGTAATTTTAGTTTAATTAAAGAAGGTAATAGATATTTATTTACTACTCCTTCGTATGTTCCTGTAGTACAAAAAGAAATATACATTAGTTTGTCTTTTACTAATCTTTTAGAATTAAGTTTATTAACTACAGCAATTTTAGAAGTTGATATACTACATTTATAACCGTTTTGTTTTAGATATTCACTAGCATAATTGGTTTCTTTTAAAATGTTTTCTTTACTTACTTTTGGAAATATTTTTTCTGAATCAGTTCCTTCTCTTTCAGAATAAATAAATATACTTCCTGATGAAAAATCTTGATTGATAATTAGTTCTAAAGTTTCTTTAAATTCTTCCATAGTTTCTGTAGGAAAGCCAACCATAGCATGAAATCTTAAATTTATTTTAAAATGAGAGAAGGATTCAAATAATAGGTCTAATTCTTTTCTATTATATTTCTGTTCATCAAATTCAATATTCTATCATTACCGCTTTGGAAAGCTATAGTTAGATGTTTAATTTTTCCAGTTTTATAAATTTTACTAAAGCTTTTCATGTGTTTGATTAAAAATCCTACATTGATTTCATTTAAAAAAAGATTAAATGGCTTATCTATTTTTATTATTTTATTCAAAAGAGTTATAATGGTCATTCCTTTGTCTAAACCATAAGCACCTACATCGTCTCCAGATAATTCTATATCCATATAACCTAAATCTAATCCTTTTTTAATTTCGTCAATACATTTGTCTATAGAATTACTTTGTATATTGCCAACAATAGTACCTTCTTTACAAAAAGAGCAGATGCCTACACATCCTCTACATACCTGAACTATATATTTGTCTGTTTTGCCCTTCTGTATTTTACTTATTTTATCTATGTCTTCAAATTTATATTTATGCCCAAAATATTTATCTAATTTAGAAAATTCTTGTAAAGAAATTATTTTAGAGTTATCGAATCCTTGAGCAATAAGGGATTGTCTAGCTGTAGTAGCGATTCCGTCTAAAATAAATAGTTGTTTATTATATTTTTTTAACTCTACTATTTCAACTAACGATTCAGATTCATGTACTCCGTGAAATGAGCATCCAAAAAATAAAATAAATTGGGATTCTAAAACATTGTCTGTAATTGTATAACCATTTAACTCTAAATATTTAGTTATTTTTGCAATATCTACTAATCGTCTTCCGCACACCAAATGTAATTTAATATAAACTAATTTATTTATCATTCTATTACCTCTCTACCCGCACAAATCATAACTCTCCCATTTTTTTAAATAAATTCTCTATCTTTAATTTAGCTTCTGCGACATAACTTTTAATCTTTGGCATTGCCTTTACAGCTAATTCTTTCTTTTGTTTTATTCCTTCATCAGAACTAAGTAATAATTCTGAACAATTCATATCGTGCAACATCCCCTCTATTTTATGAGAATTAGAGGGAAAGGTCAAAAACGGAACTTCTGCCAATGCTGATAAACATACTCCATGAAATCTGCCAGTTACATACAATTCTAATTTTTTTAACCAAGCAATATAAGTATATATATTAGGAAAATTCTCGGCGTACTGAAGAGGGAAATAATTCTTATTGCTGGCTAGATTATTAGATAACATTTTTAAAACGCTATCTCCATATCCTATTTTCGGATTGTACTTATCAATGTCAGAATTAAAGACAATATCAGGGACAATATTTATTTTATCTGGCTTAGGATAAATTTTTATTAATTCATTATAAGAATAACTTTATCTGACTGTAATTAAAGATAGTTTATCCATTACCTTAATATCTTTTAAATACATTTTTTCCCAAACACTGTTTATTAAAATTATTTTTTTATTCTTATTATCTTTAATAACTGCTAATAAATTATCAGACAAAAATAAACTACAATTTATA
>SDBS01006085.1_pt1 | contig 11753 bp, 19 predicted proteins | sample 2277091 | NCBI WGS metagenome assembly SDBS01 (sample SAMN10404972, study PRJNA504765) | marine sediment metagenome | isolation source: marine sediment core GS10_PC15, 163 cmbsf | place: Arctic Ocean: Southern Knipovich Ridge | collected 2010 | reverse complement strand
GTAACGGGTGTTGTAGGTTTGGTGGAGCCGGGCCCTCCGATCGTCGATGTCGGTGCCTCGAGCCGGTAGCGGTCCAACTGTGGCGCCGTCCTTCGTGTACAGATCCATGTCCTTGCACCAGCCGTCGGTCTCCAGAACCAGCGACCGCCGCCACGGCGAGGCGGTCCCAGTAGATCTCCTGATTGGTCCGCAGACGGAGCTCCCGGGTGCCCGCCGGCAGCGGCGGCAGCGGCACCGACATTCGCCGCGGCATCCCCGCCGGGTAACCGAAGCTCGAGAGGACGACCCGCCAGCGGACGGAAGGTCCCGTTACGGTTGTTAGGGAGGACGTGCACTTCCGTTGTCGATGGCTCATCCTCCTCGCACGACCGAAAGGAGGCCCGCCAGGACATCTCGATGATCAAGTTCGTGGTCGCCGGCGCCGTGCAGAAGGTCATCGACTACTGCTGCCGGCGGGCCGGAATCGAGATCGAGACTTTCGACTTCAACCGCATCTTCCGCGTCGTCCGCCTCGTCGTGATCACGCAGCAGATCTACTCGGATTCCGAAGCGAACCGGTGCACGACAGCGTAGAACCGTTCGACAGGCTCGAGTGAGTTCATCGCTTCGACGACCCTTTCGAGGTCGAGTCCTACGTAGTCGTGGACGAGGACGTTCCGAACACCGAGCAGCGGTTCGAGAGCCTTGACGAGATCCGGCTCGAACCGGTCGTCTCGCGCCAGGTTTCGGACGGCCTGCGTGTAATCCTCGAATCGGTCGCCGCGACGAGCCGAAAGCTCGCCCGCAATGTCGATCACAAGTTGGCACAGCGTCAGCAAGGAGAACAACACGTCATTGTGGAGGCTGAGATTCCGCTCGAGAGCTGTGCGATCGGGAACCTCCGGGCGGAGCTCCCGGAGGTGATCGAGATGCAACCGAAGCTCGGCGAGGCGTTCGACGAGGTGTGTCATCGTGGTGCCAAAGCCTCCAGCTTGATTTTTTGCATGCGGTCCAGAAACGGTTGGAGGTCGGCGGCGCGGAGTTGAATGTCCCGGACGAAGACATGGTCGATCTCGGGATCCCGGCAGAACACCCGACGGCCTTCCGTCACGATTCGGCGGGCGAACAGCGGAGGCGCATCGTTGAGGACGACCAAGTCCACACGTTCGCTGGAAAGCGCACCCCCCAACTCCGTACCGAGCCGGAGGGAGGCGTCGAATCGTTCTCGGCGCGTCGACAGAGCATCCCTATCCATGAGGATCCCGACATCGACGTCGCTCTCCCGGTGGACCCGCCCTTCAGCCCGGCTGCCGAAAAGATAGACCGATACAACCGCCTGAGACCCAGTGCCCTCAAAATGTGCAGCGATTCGCATCTCAATGTCCGTCGTCGTGTTCAGTATATCCATCTGAGTCATTATCCCACCTTCTGACAATCTACAGCCGTGAGGTTGCCACGAGTCGTTGTGCGAGATTTCATGGGCTGATTGTAGCGGAGTGGCAGGATGGGTTGATCTCAGGAAACTGTTGGAACCGTTGGTCCTGGCACCAAAAAATTTTGCTTCTGGAGCCAACGGTCAGATTCGAACTGACGACCTAGTGATTACGAATCTCAGAACTGCGTATTCGCGAGTCTCTGAAATTCCTTTGAGTTTCAACCACAAGTCACACTAAAACGATTTATGTCAATTACTTAATACTGAAAATCCGTCGGATTTTATGAGAGTCCATTTCACCATCTCAGAGTTCTGCGCAACGTCGGGGTGTCAAGAGGGTGTCAGAAAGCTGACGGAACAGGACCTCAGACCAACAGAAGGCTCTGTGCCACCCTAATTCCTTGGAAGATGTTTGAACTCGTCAGAGACTGCTGGGAGACCCATCAATTCACTGTGTTACGTCTGCGAGTTCCGGGCGGGCTCAACGGCTCGTTTTCCTGCGACCAATCATCCTGTTCAGCCGGTTTGGTAATTGAACCGTCCACCACCGTTGCCCAGGGAATCACCTCTTTTAGCACGAATGCAGCCTTTCCGTAGCCGAAACTCGCTTGCTTCAAGTGGACCTTCGTTCTCAAGTAGACTTCCTTTGCGGTAATCTCCGGACCCGACCCCGTATACCAGATCGCCTCAATAGTCTCCGATGCTATTCCTGGGCTGACGATAGACAGATCTTCGGATTGGGAGGGAGGTGAGAGCGCTTTCTGCAACCCCTGGACTAAAGTTTCGCGTTCGTCAACCAACCTGGTTAGCCTTTTCAGGGTTGCGGTTCGCTTCCGCCGCAAGGTGAGTTCCAGCACAACGATCAAAGGGGCTAGCACAACGATCATGATGCTGATAGATGTTGGAATCATTAGATCTCCAAGGTACTACAACCGATCCCTAATATCCTGAAGGAGGCCACGGAGGATGTCGTTGGTCGCAGTCATTTGGTCCTCGATGATGCGAAGTTCTTTTGGGCCGCCTTTAAACTCCGTTATCCACCCGCCCACCAATTCAAGAAATTTGTTGATGACCACCCCAACAGATACGAAAATCGTCAGGAACCCCATCAGGTCGCTATTCGCTATTTGCATCTGTGACCTTCTTGTCTTCCCGTAAGTTTGACTGTATCCCCTGAAGCTGACGCCGCGCTTCCTTGATACGTCGTTCGACTTCATCGAGTTCACTTGGAGCGAGCGCAAACATCGCAGTTCGAGTTTCTCGCTGGCTATCGAGATACGTCAACGACCAAATGAATCCGCCAACGAGACGAGATTCGGCTCCTGAAGCTGGCAGAAACGCTGGGCAGATATTCGAATCTAGATACGTCGAGCCGATCGAAAATGCGACCCAAGCCTTTGCTGCCTCCTCCTCCTTGTCGGTGTATTGAAAAAGCTCCATGTAACGTTGCTCGTCGCCGGTCAGCGACACGTCGCTCAGGACGTTTCTGATTTCTTCAACAACTTCGGTCGGCGATGCACTTTTCTCCATGGCGGTCGATCGCACATACCCCATAACCCTGGCCGCCTTTCGCAAATCTCGATAATCGAGGTCGTAGCGATCAGCAATTGCCCTTATTGATTCCTCAGGTATGAGTATTCTGTGCATATATTCTTTGTTGTGCTCGAGAACGGCGACGAGAACATCAACTTCTGTTTTCGCGAAAACCCGCAGATCATTGAGGAATGCCTCGTTTTCCCTTAAATCTTCTGAGATTACTTGGCCAAGTGACTTACCCATCCGATTGTCTACCTTCCTTCGACCGGCGAACTGATATCAGGCTGCTCTTGACTCTCTCTCTGACATGGTAGCAGCAAACGGCTGACATGGTAGCACCAAACGGCCTGACCGCCATTTAGCCTCAGAGTCGGCATGGATAACATACAGACACGTCTCAGTTGTTCCCCTGCAAGACATTTGCACATGGCACCTCGGAGCGTACCAAGCTGAGCTAACTCGGTTTTGTTTATTCTCAGCTGTACAGTGCGTTTCCGAGCTTTTCCGTCGCATCCTGCTGCATCGTCGGTAGCACGTGCGAATAGGTGTCGAGGGTGATAACGACAGACGCGTGTCCGAGCCGCTCGCTCGCCACCTTCGGGTTAACGCCGGCGGCCAGCATGAGGGTCGCGCACGTGTGCCGAAGATCGTAGAGGGTCACCCGAGACTTGTACGTCGGCTTCTTGCGCGGAGGTTTCGGCGGGATCTCCTCAGCCAGTCCGGCGGCCTTCGCCACGCCCACGAGATCACGCTTAGCCACGTTGGAAATGTCTAGCGGCTCCCCGGTCAATGTCGTAAACACGAAACCGTCGGCGGGGTTGCCCTCGCCTTTCCAAACGCTCCCGGCTTCCATTCGTTCCTCAGCCTGAGCTCGTTTCCAGTCTTGGAGCGCCTCCACGGTTTGCGGAGGTAGCGGAATCGAGCGCTTCCCGCGGGCCGTCTTCGGTTCCCTTAGCCGCCAGCCTTCCTTGTCGCGCACTAGCGCGTGACGGACCCTCACCATGCCCGTCTTGAGGTCAACGTCAGGCCAACGAAGCCCAAATATCTCTGACGGCCTCATGCCAGTCGTCAACGCAAGCTCGAAGAACGCCCCGAGCCTGTACACCGGCTTCCCCTTTTCATCCCGAACCCGTGCCACCTCGAGAAATAACTTCGCCTGTGGCTGATCCAGCGGATGCATTTCGCGAACCGGCTTCCGCTTTGGCAGCTCTAGGCCCGCGGCAGGATTCGCAGACAGCATGCGCCACTTGACCGCCTGGGAGAGGGCGTTGTGCAGGATCGAGTGGGCGTACCGCACTGTTCGCGCCGAAAGCCCTCGCTCAAGGAGCTTCCGGTAAACACGCTGAATCGCGATCGGTTGAAGGTCGCAAAGCTTGCGCCTGCCCAGATCCGGCTCGAGATACTCAGCAATTACTCGACCGTAGCTCTCGGCCGTATTCTCCCGCAGGGACGCCCGAGCCTCTTCGAGCCATTGTCTGAGGTAAACCGCCGTCGTCAGCTCAGAGGGTTTGATCACGCCACCGGCTCGTTTTTCTTCAATTCTCTCCTCGAGATACGTCTTCGCGTCTCGCTCAAGCTTGAACGTTCTTCGCAAATACTCCGTCTGCCCCTTTTCGTTCTTGCCAGTCGGGACCTGCACCATCCAACTCACGGTTTTGACGGTTTTCCCAGTCCGCTTGCTGGTCCGTTTACCCTCGCGTTTTCTGATCAGTGATGGCATTGTCGGCCCCCTTTTCCTCTCTATACTCAAAGATATATCCGGTAACTCAAGGTGTCAATAGGGGGACAGAGTATTTTTACATATTGATTTACAATCACTTATACTATGACCTAGTGAATACTATTCTCTTGCACACAAGACGAAAACGGCGAAAAAGGGCCTGGCAGAACCCATCTCAGGCCCCGCCAGTCCCCGCCGGAGGTGAAAGGCCACCCTTAGCCTATTATTCGCCAACCGGCCGCCGCAGCGGGAACAGGATCTCGGTCGCAATGTGCGTGAACATCCACGCGATGTCCGGGTCGGTCGCGGCCCGAGCCCGGGCGGCAGCCTGCCCCACCCAGGCGCGGGGGACGCCGTTGGTACGGAACCAGTCGGCGCCGCTTGCCGTGTCGCGGCGCACGTGCTCGCGACCGTAACTGGCCGACCGCGCAAGCCACCCAAGCCGCACCGCGGTCTGTTGGCGCTGTTGGTCGTCGATCGCGATCAGCGCCCTTCTTGCGCGTGTCAAATTCCTACGATCCATATTCACCTCCCATCGGCCACCGAAGTAGTCGTCCGTCTGAGCCCTCGAATCCGTCGAGCCGACGATTCAGCTCCTCGACCGTCTGGGCAAGCTCGACCGTCTCCATCGCCCTGAGCAGCACACTTGCCCCATAAATTGCCGATCGCAACCGTACCGTAGCGTCAGCGGGCAAGGCCGGGTCTCGTAGCTCGACCATCACTTCGACGAGGTACGCGACGAGGCCTCCATACGGCGAGGCTTCCCCAATACGTTCAAGGCGCCGTCGCCAGCTCGAGCGGCCACCCCGACGGGACATCTCAACGTGCTCCTCTCGGCAGGCGGGGTCGTGCATTCTGCAGAAGTCGGAATTCCTCAAGGGCCGAGCCATGCACGATCCGCCGTCCGCCCGCACGCCCTCGCAGCGGCGGCCACCCGGGGGGGACACTGGTGAACCGGTCCGCTTTGAACCGCTCACTTCAGCCCTATCCGCTCGCGGTTCTCACGCGAGAGCCTGGACGGTGACATCGGTGGCGAGGGCTCAGGGAGCGCGCCTCGAATCGCCTCGGACCGGCGCTGCCGCGCCAGCCGTGCGACGGGGTCTTCGGATTGACCGCTGACGCTGGATCGGTAAATCGAGTCAGCCTCGAGCGATCCGTCCTGGACGTCCTGGAGCGCCTCTCGCGACTCAAGCTCGGCGGCCGGCAACGGAACCTCCTCGCCCACCTCCATGATCGCCGCAGCGTCACCGAGGCCGATTTCGCCGACCCCGAGTCGACGACGCACCTCGCTGAGAATCAAGGCTGCCAACACCGTGTTGTCGGTTCGGCCGGCCTCGAGCACGCCCTGATACAGGTCAGTCGAGGTCAGGCCGCGGAGCAGGCTCGCCCGGCCAGCGACGTCTGCTGGCTTCGCCTCGAGCATCCCTCGAATCCGGATCGCGTCGTTGCCGTAGTGGGTGGCCAGCAACTTCTGAGCAAGGGCACCGCGGTCGAGCAGTTCGTTCCACGCCGCCGTGAAGTTATCCACGAATTCCTGCCGCAGCTCCGCACTTCTGCGACTTTTGGCGGTGTCGGTCAAATCCTTGCTGGACCTGACCCGGTCAACCTGGTCGTCAAGCGCCTGGGCCGCGCCTCGAAGCTCCCCGAGAGTTTTGCCTTGGATGGCGGCCAACGCCTTCGCTGTCGATGAGCTTTTCGGAAGCTCCGTCAATGGGTCTAAAATTCGATCGATCATCTACTTTTCCTTTCATCATCGGGCCGCAGCCCGCAGGGTTTTCGGCATGGGGCAGCCGGGCTTGGTTTTGGTGTGCCATTCCTCGAATGAGAGCCGGTCGATGAGCGGCCCCTTGGCGCAATCTTCCAAGAACACGCTGAAGGCGATTTTGTCTCCCCACCGGCGCACGTCCTCGGGGTCCGGCCAGACGTCGGCATCGTCCGGGGTGTCGTCCGGGGTTGGGTCAGACTCGGTTGAAGCCTCTGATCCCAAACACAAGTCCCCCTTGAGGGGGGTTTGGGGGGAGTCAGCAGTTGTCAGAGCAGTTATCAGAGCAGTTTGGGTCCGGGTCTCGGACGGGTTACGGTCCAGCACCTGAACGGCTTCATCTCCGGATTCTGGACGGGTCTGAGATCTGGACGGGTCCGGGAATTGGACGGGTCCAGAATCTGGAGGGTCCTTCAGCTTTTCCAGATGGAGCCGATAGTGATTGACAGGCCGACGATGGCGATTCAGTCGGACGGTCGACGTTGCCAACCCCCGAGCCCGAAGCTTCCGCAACCGGCTGAAGACCGTAGCCCGGCTAACCCCGAGCAGCCGGGCAAGGGTCGACACCGCCGGATTGCAGAGGCCAGTATCGTTGTTCCGCACGAGCACGAAGACGGCGAGCACATTTCGCAAATGTTCCTCGAGTTCGTGTTCTGTACTCCAGATGGCCCTGAGGTCATCCAGGGGCCGGTAGGGCGGTCCGGTGGACGCAGGCATGGCGCACCTCAGCCGGCGCCATCAGCCGCAGCAGTAGAATCGTTCGGGTTTTTCTTCCAGCCGCCCTCGAAGCCGCCGCCGCCTTGGTCGAGCCACTCCCGAAGCCGTGCACGATGCACGTACAGCCTGCGGCCGAGCTGGACCACGAGTCCCGGCGGAAAAACGTTTCCATCGCGCAGCTTGTAGAATCTCGGTGGAGTCAGCAGGCCAGAGGTTGCGCCCTCAAGCTCTCGCACTTCAAGATATTCGTTACTCATCGAAGCCTCCAGATCCGGTGACGGCTGAGGTTCTCCCCGCTGCCGGTAAGGCTTCTCGCCTGAGTGAGTAATTTTTGTCTTGGATTGCCAGCGGCTTCTCGCCGCAGTGATCTTCTCGATCGCGTAGGTCGAGTGTACAGGAACCTCAATCGGTGTCAAACAGGCGTCGGACGTTTCGATGAGCACTCAGCAATCGCCACAGGCCAGGTTGGACAGCACTACACCTGTGGGGTTTGCTCTTAGTGATTAGAAGCGTCGTTGGGCGTGGGCGTGGCGTCAGGCGATGGGGTAGGCGACTTCCTGAATCGGGCACCTAACAGGCCGTCAAAACTCTCAGGCATTCTCTCTTGTGAAAGTTCAAGAACTGACCGCCATGTTACGAACGTGAGCGTGTCGGGATCGAACCGTTTCAGCAAGACTCCACGCTCAAAGGTCCGCAACACGGCCACAGGAATAACGCCTTCATCCGAATCAGCCAAACGCATTTGATGAGTTGGGCGGTCACGAAGCTGCACATCAATTTTGGCGTCCATCCAGCCGCCCGATCCTGTCACCAAGACAAAAAGGGGAATCAAGTAAGCCAACCAGCGCTGCCAAGGCGGATGTCTCTGCTGGATTCTCGGGTGCGACAGGATCCAGGCCGCAATTGCAGACCACGCGATAAACAGTGCAAAGGGTACACCTGGGAAAAACGGGTCCCCGATCAAGACGTACCCTATTATCACTAGCACGCCTACTCCAAGGAACACCAAATACGGAGATGCCCGAAAAATTCGTGTGAGTTTTGGGTTGGGCGAGGAACCGATTATCTCATCCTCGGTCAGGCCGCCCTCGATTCGCCGCGTCACCATTTCCCAGACAACGAATGAGAGAATTCCCAATAGAAAGGGTGGAAGCCATAACAGCCCACTTCGAACATGATCGGCTATTGAAGTTGGCATGACATCGAAGCCTGCCCCAATTGTGTTGAAATACATCAAATCGTAGACAACAGAACCAGAAAAGGCTGCCGCAACAGCACCGGTCAGAATGGTCGGAAGAAACGATATCCAAGTTGGTGGAGTTGATTTTGAATCTTCCACCTACCTAGATTAGGCAGAATCCTCGTCTTCGGCAACACTGTCGGGCCTGTTCTTCCAAAGGTGACGAATCTCAGGGTGTCAAATGGGTGTCAAAGGCACTGAAAACGGCGGCACAGAGCTTCCGTCGTTTTCAGCTAAATCTTTTATTTTCAATGGAGCCAACGGTCAGATTCGAACTGACGACCTAGTGATTACGAATCAAGTTGAGTCGATATGCTCAGGTGATTATGAGTGTTGACAAGTGTTACCCACATGCGCTATACACTGTATATGAGTGTTCCCAAGTGTTTATGTCGATGTGGGACTAGTACCACGCCAGAGGGCAGGTTTCAGAGCTCTGTGGGCCGACGGTGGGCCTAATCGTGGCGAAACGAAAACCGTTCAAGTTGACGAAGACCTCGGTGGCAAAGCTGACGACTACCAAACCCGGTGGGGAACGATTCTCCGATTCCGTGCTCCCGGGCTTTGGCGTCCGCGTCCATCCGACCGGCCGCGCTGTGTACTTCATCCGTTTCGGCCCCCGTGACCACCGGCAAATCATGAACCTTGGAACGGTGGACGAGATCACGCCAGAGGACGCCCGGGAAGAGGGCCGTGAGGTCCTCAAGGCATACCGCAAGGGTGAGGACCCCAGGGTCGAGCAAGAGGCCGCGTTGACCACGTTTGCCGGCTGGGTGGACCATTATCTCGCCGGGGTCCGCGACAGGAAGAAAGACCCGCGCCCCGACCTACGCTATCTTGGAATCGCGAAGGCCCGGTGGAAGCACCACACGCTGAAACAAGTCACCCGAACAGAGATCAAATCGGCGTTGAAGGCCGTACTAGTGGCCGGGCAGCGCCGGCACCAGGACCGGCTTACCAAGGCCCGTGGGGAGGACCACGCGGCGAGGGTGAAACGGCTCGAGGCGATCAATCGCCCAGGGTACACACAGGCGAATAGGTGGTTGGCCTCGATCCGCGCCTGCCTCGCCGAGGCTCTACTTGACGGGAAGATTACGACCAACCCGGCGTTGACGGTGCCACTTTACCGGGAAAATCCCCCCCGGAACAAGGTGTTGAAGGACGCCGCGATGAAGCGATTTATCGACGCCATCAACGCGGAACCCGACCCGTTCATCAGGGCGGCGTTCAAGCTCTTGGTGGAGACCGGCGCCCGAACTTCTGAGGTTCTGCGAGCGAGGTGGGTTGACTTCGATCTGGACAGCGCGACGTGGATCATTCCATCGACCAAGGCCGGGGACCCGCAGCCGGTGGCGCTGGCGGCGCAAACCGTGGGTATGCTCAGAAGACTCCCCCACCCGGGTCCGTATGTGATCCCTGGCCGCGCTGACGACAAACCCCGTACTGACCTCAAGCGACCGTGGGAGAGGATTAGAACGGCGGCCAGGCTCCCCGCCGACGTCCACATCCACGACCTTAGAAGGACGTTCGGGTTGAAGGTGGCAAAAGATGCCGGCCTGTGGGTGGCGTCAAAGGTGTTGCGGCACTCCGACGTCCGGGTAACTCAAAAGGTTTACGCCCCGTTGGGCGTGGATGACATCCGCGATGCGGTCGAACGTGCGCAGCGATCCACCGACAAAGTGGTGCCAATCAGAAAACGCGGCTGAGGCCGAATGACTTCCTCATTCCATTTTGGTGATTTACAACCCTCTTTGGTGTTTGTGCTTGATTCTGTGCTCTGAGGTGGGATTAATGGATATAGTAAAGAATGCGTCGAAAAATTTGACAAGGTGTCCTCTAGAGTGTACATTGGCTGTGGGATAGTTTGTCCCGCTTACACCCGCCCACCGAGGCGGGTTTTTCATATCAGTGAATAACTCAACGACCTCCACCAACCCGCATGTGCGCGGTCGGGAAAGGTTTCCCCCGCCGCCACTCATATCGAGATCCCCCTACCCGCCTTTGGCGGGTTTTTTTATGCCCGGACAACAGGGAGTCAGAGCATGGCACTAGAAAAAATCGACCACGTCGAGAAAACGCTGAACATCAGCAAAGACCACGCGCACAAGCTGGTGCGCGAGGGCGTCATCGCGCCGCCTGTCGTCGTCAGGGTCGGCGGCTCCGTTCGCATCAACGCTGCCGAGCTCGAGAAGTGGATCGCGGGCGGCGGCGCCGGCTACGACGACGAGACCCGGCAGCGATCAGCGGCATGAGGAAGAAGGTGGAATGTGCAAGAGATTGAACCCCTAGTGACATCAACCAAAACGGCGCGTGTGTTGGGGATCACCCCCGCCACGCTGAGGAAATGGAGATGGCGCGGGGTTGGGCCGGCGTTCATCAAACTCAGTGACGACCCGGGCGGTCGGGTCATGTACTCACCCGCTACAATCCGTGAGTGGATCGAGGCGCACACCGCGGGTGGTGCAACATGAACACCCGAAATGCCAAACCCGCCGGGAGGCAACCGGCGGGCGACGAATCTTGCGAGCACCAATCTCAACCCGACTATAGCACCTTCGACGATCTCGAGCGAACGTTTTACACCTACGTCTATCACGGTGGCCAGCTAGAGCTCGAGGACTGGTTCGAAGCAAAGACAAATTTCCTCCACGAGGAGCCACCACTCCGCGATGTCGAGCACATCGTGAGAACGCGCTACGCGGTCGAGATGTGCGGGGCGACACGATGATGGCCGCAAACCCAACCCTCGACGCGGCCCTCGAGTACGCCGAGAGGCTCAGCTGGCGAGTGTTCCCGCTCGCCGGCAAGGTTCCGCTCGAGGACTCCCACGGCGTCAACGACGCCTCGTCAAATCCCGACCAGGTCCGGGCGCTGTGGGGCCGCTTTCCCGGCAAGAACATCGGTGTTGCCGGTGGGCCCGGGTCTGGGGTGTGGTTTCTCGACGTGGACCCGCGCCACGGTGGCGGCGCCACGCTCGAGACGCTCACGGCGCAACACGGCGAGCTCCCCGACACCCCGCGACAGGACACTGGGGGCGGCGGCGAGCACTACGTGTTCGCATGGCCGGATGATGGCCGCGTGGTTCGGTCTCGAGGTGGGATTGCTCAGGGCATCGACACCCGCGGCGCCGGGGGATATGTGGTAGTCGCTCCATCGATCCACCCGGAGACCGGTCAGGTGAGGCAGGTCGATAAGCCTCCCCAGCCCCTCCCCGGTAACATCCGTCTTATAGAGATTCAGTTCCCTCAATTCGACCAATCCGGTGAGACTGGCCATTCCCCTATCGGTGACGGGATTCCCCTGCAGGTCCAACTCCCGGAGATTGGTAAGATTTTGAATGCGGGCGAGCCCGGCGTCGGTGATA
>SDBS01006083.1_pt1 | contig 11754 bp, 23 predicted proteins | sample 2277091 | NCBI WGS metagenome assembly SDBS01 (sample SAMN10404972, study PRJNA504765) | marine sediment metagenome | isolation source: marine sediment core GS10_PC15, 163 cmbsf | place: Arctic Ocean: Southern Knipovich Ridge | collected 2010 | reverse complement strand
CCGTCTGGTCCGCGAAATTAATTCGGACCGCTGGGGGGCTGACCAGTTGTACGGCTGGCTGGTTCGGGTAGGACCCGGCGATGTGGAAACGCGGAATAGCAACCTTCATGAAGGATTGGAAGCCGGGCAAATGCTGCGGAACGCCTAGGCGATTTCGGATGGGTCTGGTTTGAATCAGACTATCCCATACCAGCCGTTGCGCATCGGTGAGCCGTTGCCAATGCCTTACGGCGTTGATGTAGATGGCCTGTTCGTTCAGCATGGCCGGGGTTTTTTGGGAGCGCTTCCCCGGTCGGGCGCGGACGATATTTCCGCCCGCGCCACTGAGGAATTGAAGACCTCCGACGCCGCCCGATATGGCGCCTACCAACGCGCTGGGGGTAAAAATGGCCACGGCTACGGAAGCGGATTGCTCGCGAACGTCCATTCGAAGCCGATTGACGGTCTCTGCTGGCCTATACGGCTCATTCGCAAGGGGATGCCCGTCTCGGCGCTGGCCGCCTCTGCCGTTCGCCTCATGAGCCCAACTGGGACGCGAATCTTCTGTTCCCCTGGGGCTAATTGGGCTAATTGGTCCTCGATGTATTGGATTCCAAGGTCTAAAAATCGCTCGCTAGCCAGTGCAAGGCGCAGCTGGAATGCGTCGGGCTCGGAGATGTCCTCGCCTTGGGCCTCGTAGGCCGCGATACGGGCGGTTATGAGGTCGAAGGCGTCTATGGCGAGCATCAGGAGGTTCATCGCCTCTATACGGTCTATCGAGCGCGTTTTGATGATTTCGCCGTTAGGCCCGACCATCTCGGTAGTGATGCACCCTGCCGCCACCATCGCGACGCAGAGCAAAAGCGTGAAAATGCGGGGTATCACTTTCATTTGGATCCTTTCTGGGCAAAAGTTGCCCGTTGTCGTTACGTAATTGTGCGGTCGAGCGCGGCGGGGCCGCGCAACCCCTCCAAGTTTATCAGAAAAGCGCGAATATACCACGCTCGATTTTCTTGGATAGCCCCCCATATGGCTAGAAACTCGTCTTTCACGAACACGGGGTTCGTTTGCCCATCGTCGCGCCGCAACGTGTGGTATTGGGGCTGGGCGAAGGAATTTGACGCACTGCTCCCCGCCTGCGCGATGTCGAATTTGGAGAAAAACCCAGTGATTGGGCTTCCGGTGAAATTGATTCGCGCCGTTTCCGATGGCACTGCTTGCACGAAGAGATTGCTCAGCGGGAAGGCCGCGGGCTCGGCGAGAACGGGGGCCGGTTGGTTGATGGATGCCCCGTTATAGAGTAGCTGCGAGGACAGCTCTACGAACCAGTTAAACCCAGATAGCACAAGGGGTTCCCCTAGGGAATTGAAGCGTGCGGGGGCCGTTGCAGCCGCCCAGGTGTCCCAATCGGCGCGCTGGGCGTCGGTCAGGTTCACCCATTCGGATGATGCCCGAATCATAGTGTTCCCGGTCGTGGCCTGCGCCTGGTTGCGGGTCTTCGGTGGGCGCTTCCAGGCTTTCACGTATGAGCCGGATTTGTTGGCGCTGAACGTGTTCCCGGCGACCGTGCCACGGATGCCAATGACCACCGGACCGAGTTTAATGATAGCCATCCGTGCTCCTTGGGCTGCGCCCCGGGGGTGTCCTGCTCAGGTTGGCGACCATACGAAGGACGATTTAACCCCCGGAGCGAAGGCGAATTGTGATTATGGCGTGTCGGTCACAACCCCCGACGTGCGACGTGGCGGACTCAGTAGGCCGCTGTTTTGGTCAAGGACGGAAATCCACTGATGGACCGTTACGCCCACCACCAGCGTACCGAATCGCGTTTCGATGAGCGATTGAGAATCGAAGGGCGAAGCCTGGGCGGCGGCGCTTTCCCCTAGAAACCGGAGCCGGTTGGTGACGTAGTTGATGCCTGCCGAGTTCGTCACGGCTCCTTGGATCCACAACGACTCAGCCGCGCCGAGGGGCGTAGCGGTGAATGCAAGGTCGAAAGTTCCACCGACGCCGATGTCTACCGTGCTCGTGAGGGTCGTCAGGGCGTCGGGCGCCACAACGATGGGCGGCGAATTGACGGCGGCGATTCCAACGGCCAACAGGCGCGCATTCAGCTGAATGAACGCGGCGTTTGGCGCGAGGTTCTGCACTTGGCCGAGTCGGTCAACGATGGGATTCTGGTCTGCCCACTCTTTCCAGGCGAGGCGTTCGCCGGTCGTGAGGCCGGACCATGCCGTGCTCAGATTGCTCAACGAGGCGCGGGTGCCCAACTGGAACGAGGTATTTGGGTTAACCGGGATTGCTCGGGCGCGTAGATACGCGCCGTAGCGGTTCCTGCTGGCGGTCACTGCTCCGACTGAGCCGGACATTGCGCCAACGAGGCCTGACGATATAAATTTCACGGCGAAAGCTCCTTTTTCCACACCTCGAAGACTGAGCGCTCAATCCGTAGAAAGTAGCCGCAGTAGTAGTAGGGGGTGTGAATTTGTGGACAAGGTCGCCTTAGCAACAACACCAGAGCAACGGCAGTATACCCAAACCACCGCGCTAGTGCAAGCCCTATTCCGTGGATAAGCTGTGGAGCGGCGGTGGAAACACGGTGCATGGATTGTGAGAAACCCATGTACTAGCGCGGTAGCATGTGGATAACCCCCGGCTTATCCACCGGGGGTCCACACAGTTTGAACAGGTAAAATTACGAGGCGTGGCGGCTTGCGGCTTCGAATGCGAGGATATCCACCCGCGAGAACCGGATTGAATTACCAAAACGGTGTCTAGGTAGCTTCCAGCCTTCGACCGTTTTACGGCTCAATGCGTACCGTTTCGCCAAATCATCCGTAGTGAAAAACTCGGATTCCGCTGACTCGGCGATGCGAGCGCAGTCTATAGCAACGTCGGCCAGGGCGCAAGTTGCATTGATGTCGGCCCCGGTGGTAATGGCGGTCCAGAGCTTCGCGCGTGCCTGCTTTGCTGCCAGTTCGACCGCTGTCGGCGGGATCCTCGGGGGTTTGGGTCCGGATGTAGAGTTTTGGGCGTGACGGGCCATTGCGGGGGCCTCCTGGGGGTTATTTGTCGTTCGAGTGGGCTTCCATAATGAGTACATCTAGTTGGGGCTGCTCGGCGAATTCACGCCCATCGAGGAGCATTGCGCCATTGTTGGGCCGCTGGACGGTGAGAAAGGCGATTGTTGCGTCGTCTTCGTCGACGTGGATGGTGTACGTTAGTCCTGCTCTCATTGACGATAGTATGTAGTGTGGCACTGGCTACGCCTCCTTTCGAGGGATTGGCAGTATATTCGATTCCTCGGGCTGTGCTGGCTGCTGGCCTTCTTCCGGCCACTTGATGGCTACCGCGTGCTCGAGGTCTTGCTCGTTGAAGCTGAGATACGCCACGGTTGACGCCGGCGACCGATGACGGAGCGCTCGCTGTACGGCGAAGATGTCGCCGAAGTGGTCGAACATCGTTGCAGCATAGGTCTTACGCATCGAATGCGTTGCTAATTCGCCCAACGCCCCATCTAGTCCGGCGCAAGTGTAGGCCGCGCAGAGTGTTCGGTGTGCCTGCATTCGAGATATTGGCTGATTGGATCCACTGCGGGAAATGAACAGGGGGGAGTCCGCGGCGACTGCGTAGCGTTGCCGATAATCGAAGAGCCACCGATTGATTAATGGGCGGGTGGCCGGGGCGATATGTGCCGATTGGCCTCGTTTCCGGCCCTTGACGTTTCGGCGCGCGATTCGGATTTGTTCGGGGATGCGACCGGCCCGCCACACGTCGCCGAAGTCGATGCTGAGGAGCTCCGAAATGCGGAATCCAGTAGTAATACCAAGCCAGAACAACACCCGGTTGCGGTGTTCCATCTCTCCGGTGAATTGCTCCGAGACGGCTTTTACCTCGTCGTCGGTGAGGGGTCGGCAGCCTATCATTTCGGGATTCTTCTTAATGTACGCGGGGGATCCAGTCGAATGCGCGATTCGAGTGGTAAGCTACGAGAATTCGCAGGGAGGGCGAACGTCTGCAACTCGTGGTTATCGTGGATACTGAGACGGGAAACGCCGCGCCTATTGCCGACTGCTCGTTTTGTCGGTCGCTCGTCGCTCATGAGAAACCGTCAGCCGGCGCCAGAATGAGATGCGAAGCGTCACATTGGCATTCGTCGCACTCCGTTTGGAGCGCTGCATTCCATATCGACCCCCGATAGAGGGGCGCCCGACGCCCGGTGCACCGGTAATTCACCCAATCGGTTTCCCTGCAGAACCAATGCAAATCTAAGTGATTTCTGCACGAGAGATGGACATACGTCATCGGTCGCGGCGCAGTTCGAAATAGGCCGGGGCGAGAATGCAGAGCACCGGCCCGACGCAAACACGCAACAGTGGCCGTGAAGGCATAGGGGCCTACGATGCTCGAAGCGCCGATATTCAGGACGTCCGCGCTCGTTGGCCCAATCGTCGCCCAACAAAGCGCCGCGTCTCGAATCGCTGCAAGTCCATTATACGAACCGAATCCCCGAAGGTAAACGGACGGATGGACGATGACTCCGTCATTAAAACGCTGCATTTCGCGAGTTGTAAACATTGCGAGCTCCTATAAACCACTGTATTGTATGATGTTAAACATTACATCCATGATGGGAATTATTGAGGACAAAATGAGGAAAACCCCCGAAAGTACGGTGAGCACCCCCAAAATCGGCAAGACGACGAACGCGCCCAGCATGTCCAAGCACGAGTCGGACCGTGAGACCCCCATCAAATTGATTTCCTGGCGTTGTACGGGCATTCTGGCTACCTCCTGACGTCCCATAGTCCAACCGATTCGACGCCGTCTGTGCCACCCCAAGATATCCCATATCGTGAAACGTCGGCGCGGCGAAGCCGCTCCTTGGGTGGGCGGGCGGGGTTTCCCCAATGTGCTAATAGTGTGAATACTACGGCGACAAACACACGTAGACCCATATTTGACGGGGTTCGCACAGAAGGGGCAAACAAAATGAGTAGGCATCAGTCGAGAAGCACGTCGATGATGGCATCGGCCTCAGCATCGGAAAGCTCGCTGGACAAAACGAGCGATGAAGGGGGATCCGGAATACACATGAGCCGAGCGGCTTCGACCTGAGCATCGAAGATGGAACCGGGGGACGATGCCGGATGACATATCGCCGCTATCGCCGAAAACAAATCGCCTTGCATAATCAATACCTCCGTTTGGTTCGCCAACCTTAATCTACATATATTATACCACAGATATACATAGAAGTCAAGTACTTTCCTGAGAAACTTTGCGAAAATAACGAAGGTTACAAACCCAAGAAACGTAACATTGATGGCGGCGAAGGCGCCGCATGACGGGAAGCCCCACGGATTTTAGCGGGCAGAGAGTCGAGCAGGGACGGTGCCGATTTTGGCCCTCGGATTTTGGCCCCCGTTTTGCTCTTTTGATGACCGGCTCGTTTCTTGCGTAGGGTGCGCCCCGCCAGCTACATCGGCGGAAAAGGCGCAACCGGAAGCAAGAAACGAGACGGGCAGCAAAAGCGCCTCGCGTTCGCAAAACGGGGGCCAAAATCCGAGGGCCAAAATCGGCACCGTCCCTGCCTCTCTGCCCGCTAAAATCCGTGGGGCTTCCCGTCCCCCAAATGATAGAGCATAATATAGACCTACGCCATAACATCATAGAACATAGGCACATACATCACCCTAGAAGCCTACATCATCGTAAATATGACCTCATCGCGGAGCGGCCCATCGACATCCCCGGCTCTTAGGGGATGTCGGGGGGCCGCGTAGCTGCCTTGCGACGATGCCCAGCGGAGGCCGCGCCGGAAGGGTCCGGGCTCTTTCGGACCATTCGGGCGCGTCCGGAGCGGTGCGCCTGCGTGTTTTCTGCAGGATGACTAAGCGGGCCGGGCCGTCCGCTGCTCTTTGCGGACGGTCGGGGCCGCACGCCGAAGCCCGAGCCCTAGCGGAGACGCCGGAAAGGGATAGAGACCAGTCTTTTCCACCCCTTCTGACGTCGTAGCGTGCATAAATGAGAGCATTCGCCGGGGTCGTAGTCTGCCGTCATCCATCCACGCAAATCACAATATTACAAAACATGATATTCGACGTAAACACCCCTCTACTACTGCTCTTTCGCGTATTACGTAGTGCTAGAAAGCGTGTTAATAGCGTCTCCTGAACGCGTCTTTTAGGTCTACCTATAGGGGGATCCTCGTATCGTTTTCGTATGCTTGTCGCATGGTTACTATATAGCGTTATAGGGCACTTACGGGCCTTTCTCGTCTTAACCATGGTTGTTTCACTGGGCGCTCTTGTGGGCGAAGCCCATGATTTCGGGCCTTGGATGGATTCCCCCCCTGCCTATGCCGGTGAATCGCGCCGACGCGGACATCGCGATTCTGTCAGGCGCGGGCGCCCTGACCATGCTTTCAGTGTTTGCCTTTTGGCGCAAGAACGACGGTAAGCCTGTGTTTGATTGACAGATAGTGTGCTCGATGCTTAAATGCTTGCCGATCGCCAAATTCGGTCAACAATATAAAACCGGGCGGGTTGCTGCGTGGGAATCGGCGAGGGAACGCCCCTCTATGCTGGTAAACCGATACAAGCCCGCCCGGTTTCGGGTGGTTTGAGACGTTGGCGGCGGGTTGCGGGCCTACTCGCGGGGGCAGTCCTGGGCTGCATGCGAGTACCTAGAAAAGGCACCGCCAACGAGATTGGAGCGCGGCCCCGGCCTCTTTCGCGTGGTCTAAACTGGGGAGTTCCAACCATAAAGGCACCGGGGCCGCGCAAAGTCATCACGAGCGCACGGTTAGCCGGGCGCTGTTGTCGTCTTCGGCGCTCTTGAAATTGAATCGACGCGCTATAACTTGGTCCAGCGAGCCGCCTAATTCCGTACAAAGTAGGTCGAGGGCGGTCACTCCGTCCGCGATTTCGTCGAATATCGGGCCTGCGCCGGGGTTCTCGTCGTTGGTGTACTCCCGCACGAGGCGGCAAAGGGCTCCGATCGAATCGGCGGCAGTGAGCGCCCAGTCGGTCTCGTTCCATTCGACGTTTTCGGGGTATTCCTCTTCGTGGCGCGTCGTGTTGGCCGCTGAGAATCGTCTCAGCGTCAATAATGGCGTGGTCGGCATGCTCTTTTCTCCTTCGGTTGGTTTTGCCTATCCGAACATCGCGTCCGCTTCGGCGTTAAAGGCATCGAGGTCGATTTCGAAGAATTCCGCAATCAGGGCCTCGGCCTCGGATTCCTCTACAAGGTCTTTCCCGGCCAAGAATTCGAAGAATTCGCCGCATGTCGCGTGCTCCTCCTTGACCTTTCCTAACTTCTCGTGCTGTGGGTACTTGTCGGCCATGACTCCTCCCTCGTTGTTGGTCGCCTTCGTTCAAAATTGGAACGTGCCGGGGATTATCGGACATCGAGAACGCCGGGCATTCCCGCGGGGGCGTCCTACCCCAGCACGCAAAAATCATATCTCCTCGGGGATGGGTTTCCCTACGGGAAACAACTCGTATTGCTTCGCCCTCGAGAGCTTGGATCGTAGCGTTCTGTAAAGATGTTGGGGCCGGTCGTGGTCAAGGTGGCATTGCTGGCACAGTAGCGCGAGGTTGCCGTGGTCGTTGTTGTTGCGGTCCCAGTCGAGATGGGCCACCGTGCAAACGCAAAGAATCGCCGCACGAGCTCCCACGGGGCCGCTGGCGATGCGATGCGGGGGTGTGAGTCCTTCCGTCCGCTCCGATTCGGGCACGCGCTCTGACGGCCTCGGGCGCTCGTACTTCTGCCATGTGCGGTTGTGCATTCGCCAAATCATGACTAAGTGGGGCGCACGGCAACGTTTACAGCGATTTAGGTCTCGATGACTGATTATCGCGCGAATCGTCGGCCACTGCGGGTGGTAGTTTTTGTAGTTGATGGGCATCGGGGCTACAGATTGCTCAGGTCGCGGGTGTGGATGAAATCGAAGCGGCCCGCGAATTTGACCCAAACGTCCATATCTTTGGCGATTTCCTCGGGTTTTTTCTGCTTTCCGAGCAGCATCGACTGGCCGGGGATGGGCTCTATTCTCTTGCCTTTTTTGGTGACTTTCACCATTCGAACTTGGATTTGATACGGCATTAGTCGGGCTCCTCGTCGCTGGGTTCGGATTTGGACGCTATGTCTTTAAGTTCTTCTACAGCAAGGCCCTCGGCCCACATTCCGAGCATCATGCGGCAGGCTACAATGAGCCGGAAAAACTCCTTTTCGGCGACGGCCAAACTCTCGGCGTCGAAGAGGACGGCGGTGTAGTCCGGGGTCGCGTTTATGCGCGCGGCTCCATTGTCATCGCTTCGAAGGACTATCGTTATTTTCCAGGTCATTCGGGCTCCTCGTCGTCGTCGTCTTTCCAGTTTTCGGCCATGGCGTAGATTTCCTCTTGGAATCGGTCGGTAGCCTTGGCCTGTTCCTCCTCGCGCTCGGCCATTAAATCGAGGTCAACGTACTCGGAAAAGGCTGTGGATATTAGCTCGTTTGCTGCGTCGTCGGGCAGGGCTTCCCACTGGAAGGCCCCGGGACGGTCCGGGTTCTCAGGTAGGTCGAATCGCTTTTCGTCGCCTGGGTTTAGGCCGATGCGGTGCCACTCGAAATCACATTCGCACCAGCTGAACACGTCGCGCTCGGCGCTGATGGGGATTTGCATGCCTTTCTCGTCGAGGTCGCCGAAGTATAAAATTACTACTTGTGGATGTCCGAGGCGCTCCCATCGCTCCTCTATCTGCTTCGCCATGAGCCATTTAGCGGCTATTGAATAATCCCCGCCGAAAGCTCGCAAAATCGTATTTCGCGTGTAGTGCTCGAACTGGGCGGCCATCGCCTTGGCCTCGAAGGCGATTTCGACGTATGTACGCTGACCTTTCCACACGTCAAGGAGACACGATTGCTCCGCCGCTACGTACCCGGAGAGCCATTTTACGGGGGTTTCCCACCCGTCACCGGCGTAGATTGGGGGGCGCGTGTCGTCGGCGAGGGTGTCCGGCGCCCAGTCCTGATAGAACTCCTTCCGGGCCGTCGCTAGTAGGCCTTTGAGCGCTTTATAGTCGTCCTTGTTGCGCAACGTTCCCGCTTGCAGCAACGAGTAAAAGACCCAGCGGAGCGATACTTTATAGTTGACCGACTGAATATGCTTCATTGCGGCGTCAAGGATCTCGATGCCTCGGGCGCGCGGGTTCCAGGTCATCGGCGATACCCCCAGGTCCGGACCCAAATTAAGCGGTGGTAATTCTTTGCGCGGCCTTTGTTTGCAGTCATGGCGACTATTCCCAGCCGTCTGACACCGTGAATTTATGACGGCACTCATGGCAGCGCCATTTCCGGGGGGCGCCGTGCGGAGCGGTCGTGTTCGTGCAGACCGTTGTGGTCTTTCCGCATGCCGGGCACGGCCGTGGCCACCAGCCATCGGCGGGCTTTTTGGGTGCTGGCTCGATAAAAGCCGGGCGGGTTGCTGCATGGGAATCGATATATGTGCCCTCGTGCTTCCATCGTTCGCCGCACGTCGGGCAGTTCCATGCGTGGGGTAGTGCGAGTTCCTTGTCGTAATCGTGCGAATATGCTCTATGCCCGCTGCATTTCGGGCAATAGTAGGGCATCATTGGGCCATGGCTGGTGGCCACGGCCTCTTCGTCGGCCTCGGAGGCCTCTTCGGGGGCATCCTCGATATACGTGCCGTCATGTTCCCACAAAAACCCGCATTTTTGGCAGGCCCAGGTATGGGGAAGGGCCGCAGAAGTCTCGTAATCGGCTGAGAAAGCGGTTCTTTTCCTGCATTTCGGGCAGTACCCGGGTTCGATAGACACCGATGACGTGTATTTCGAGGCCTCCTGGGGCATTACAGGCGTTTTTTCGGGCTCTGAGCCGGGCGCTTCGGTCCATTCGAGCCGGAATGAGGCGGTAATCCTGATGGGCACGGGGGATCCTTTCAGTCGGTTCTCGGCGTCAACTGCGATTTCAGGTTATCTGGCAGCGGGATAGGCGGGTAGGGTCGGTATACGCCTTGGGTCATGCACTTTGCGCAGCCGATGGCAACGTGGGTGATTTCGTCAACGTTTACAAGCCATGCCGCGAAGGCGAGGCCGTGCTTGTTGCACGTCATTTGGGCCATTGTCACCTCTCCAGGAGGGGTAATGAGCGCGAGCGTTTCCGGAGGCTCCATCATCGCACGGGGGATCCTTTCAGTTGTTATCTGCGTCTGCCTGCTCTTGCATCCACTTCGGGACGGTTCCAGGGGGATCAGGTCGGTACAGGCTCATGATTTTGCAGCCGTGGCAGCCGAGCGTGTAGTGAAGCGCTCCTTCGAACAACACAAGCCCCATGCCTAAAGGCTTTCGGCATATCACGCACATGGCCGGGTGGACCTCGATAACCTTCCCGCTCTCTACGGCGGTCAAGATTTTGGGCCCTAGGGTCTGAGTGAGGCGCTGTCTCCCGTACTCGTGCATCATTACTCCAAATCCTCGAGCGTCATCGGGGGATTCGGCGCGTACATAGCCCCCCTTTTGCAGACGTGGCACCCAATCGAGAGGAACACGTCGCCCTCGTATATCCCGTAGCTCACGCTGAAATGGCTGGCGCAGACCGCGCATATGAGGGGCGTAGCGTCGAATTCTGACGTTGGCTTGAAGTGTACAAGCTGCTTAGGCGGAATCATGGCCGCTACGTCCCCGACAGTTCTTCTTTCCACTTCTTCGGCAACGCCCGCAGGTGAATCATGATGCTGTCAACTATCATTTTACGGGCGACGGGCGTCATAGTGAGCAGTTCGCCGTCGATGTGAACCACGATTTCCTCGTAGATGATATCGACGCTTTTCGTGACTTTTCCTTCAACCATGGCTCCTCCTTATTTGGGGTTCGTTAAGCCGCTATGGGCGGCGCTGTCGGTGCTGCTGGGGGTGGCTGGGCGACTAGGGAATGCATCTGAGGACACCTACAGCCCTCGCCATTGGCACAAGTCGGGATCCCGTGCATCTTCATCGAATGCCGCGACCGGATGAGGTTACGGATGATTTGCGAGGCGTGCAGGCCCTCTTTGTCCGCGAGTTCCTGCAGGCGCTGGCGGTCCTCGGGCTCAAGTAGCACGTTCAGTTGCTTCGATGTCGCGGGTAGGACCATGGTTGGGGCCTCCGTCATATACAGCCGTGGTGGTGGTTGGCATGAGGAGGCTAGTATCTAGCTGTACTAACGCGGTGGGTCGGAACCCCCACCGCTGTACGCCCGCCGCCAACCGATTGAAGTGGAGGCGCAGTGTATCATGCGGATGTGGAGTCTGTCAACCACTAATCTACATTAGCTTAGGGATGATTGACGGAAACGGTGTGGATAGGCGGTGGAGAACTGCCCTATCCTACTATGAAATCAGCCTTTGCGAAGGCCCCGGGCCTTGCCCGGACTTGCACGTATCGGGCCTGTATGAAAATTCGCCAGCCGGTCACGGGTAGAGAAAAGTCGCTTGGCCACGTCGGAATCAGCGTAATTAGTGAGGCCATGTCGTACTGTCCCGAAAACACGAGCCGCATGCGCCTCGGAGTCTTCCAAACGGTATGATTTACTGAGAATCCCGCGAATACCTGCACGCCTTCGGTGTCGAAAGGCGAGAGGTCGCCGACGTTGAATGTGATGCTCGCCGCCGTCTGGTCCGCGAAATTAATTCGGACCGCTGGGGGGCTGACCAGTTGTACGGCTGGCTGGTTCGGGTAGGACCCGGCGATGTGGAAACGCGGAATAGCAACCTTCATGAAGGATTGGAAGC
>SDBS01006082.1_pt1 | contig 11758 bp, 12 predicted proteins | sample 2277091 | NCBI WGS metagenome assembly SDBS01 (sample SAMN10404972, study PRJNA504765) | marine sediment metagenome | isolation source: marine sediment core GS10_PC15, 163 cmbsf | place: Arctic Ocean: Southern Knipovich Ridge | collected 2010 | reverse complement strand
GAGCGGCTGCCTCCTAAGCAGCAGGCCGCAGGTTCGAATCCTGCCAGTCCCACCCAGTTATTACAACCAGAGCATGTTTAGAATAAAACTTGCATTGTTCTCAGAATGGAGAACAACATTTCCTTTCCCGCAAAACTTTTTGGATCGAAGATTAGAGAGGCACTGCTCCGGCTATTTTTCACTAATCCTGAGTCCCGTTATTACACCCGCCAGCTTGAAAGTATGCTGAAATTCTCAGTTGGAAATCTACATCGAGAACTTAAGCACCTTCAGAAGATGGGTGTTCTAAGAAGCGAACGGGAAGGCAACCTCCTGTTCTATACAGCAAACACTCAATATCCTCTCTTTTCGGAGCTCAAGAATATTGTTGCCAAAACCATAGGGACTGAAGGAAAAATACGCGAAGTCCTGAGCACGCTTGAAGGAATAGAAATTGTTTTCATTTATGGCTCATTTGCTGCCCAAAAAGAAAGAGCAATGAGCGATATCGATCTATTCCTTATCGGTGAAGTTAATCAAGATCTTCTCAATGAAAAACTCAAAGATTTGGAAACCTCACTCGCCCGAGAAATCAATTATGTATCAATGGCAAAGAAAGAGTTTGAGAAGGAACTAAAAAAGAAGTCTCCTTTCGTCCTAAAAATACTCAAAGAACCAAAAATAGCAATAATCGGGGATGCGAATGGATTTAGCAAACTGGCTTAAGAATGGCTCGATCAAGCGTTTCGAGCCCATAGGAACACAAACAGATGACTTATTAACCAGCGCAGGAGAAGATATTCAAGCAGCCCAAGAGATCATCGAATTGGACCGATATGGCATTTGCCGAGACACAACTTACCGAGGGCTATGCTTAAAGCCGGGATGGCGCTTATGTTTCATCTCGGATTCAGGCCAGAAGCAGGGAGCCACCACTTAATCAGTGTAAGATTCACTGAAAGAGCGCTTGGCAAGGAACATCAACGCTTGATTCTCGCCTTTGACAGACTACGCAGATCACGCCATAAGAGACTTTACGAGGGCAAAGAAGGAGCTTACAAAATCCCAAGCCGAGAACGCTATTAAGGATGCAGAAGAACTGCTAGCAGCTGTGAAAAAGAAGATATCATAATATTCTTTTGCTCAAAGCAAATAGCATCCTACCAGGTACTCCTATTTAGACACCCCGGGCTTTAAATATCAGGTTTATTCATTTTTTTGTTTAGATCTTTAATGACTGGTTCAATTTGCTTACGATACATGTTGACTATTATTCACAGTAATGGAAGATAGTCGTGCCTGCGCTTTGGTAAATGTCACCGACGGTGTAATAATGACCCCATAGTGACGGTTGAATTTTGACCCCCCGCTTTTAAGAACCGTCAATCTTTGATACCTCTAGAATAATGTTGATTAAAAGAAGGTATCATGTGATCTCACTGGAGGAATGGGTGGATATTAAAGCTTTACACAAGCAAGGATTGTCAATCAAAGCAATTTCTAGGCGTTGTAGAATCAGCAGAAATACAGTAAGAAAAGCGCTTCGAGAAGGGCCGCCCTGCTATAAGCGGCCCAAAAGAAGCTTGAAGCTGGATCCATTCAAAGACTACCTTATACAAAGACTGGCCGATTTTCCAGAGCTGTGTGCTGTGACTCTATTTGAGGAAATCAAAGCCATGGGATATGAAAGCGGCATCACAATTCTAAAAGACTTTACCCTGCCCCATAGGGTTCGTCGCCGTGAGCCTGCTGTGCGCTTTGAAACAGGACCAGGTGTGCAAGCCCAAGTCGACTGGGCCGATCTTGGTACAGTTGTAATCAATAAGAAACCGACAAAGTTATCTCTTTTCGCCTACGTTTTGGGCTATTCCCGAGCCATGTATGCTGAAGTGGTAACTGCAACCGATACACTAACCCTTATTAAGTGTCACCAACACGCATTTGCCTCCCTTGGTGGAGTACCGGCTGAAATCCTCTACGACAACATGAAGCAGGTGGTAGTAAAACGCAGCAGTAATGGGTGCCACCGGTTTAATGAAACACTTCTTGATTTTGCAGGGAGCTGTGGCTTTATCCCAAAGCTTTGCCGTCCCTACCGCGCAAAAACCAAAGGCAAAGTAGAGCGCTCGATCGGATACATCAAGGACCGGTTTTTCTGCGGGAAGATATTTACTTCAGTAGAGGATATCAATACACAACTCACCGGCTGGCTTGAGACCCATGCCAACAAGCGCATTCATGCAACCACCGGTGAGATACCGATAGATCGTCTAAAATATGAGCGACTCATGCCATACACACATGGTATTGCCTCTGTAGATCGAGCCAAGAGACCGCTTTTTTTCTTTGACCCACAAGCCATGCCAAAGATCCAGGTTAGAGAGCTCAGCGTCTATGAGGAGTTGGTTGGCGCATGAATCTTGCCTACGAACGCATCAGAACCTATGCAAATCGGCTCAACTTAACCCAAATTGAGGCGATTCTGCCACGCTTGGCTGAGGAAGCGGTATCAAAAGAGCTTTCGTATTCAGACTTCCTGGAGTCGGTATTGGCAGAAGAGGCCAGCGCGGCTGATGAGAGGATGAGACGCACGCTTCTTCGCTTTGCCAAGTTTCCGTATCTCAAAACCTTGGAGGACTTTGATTTTGCCGCCCAAGTCTCAGTAGATAAGCGACAGGTAAAAGAGCTTGGCTCACTTAAATTTATCGATGAGAAGAGCAATATCGTTCTGCTTGGGCCTCCGGGAGTTGGAAAGACACATCTTTCTATTGCACTGGGCATAAAGGCTGCTGAATCTGGATACCGGGTGTACTTTACAAGTGCCACCGACATGCTTTCTCGTCTAAAGAAGGGTTTTTCTCTTGGCAGACTGGATGAATACTTACGAACATATCTTAGGTGCAGCTTACTCATCATTGACGAGATAGGATACTTGCCCCTTGACCGCGAAGAGGCAAATCTTCTCTTTCAGATCATCGCCAAGCGCTACGAGAAAGGCTCTATCATTCTAACATCAAACAAAAGCTACGGTGCCTGGGGTGAAGTCGTTGCCGGAGACAATGTTCTTGCCGGTGCCATACTTGACCGGCTACTCCATCACTCTGCAACTATTAACATCAAAGGTGAATCCTACCGGCTTAAGGATAAACGAAAAGCTGGAATTCTCTCTTCAAAGGAGGTGACTCCTGAAAGTTGAGGGAGGTCAGTTTTAAACCGGCACAAAGGGGTCAGTTTTAAACCGGCATTGACATAAAAAAGTGAATAGTGTAGACCTGACCCCTCTGTGTAGCTATCCCTACCTGCTTTACTCGTTTATTGTGCTTTGCATAAGCTCATTAATGCTAAGCAAAGGTAAGGGCATTCCGTCTGCGCCAATATTTGTCCAAGTAGTCGGGAATGTCCCATTCCACTTTGCAGATAATGTTTCAAGCACATCAACTTTTCGGGATTCTAATGAACTTATAGTAACTGACTCGGCTAAAACTCTATTCTGATAAGCCTCACCATCAGCACGAGTCTTCTTAGATTCAGCCACTCCTTCTGCTTCCTTAATTCTTTTGAGCTTATCTTGCTCAGCTATGGCAACTTTCCTCTCAGCAATCTGCAGCTCCTGTGATTTTTGTGCTTTTTCCTCTAAGAGATTACGGAATTCCGTACGGAATTCGATATTCCTTAGCGATACCGAGAAGACCTCTGCATACCTATTCAAAGCCTTTCTCTTATTCAGCCTCTCGAGGATCTCTTCCCTAATTTCTTCTCTTTTAGGAATAATATCCTGAGCATCATAGGCAGGAATTACTGATTTTACTACCTGAATAGTCTCTACTTCTAATATCTTTTGCTCGAACGAATTCCGATCTCCTACTTCTTGCCACAGCCGATTAGCTTTGGATGGAATCGGGCGATAGGTTACTCTAATATCTATATAAACATCCTGTATATCTGATGACGCAGCAGCATTGTTTTTGCCTAGCTCGTATAGTACTGTACTTCTCTGGATGTTATATGCCTCTACTCTTTCATACAATGGCAAGATTATAGAGAATCCTTCTGGTAAAACCCTATTCTCAACACCTACCCCCCAAGAGAACACTACGCCCCGGTTTCCTCGCGGAACAAGAATAAACGCACTTACAACAACAGTGCTAAGAAGAAATGCTACAATTGCAGCCAGCAGCCAGCGAGCAAATCCAGGTAGTTCTATGTCTTTAAGCTTACCGGAATCATCTCTGACAACTTTAAAGTTTTTTACTACCTTTACCATAAAGGGAGTAGTAACCGCCAAGACAAATAATACCTTTAAGAATCCTATCATCTAAAACACAACCCCTTTTTCAAATCAATTGCCATTATTCTTCTTGCGCTTTTCTCGTTATCAGATGATCACCTCCATTTCCCCCAAGTTTTTCAGCCGCATCATCAGCTGATCGGGGCGCAGCTCTGCCAGAATGACTCTATTACGCTGAGAGTAATTGTTAATTCTTCGACATTATAGGTAAAAATCTTCTAGTGGATTTCTAACAAGAGAGTCCGAGAGAGGGCGAAAGCGGGCAAATGAGAGTGAAGCTTCAGGGCAACTCGGAAGCACTTCGTCCCTGGTAGTAGTTGGTAGGGCAAAGGAAAAGAAAAATATTCAAACGAGGGTAAAATCGGTCAACTTGGCCTTCTAGGCAACAGGTCACGCGTTCGAATCGCGCCAGTCCCACCAAATTCTGCCAAGTGCAATCTAGTCAAGTCCCACACTTTGGTAAAAAGTTAATAGTGTAGATTATCTCCAAGCGACGGGAGAAAGGCTCAATCATCTATCGGGAGGTGATGTCAGCCTTTATCCCAGAGAAATAATAAGTGGGAAATTTTCAATCGGCGAAAATGGGGAAAATTCAACCGGTGCTGACAAAGCTTGACGGTACTGCCAGTGCTTTCTTGTAAAAAGCCGTATCCTTTTCCACCCTCTTTCGTTTTAGAGCACGACGAGTGTAAACAAGTGGTCTATTCTTGCTCTATTTTGAAGGGGGGTGAAACCATGCGAAAACATACAGTACTGACAGGAATTCTGATATTAGTGCTTAGCCTAGTATTATCTTCGGGATTAGGTCTTGCAGAACTTTCAGATGCAATTGAAGTAGTTGGTGTTCAAGTTTCTCCAAATGTCTTCAATATCTCATATGATGAGAAGTGGGTAACTGTTCATGCTGATATTCAGTACAGCGAAGTAGCTACGGTTACGCTGACGCTCGACGAAGATGACGTTGTTGATAACAGCCCATATGTTCGCCGATAATAGGGGCGATTTAGTTGCTAAGGTCGCCTCGGAGGATGTTAAAAAAGTTGTTGCAGGACTAGATGACATCGATCTGACAATTACTGGTTCGACTAAGGATGGAGGCTCTTTCTGGGGAATCGATAATATTAAGGTTATCGAATGCCCTTCCCCTTAGTCCACGGACGACGTTCCGGGAAGTAGAAAGAAAGTATAGGATTAGTCCTTTCTGTGATGCGTAAAAGCTAGATAAAGGCCGTGAAAAAGTCACGGCCTTTACTATTTCCTAGGGATCCCCCACCGATCGTTGCGAGCGATTGGGGTTTTGATAAAGACGAGCCACCATATAAGATGATTCGCCTTTATCCCTACCTAGCTAGACACTTGTGAAATATGATAGTACACCATACATGACCCGCACAGACCTCCTAAGTAGCAAGCCGCAGGTTCGAATCGCGCCAGTCCCATCAAAGTCTGCCAAGCGCAATCTAGTCACGTCCCGCCCCTTTTTTTTGGTAAAAAAGTGAATAGTGTAGACCTGACCCCCATTTTTTGAAAGGGGCTGAAGGAGAATCCTGTTTGTATATCGAATATATAGGTGCTCAGGGGCATAAACCAGGGGATTAACCGCAAATAAAGTACTAATCAGAGCCAACTTCGGATAAGTTGGCCTTTTTAGTAACAAAGGGCTATTCGCTTTGTGAAGCGGAAGTCCAAGTAAGCCAAGCTTTCCGGGAGCTAAGACCGGGAAGGGTTTTTGTTTCTTCTCTGTATAAAGTTTCTTCCTGGAACTCGACGCAGCCCATAGGCAAGTTTAGATTTCATTGCGATAAGAAATCGGAATCTAATTACAGTCCAAATATAAAAAGCAACACTCCATCAGCACTATGCGGTCGTTAAGAAGGTGTTGCTAAGAATTCTTAGCATATCGGTGAAGCTTTGGAGAGTTATTGCCGATAATCTTCCAATATGTACCAATCATGAATCCGTTGATACCATTTGTGTAAAAAAAACTGCAAATATAAGAACAAGATAAGGGATGGGTAATGTCAAAACAGAACTGCTGGGACGTTAAAAACTGCGGCCGACAGCAAGGTGGGCCTCATGTCCATGATCTTGGTATGTGCCCCGCAGCAACAGAAGCCCCCTGTAACGGATTGAATGGGGGAACGAACGGAGGCAGAATTTGCTGGGCAATTTCGAGTACGCTTTGTGCTGGCGAGATTCAAGATACACTTGCTCAGAAGCTTCGCCATTGTTTGAATTGTGAATTCTATCAGCAGGTTATGAATGAGGAAGGTGGGCGGCTAGTGCTTGCCGTACCCCATCACGCACATATCTAGATTATTCAGACTTGAGATCATCACCCCAAGGGGGCCCACTTGTGGTCAACAAAGGTAGAGCCAAAACGGCTCTGCTTTTGTTTTACCAATAGAAACAGAGGGAAAACGGTTAATAGGATGTGTGTGTCTCATAGCAACGCAAGAACTCTCTGACACTTGTCATTAACCAATTCCCAAAAGTGATTAAGCTCCTCCAAAGCAGGTTTTTGTGAACCACCACGACTAGTGTCTCTGGGATCGGTAAAGAGGCTGCATTGAAACTCTGACCCGACTCGAAAAAAGAAGGGGTTGTCCCGATGATGACAAACTCGGTTCCTAAAAACAATGATTCTAAAATGACATCCCTTGTCTGAAAATGGATCAGGCGGTAAGGGCATTCGTCGAGTTCGTGGATAAAGTTGTTTGAGTAGCCTTTTTATCTGGTTCGCGCGCTCCAACTTGGAACAGACATTTTTTACATAAACTTCTTCAGCATGAATACCCAGGTTCTGCAAGACATTGATGCATTGCGCCAAAAAATCGATAGAGCCTACCAAGTGAAAAAAGAACTCCTGGATTAGTTGCTGCCTGTCTTTCGGATTCGCTCCGGCCAAATCCCCGTCATTCAATTCTTCTAATTCCCTCAACCGTCTCCTGGCAAAATAAAGACGATCGTTTACTGCTTCACGGTCACTCATCTTCCACTCACCGACAACTCCTCTAAATCACAGGCTGTTAGTATGGTCTATTCTAGCTTTCTCTTGAACTCTCTTTTGCCTTACTTCTGAAACAAAGACCAGCTCCCAATATCCCCACGGTATCTATTAAAACATCGCTAACGGCGCCCACCCGACCAAAGACAAAGCCTTGATGATACTCGTCCGAAGCCGCGCAGATAAAAGCCATAACACACCCTAATGCTACTGCTTTTTTAAAATCAAGGTCTTGCCTAAATGCTCTAATCAACAGAAAGGCCAGAACAGCAAACTCTCCCACATGGAAGATCTTTCTAAGAATAGTATCCCATATCCCCCAACTAGTTCCTAAGCTTGGCTGAGCGGAAAAGAAAAAAATAACTCCCATCCATAAAAGCGGCGGCAGCCAAAATCTAAGAAATTTAATAGCAACGCTCACCTTGTGTAACTCCCATTCCAAATTATCTTTAGCGCCTGTTCATGCCTTATGTTCTTGACTACTACCGCAGCAACCTCTTATAATAGGTAGCCTGGGGAGTTCAAAGGCTATGAATTGGTAAGGATTTGACTGGGCGCCCCTCAGCCAATCCGTTTGCCGGGAAGTAGCACATGAGGCTCCCCGCTTTTTATGGCTTCTTTCTTCTTCTCTGCTTCTACGTTATAGGAATGTGATCAACACCAACCCCTGGCAGGATAATAACACAGCTTTTTTGCCCTTGGAGCCTACACGAGAAGCAACTACATATACAAGAAATAGGATTTCGCGCGCACCAAGCGGTTGAGAATATCTTTTCGGGTACGTCAGAGCAACTCTGTTTCTAGAACTGATATTCAGCCGAACCTTCCAATTCTAGTGATGGAATCGTGACCTTTATGATGTCTCGCACACCCGTAGTGCCACCAGGGATGCTAAACGTGATCTCCCCATTAGCATCAGTTGTTTTGGTCCCGGAAGCACTGTAATCATCGGTCCCCTGCACTTCATAGTTTATCTCCACGTCTGCTTTTACAGGAGTCAAGCGAACGGTCATGTTTACACTCTGCCCCGGATCAGGATCATGCGGATCAGCTATAACCAATACCTTACCCTCTTCAATCCATTGCTGACCTTCGGGTAGATCGTCCTCTTCATCTTGCCCTTCTTCTTGCTCTTCTTCCTCTTCCTCTTGCTCGCCCTCATCCTCTCCGTCTTCGTGTTCATGAGACTCGATTACCAAATCCTCTTCCTGATATAGAGAATCAGGACCGAAGTCAACCGGGTCTATGTATACATCAGGAGAAGGTGGCGCAACCGTTATTCCGACCAGAACATTTATAAAATCAGGCATTATGACAATAACAATATCGTTTACCGGCTGGGCAGCATTGATAAAAATGTTGATGATTGACGGCGGGAAAATCATTATTATATTGGTTACAAACACTTGAACTTGCTGAATAATTACTGTAGTAGTGGTAACCGAAATTTGAATCTTCATGGGATTGCCACATTTAACCAGCACATGAGGAGTCCCGTTCTCATCAGTTAAAACAAGCCTGCTTTTCTTGAGTTTATAGTTGTATAAAATTTTGTAATTCTTGGTGCTATTAGTAACAATGGTACCTTTGGACAAAGTTTTTTTCAGCTTCATGCCATCTTTTTCTTTTCGGGCCAATCTGTCCACATCGGATTTGGTCAAACCGGTAACTTTTCTAAGCAATTTGAGATACTTGGAATCTGCTTCGCACTTCTTTTTCACATCAGCCCAAGAATAGATACCTTTAGGAACCAGCGGCGGGGCTTCAACCATGGCTGAAGCTTGTTTGGAGTTGCCACTCTCGGCTTCATCTGCTGTAACAGCGGTTACAACATAGTAATAGACCACGCCTTTTTTTGCTTTCGCATCTGAGTAGGTAGTCTTGCCCGCATCCACCTTGCCAATCAAGGAAAAGTCTTTTCCCGGCGCCAAACTCTTGTAGACTCCATAGCTTTTTAAGCTGGATTTAGAAACTGCATTCCACTTAAGGGCAATTTCGCTGTTGCTAGAATCGGCGCTGAGACCTTTAGGTATTGGTACTGTGGAGCCGGAGATCCCGGCTTTGCTTTCACTTGCCGGTGACGGAGAAATAACGGTAGCAGGCTGACCCTGAGCGCCAACCAGACTGAGCAAGCCAAAAGAGGAGCAACAACAGCAAGCGAAGAAGAGTAGAAGAAAAAGAGGGATCAGCCAAACCGCCACACGGTATTTCCGAGGAGACGGTTTCGGTGCAGGCGACTGCACGGGTTGTTGAAATGTTGCTGCTTGATTTGGCTGAACAGGAGGTTGTGTGGGTGCGCCCGCAGGAGCCCCACAAGACTCACAGAATTGGCTCCCCTCATCCAGCTGAGCACCACATTTACTACAGAAAGCCATTGTTTCTCCTTCCTAATATCCTTTATGAATAGCGCCACTATTTTACAGGACAAAGCCATTATATCAACTTGCGATAAAACCCAGAACTGTTATAGCTAAAGACATATTTATGGTAAGTTAGACAAGAATGGGCTAGAATCCTCTAAACTCTTTTGAATAAATGAAGGGAAGGGCTAACAGGATGACCTTAAAAGAAGAACGCAAACAAGACCTCCTTGATTTACTTAAGAAACGCGCTATCAGCTTTGGTGAGTTTACCCTGGCCTCAGGTGTAAGCAGCCCCTATTATATCGACGCAAAACTTGCCACCCTCATCCCCAAAGGATTTGAGCTTGTCGGTGAAGTAATGGCCGATGCTCTGGAAAACGTGAGCTTTGACGCGGTGGGAGGCCTTGAGTCCGGCGCTATTGCCATTGCCTGCTCGGTAGCACGCGTCAGGCCTGTTACTATCTTCTTTGTGCGAAAAAACAGAAAGCAGCACGGAACAGAAAGATGGATAGAGGGCCCTCTCCGGAAAGACCAGCGCGTGGTCATTGTTGAAGATGTGGTAACAACGGGAGCATCTATCATAAAAGCAATAAAAAGAGTTCAGGAATTTGGGGGGCAAGTAGTGAAGGCTCTGGTCCTTGTGGATAGACTGCAAGGGGCAAAAGAGAACATATCAAGAGAATGCGGATCTGACCTTGCCTACCAAGCCATTTGCACCATAAGCGATCTGGGAGTCAGCCAATAGTTAGCCAGCTTAGCCTACCAACACAGCAGCGTGCTAGGTGGGCAACAAGCAATCTCCGTCGGGAGCTAAAAAAAGACCGAGTTGCCCTCGCCCATGTGTAACACAAATTCTATGCAGGATAATATAGATAGCTAGCGAATTAGTTATATATATGCAAGCCACTTGAGGTTATTGCTTGGGACTTCACTTGAGTGGCTTTTACTTTTGTTCCTTCGGAGTCTTCTGACCGGCTCACCCGGATTCTGCCGGTACCCGGAGTCTGCGGGAGAGGCAAAGGAAGCCTGCTACGCTTTCCAGCCTTTGCCGGCCCAAAAGTTTGACCATTTGAGCCGAAAAACACGGGTTTTTCCCACCTCAGCGACTCTCTCTTCTCTCAGATTCGGCCGTTCTCCTGCCCGTGCTTCACTTTCCTCATGCTCCTCCGCAGAGCTTTCCGCAATCTCATTATTCACTACTAAGGAGGAGACATCTTCATGGGGTTGATTGTGGGCAATAAAGTGCGAGAGCAGGTCATTCTGGCGATCAATTTGAGCAGTAAGAAGTCGCAGGTCTTCTCTTAATCCGTCAAAACTTGCGGTAATACTGTGAGACAAAGTCCGGGAGAGATCCGCTGTCACTTGGGGAAGGTCCCTATTGTCAGACTCAGGCTTGTACTCAATCTCCTCACCGTTGTCTGAGGAAGCCATTGTTTCTCTAACCATTCGATAAGTAAATCCCTCGTCCGCGGTCAGCTGTCGAATCTCAGTTATTTTAGCCATTGCTTCCTGTGGAAAAAGGATTTTTCTTCCCACTCGCTTATGGGGGATAATGTCGCTAAGCTCATGAAACATACGATAGATGGTTGGCTTAGGCAGTTCTGTTCTTTCCGCTACATCATTAATTGATAAGAAATCCATCCGGTCACCCTCTGCAAGAGACGTTGATTATCAGTGTACTGCTAAGGTGCGGCTAGTGAGAAATGAGCAATAGAAGACTTGCAGCGACCCTGTGCTTGTGGGCATTATACCACAAAATACCGGAGATCAATCAGTCATTCACTTTTTTCCTAGAAATACCGCGATAAATGAGGGAGGGAATAGGGATCAGTTTTATGTATTTTCAACAGTCTCGTATCCAGCATCGTGCTTCTCGCTCATCCCTCCTGCCTACCTTGCCTAATGTGGTTGCATCGTTTACCATTTATATGATCTCTTTACCAATTCACGGACCCTCAGCTCAGAACAGGAGAAGAATTGCATGAACTTTGATGAATGGTTTAGAACGCGTACGTTCAACCATACTGACTATACCGATATCTCGAAACTGGTCAATCAAAAGGAAGATCAAAATCTCACGATCAGCCTGTGTCTCCCTACCCTTAATGAGGTCAAAACCAT
>SDBS01006081.1_pt1 | contig 11758 bp, 12 predicted proteins | sample 2277091 | NCBI WGS metagenome assembly SDBS01 (sample SAMN10404972, study PRJNA504765) | marine sediment metagenome | isolation source: marine sediment core GS10_PC15, 163 cmbsf | place: Arctic Ocean: Southern Knipovich Ridge | collected 2010 | reverse complement strand
ACTTGAAAAGGAGCTTTTAAGTACAGCGCATCGACTAGGAACAATGCTTTGTCAAATAGTTGATAAAGAAAAAGAATTCGAGCCGGCTAAGACAATAGCTCAAGCCATAGAAAATAATAAGATGCTGCTTGCTGAGCTTCAAAAAAAAGATCTGGTTTAGATTTTTATTTTCATATTCGCTGAAAATAGGCTAAAAATTCTTTATTTCCTTCAGTGCCCCGAATTGGAGATTCTACAACCCCCTGAAGGGTAAATCCATGTTTTTGAATTCCCTCTGTTACTTTATTGACAACTTTTTCGTGAACAGCTGGATCTTTGACGATGCCACCCTTTGCCACTTCACGTCGCTCCGCTTCAAATTGCGGTTTGATGAGAACAATCAGTTGGCCGTCTGGTTTTAAAAGTTGAGAAACTGCATCCATTACCTTTAGAACTGAAATAAAGGATAAATCAAGCGTCACCAAATCAACCTTTTCTCCAACATCAGTCAAATTACGTAAATTGGTACGTTCCAAAACCACCACACGCTTATCGTTTCTAATCTTCTCATGCACTTGGCCATAGCCAACATCCACTCCATACACTTTTTTAGCTCCGCGCTGCAAAAGACAATCGGTAAACCCACCCGTTGAAAGACCGGCATCAAGTACCACTAAATCTTTTACCGGAATATTAAAGTGATCAAGCGCTTTTTCCAATTTAAATCCAGCTCTGCCTACAAATTTCGGCTCTTCAAAATCATATTCGATGCGTGCACCTTCAGTTACTTGCATGCCTGGCTTGGTTACCACGGTACCATCAACGCGTACTTTTCCCTGCATAATACAACTTTGAATATGACGCCGGCTTAATGCCGGCGCCATTTCTTGCACAAGTTGATCTAATCGTTTTTTTATTTTCATCGTTTACGCTGCGGGGGAAGCCGCCGCAAGTGTAAGGTTTGGCTCTGGTTTCATTTGCTTTGATGGCAATGAATTATGCAACATATGATTTTGCAATAATCCTTGTGCCATTTTAGTTATTGGATACCTAAAATCCTTGGAAAGTTTTGGTTCTTCTTGCAACACTTTCTTCCAAGGAAGTGCAACCAAAAGATTGTCAGACTTACGCGTCACGTTATCGGAAGCACGAATTGTTAAGAAATTGTTTTGCTCACTTTTTTTGATCGCATTACGAAACTCCTCAAGAGTGCGAACTCGTATTCCATTTACTTCATTGATCGTTGCTCCAACAGGTAAACTTCGAGATCGATACAACTGAGAGTTTGGAAAGATATGCGTTATAATCAGTACCGGTTCTGATTGATACCTTGTTTCAATATACTTTGATAATCCAGGTGCATGTTTAGCAAGAATTGGCAGATGGTTGAGCATAAGTGGCATTACTACCATACCGGCAAACACTTCCCAATCTATTTCTTCAAAACCAGGATATACTTCATGAATTGCTGGTTTTTCTGAAAGATCAAAGGTGAGCTCAAATTCTTTATGTACCCCATTTCTATATATGGAAAGGCATATCCGCTCCCCAAGCTTCAATCGAGAAACATAATTGATAATAGAGAGTTTATCCTCTGAGAACGCCAGTTTCATTTCACCAAACATATCAACTTGGTGCCCATTAATTTCATAAATCATGTCGCCCCTTTTCACGCCAACTTTATCAAGAGGGCTATTCGGAATCACTTCTACCACATAACACCCACCTGGTTCCGGATTACCAAGATATTCGGTAAGAACTTCATTGGCATTATTAAATAAAACACCCAAAAATGGCCGTCGAAGCAATTTCACTTTTTGTAAATCATTTAAAATGATCTTTAAGTCATTAATAGGAATCGCATAGCCAACATTTTGGGCCTCCACAATACCGGAACTATTCACCCCAATCACTTCTCCTCGCGTATTGAGAGCAGGTCCACCAGAACTTCCGGGATTAATCGGCGCACTGATTTGGATAAGTCCATCTTCTCGACCACTTACTACGCCAGTAGTACTTTTAAGAGCTTGCATCCCAAGTGGATAGCCTAAAGCTAAAAGATCATCTGAACGACGCACTAAGTCAGAATTGCCAAGAGGGAGATAAGGAATTCCGCCAAGCTCTTTACGAATAAGCTCAACCCCTTCATCTGATACTTTCAGTAAAGCTAAATCTCGATCTGGGCTGATCCCTACAACGTCCACATCAATAATTCGTTTTCCTAAAGATTGAATCTGAATCCAAATGCCCGCCGCTTCATTTACCACATGAGCATTCGTTACTAAATAGCCTTTATCGTTAATAAAAAATGCACTGCCAGTAGCAGCCCCTTGAGTAGGAGGTGCGTAAGGTTGTAATAAATTAGTTTGCAAGATATGCGAAAATACTTGTACCACCGTATCATTTACTTTTTCCTGCACCGGCCGCCATAATTGCGAAGATGAAATCACTCGCTCAACAATATTTGGCTGCATACCTGCATCAAGCGTTACCACCTCGTTTTCACCAATTTCACCAATTTCTTGCGCAGATACTTCATACGTTTTATGCGCAAGCATTTTGTAAAAGCCACTTCCCAACAAAATCGATACCAAAACAACCATTCCAGCAGTTAAAAACGATCTATTTTTCATAGTAACGTCCTCTTTTTGATATATACAAAGTAGTACTATCGAAAAAGTGTAACATACAATTATAAAAGACTCTATCCTGACACCCTCTTTTGCATAGTTGAAAAGTATCTAAAAAAATGGTTCGATTGAAAATCATATTACTGATTGAATGCAACCAAAAATGATTAAAAGGACACCGTACTAATGAATCAAAGTTCTATCTGCTTACTATTAGCAGTAACTATCTCATTGCAAACCTATAGTGTGCTCGAGACAAGGGACGTAGGGACAATTAAATTGCCTCAACCTTGCGAGATGTGCGCCAAACAATGTTCTCACCATTGTCCAAGTTGTAGATTAGCTTTTTATTGCTCAGAGGAGTGTCGAGCTCAAAATCGTGACAATCACACTGAATATTGTAAATTTATCGCCGAACTAATTGAAACAAAAGAACAATCGCAAACGATAATGCAATATGAAAAAGAGTATCACGATCGCATGGCAAAACTAAAAAAGTTTCGCAAGAAAACTATAAATAGCGAGAATTGAGACTTCTTGAAAGTCCCCCCAAAAAAAGCTACCATTGGGTAATATCTTTTTTACGCTTGAACAAGGAATTTGATGAATCAGCTTGATAAGATTGTTGCCCTTTGTAAGCGCCGTGGCTTTGTATATCAATCAGCAGAAATTTACGGTGGCCTCAATGGCGTATATGATTTTGGCCCACTTGGCACGCTCTTAAAAAGAAATATCCGTGATGCCTGGATCCAATCAATTTTTACCACTCAAAATAATATTTTATTTTTAGAAGGTGCTCTTTTGGGTTCACATGCCATGTGGGAAGCGTCTGGCCATACTCAAAATTTTAGCGATCCGCTCGTTGATTGCACAAATTGTAACCGCCGCTTTCGTGCTGATGACATTGATCTTGAAAAAATATGTCCCGTCTGTGGTAAAAAAGCGTGGACAGACATTCGCCAATTTCAATTAATGTTTCAAACGCAAGTTGGCGCTGCAGCTGATAGTTCATCAATCGCTTATTTACGCCCCGAAACAGCACAATCGATTTTTGTACAATTCAAAAATATTATGTCCACCAATCGCGTAAAAATACCATTTGGTGTTGCCCAAATCGGCAAAGCATTTCGCAATGAAATAACCCCCAAGCAGTTTTTGTTTCGTATGCGCGAGTTTGAGCAAATGGAGCTTGAATGGTTTTGCAAGCCTGAACAAGTGGATAAGTTTTTCCCCTTATGGGTTACATCTCGCGAACAGTTTTATGAGCATGTGGGAATTAATAAAAAACGCATAAAGCTTCGTGAACACGATAAAAAAGAACTCGCCCATTATTCTGCGCGAACTACCGATATTGAATATGAATTTCCTTTTGGCTGGAAGGAACTCGAAGGAATTGCTGATCGCGGGGACTTTGACTTAAAACAACATAGCAAGCATTCAGGCAAAGATCTTTCAGTGTATGACGACGAAACCAAACAATCATATATTCCGCATGTGATTGAATGTTCGGTGGGCGTTGATCGATTATTTTTAACACTGCTTTGTGATGCCTATACGGAAGATACAATTGACGGTGAAGAACGAACCGTACTCAAACTTTCTTCAAAAATTGCTCCCATAAAAGCAGCTTTTTTGCCACTCGTTAAAAAACTTTCTGAGCCTATGCGTAACATATATCAAGATATTGCAGCCAGAGGGTATATGGTGGAATTTGATGAATCTGGATCAATAGGAAAACGATATCGGCGCCAAGATGAAATTGGTACTCCTCTCTGCTTTACCTATGATTTTGAAAGTGCGGACGATAACTGCGTAACGGTGCGAAATCGTGATACCACCAAACAAGAACGAATCAGTATTGAAAAAATTGAAGCATATATACAAGCATCACTTGCTTAACTAAAGGAGAGCTTCCATGGTTACGTGGCTCAAAAAGCCGTACGAATGGATGGGATCCTCCATTCATTCTCCCTATGCAGATTACATTCTCTGCTTCCTTTTCTATCTCGAAGCAATATTTTTTCTTCCCACCGACCCTATTTTGATTATCTTTTGTCTTGAGCGTCGAGATCGAGCGCTCAGATATGCCACCATTGCTTTGATTGGCTCAGTCCTTGGAGGTATAACAAGTTATGCACTAGGAGCTATGCTCTGGAAATATTGCGGCGAAACTATTATTCATAACCAATTTGTTACCTACATCATGTCTCCTAAAACATTTTATTATTTATCCGATCAATACCAACAACATGAATGGTGGGCCATCTTGGTGGCCGGATTTACCCCCGTTCCCTACAAAGCAGCAACGCTCGCAGCCGGATTTTGCAAACTCTCTTTTGGACCATTTGTGCTCTGCTCCATAGTTGCACGTGGCGCACGATTTTACCTGCTTGCTATTGTCTGCATGCTCTTTGGCGAACGTATCAAAGATTCCATTCAAAAGTATTTCAACCTCATCCTCCTTGGCACCGTAGTTCTCATCATTCTTACCCTTTGGTGGTTTACATAGAAAATTAAACATGCTACATCAAAAGTGATATCCTCATAGAAATGTCTAAAAAATAGGATGTATCGATGGGTACGAAACGCATCATGTTAGGTTTGCCTCCTGAACAAATTCTTCTCTGGGCTATTTTTATTGCTATCGGTATGGGCGCACTTTTACTTTCTCTTCCTATGGCTCAGATAAAACCAGTTGCTCTCTTGGATGTTATTTTTACGTCTGCCTCAGCAACTACCGTTAACGGTATGTTCACCGTTCCCATTGATGACTTCACTCTATTTGGCAAAGCAGTCATATTATTTTTAATTCAAATCGGTGGGCTTGGTCTAATTACGATGACATTTTTTTTTCTGAGTATGTTCATGAATCTGGGACTTGGAAGCCAACTCATGGCCGGCCGAATATTAGAAATTGAAAATTGGAAACAAATAAAAAAAGTACTCATTCTCATCATACTCGTAACGCTTTGCTCTGAATTTTTGGGAACACTCTGTATTTTCGGTGTCGTTGCCTCAAAGTATACCGTGGGCATGGCGTGGTTTGTCTCTCTCTTTCACGCAATTTCATCTTTTTGTAGTGCCGGTATCACGCTACTCGATGGAGGCATGAGTAATTATAGCCACAGTTATGTGATTGTTCTCGTGACGATGGCCTTAATGTATATCGGCGAACTAGGCTTCATCACCTGGCAGGAGATTGGCAACTGGATTCAGGCAAAACGAGAAAAAAAGCCATATCGATTTTCATTGCATAGCAAAATAGTGCTCTATGCTTCCACGATGTTATTAATCTGTACAGGGATTATTTTTTGGATTCTGGAACATAAAAATATTTTGGCAAACGAAGGTGCAGCAGATTCAATTCTCAGCACCCTTTTTTATGCAATATCTTTCCGCAGTACTGGTTTTTTACTCACAAGCATCGGTAGTTTTCATTTGGCCACTATCATGCTCATTATGTTTATTTCATTTATTGGTTCAGCACCCGGATCCACCGGTAGTGGTATTAAGGTAACTACTTTTGCCGTATTTCTTGCAACCATCAGAGCAGCCATTTCAGGAAAGACGGTGGTATCTCTGAAAGGACGCACTATCGCACTTTCCCAGGTCTACCGCGCTATGGCAATTATTAGTTTAGGATTAGGATGGGTGATTCTTTCAACCTTTTGCCTTTTAATCACCGAACAAGGATTTACCTTTATTCAAGTACTTTTTGAATCAATGAGCGCCTTTAGCTCTCTTGGCATGAGTACCGGCATCACCGCATCCCTCTCTACTTTTGGAAAACTTTTTATCATTATCAGTATGATTATTGGTCGAGTTGGTTCATTTACCTTGATTTTAGCGTTAAAATTAAGAAAAAGAAAAGAAGCTGAATTTTCATACCCTGAAGAACGGGTAATGTTGGGATAACAAACAGAATGGAAACCGAATGAAATTTTGTGTGATTGGATTAGGACGCTTAGGATATCAACTAGCCATTGTGCTTGCAGAGAATGGCATGGAAGTTCTGGCAATTGATAACAATGAATCTATCGTTGCTTCAATTCGTGATCAAGTAACGCAAGCAATTTGCATGCGCGTTTCGGATGAGTCTTCTTTGCGTAGCATTGGTATTGAAGAAATGGATACCGTGATAGTTGCAATGGGGGAAAACTTTGCGCAATCTATTTTAATTACCGCACTTTTAAAAAAGCGACTTGAAATACCAAAAGTTATTGCTCGTGCCATTAATGATATCCACAAAGACATTTTAAAGCTTGTAGGCGCAGATCGGGTAATACTGCCAGAAAAAGAAGTAGGCATCCGTCTTGCAGATACGCTCAGCTCCCCATTTACTGACCTCACTCGTCTTACCAAAGAATTCTCAATCAGCCTCATTGTGGCTCCAAAAAAGTTTGTCGGCCAAACTATGCAATCACTGAGCTTATTTAAGAAACATAACGTGTATTGTATTGGCATTGAAAAAGGCGTTGATCAAATTATTCCCATGGATCCAGAGCATGTTATTCAAGAAGAGGAACGCCTTATTGTGGCTGGATATAATAAAGATTTGGAAAAAATCACTAAACTGTAATAGTAGTTTACTTTTCATTCACTCTCATCTTCACTGCTAAACTCCTCTTGAGTAATAGGGGATGAATCAGAATTCATCATCGCTTGTATCCATGTCAGAGTCGTTTTCATAATCAGTACCAGCATCATTATCACCGCTCTGTGACACCTCTTCTCGCTCCAATTCCTGAAAATAAAAAATGTTATTTTTCTTAGCGATAGAAGCCCCATTTGAAAAACGACGATACAATTCCATATAATTTTGATCATCCGAAACTTTATTTTGAAAAATATAGCCTCTACGAGTATGAGAGTTATCGTACTTCAAACGTACTTTATAAACCTTATTCAATCTTGAAAAAGAAAGATCATTCCGTTTGATTTCATAAAAGTCAAAATATTTAACAGAAACTTTTTTGTTCTTTGCGATATAGAGGACATCAGGAAACTCATTTGCGGAAATTGAACAGAATAAAAGCATTCCCAAAAAGAGAATGCTTTTATATTTTTTATGTACCATCATCTTAGATCGATTCAATACGAACAACAGTAAGCGGCTGACGGTGGCCTTTTTTTACGCGCACTTTCTTGCGACGCTTAAAGCGAAACACAATAAGTTTTGGGCCTTTGTCATGCTTCACAATAGTTGCTTTGATGCCATCTTTTAAAAACGGTGTACCAAATTCAAATTTGCCCGTACCATCTTTACGAAAAAGCACTTCATCAAAAGATACCGTATCGCCTGCTTCGCCATCGATCTTCTCAATAGCTACGGTTTTACCTTCGATTGCTTGGTACTGCTTTCCACCTGTTTTAAAAATGGCATATCGATCAAACGTAGTTGGTTCTATAGTCTTACTCACGGTAGTTCCTACTCGCTAGAAATAGTATGAAATTTCAGTCAGATTTGGCTATCTTATGCTTTTATAATAGCAAAAAAGTCCCTAAGCGTCAAAACTGATCATTGAGCTCTCTATTATACCCAATAATCTGATCAGGAGGCACTTTCCTTCCATTTCCAGACCAAATCAAAGGCCTGTTTAGGAGAAAGATCATCGATGGCAAGCTGTCCCAATTCTCTCGATATCCGGTCTTTTTGCTGCAATTGTGAAAGTTGATTTTTAAGCTCCGCATTATCCCGCACAAGCCGTTCATAGGCAGCCATGAGCTCTTGATCACCCGGCACTATCTGCATCTTTTCTTTTATGGTAAGTTGCTCTAAAAGCCTTTGTGATCGTTCAATAACCTGTGGTGGTAATTGCGCTAATTTTGCTACTTCTACCCCAAAGCTTCCATCCGCCACGCCTTGCATCATCTTATATAAAAATACAATGCCATTCTTCGTTTTTTTACTCGCTGCATAGAATGGTGCAATTCCCGAGTAAAGCGAACTTAACTGTGTCAGTTCATGATAATGTGTAGCAAACAGACAACGTGCTCCAATCTGTTCGTATAAATATTCAATCACTGCTTGCGCAATTGCCACTCCATCAAACGTACTCGTACCTCTGCCCACTTCATCCAATATCACCAGGCTGTTTTTGGTTGCTTGCGAACATATAGATGCAGTCTCTTCCATCTCAATTAAAAACGTACTCTTACCCGCAGCTAAATTATCTCCGGCCCCAATGCGAGTAAATACCCGATCAAGGATAGGTAATTGCGCATGCTTTGCAGGAACAAAACTTCCGCATTGTGCCATCACACAGATTAAAGCAACTTGCCGCAAATACGTAGATTTACCCCCCATGTTTGGCCCCGTAATAATCCACAACGATTGCGCATCAGTTAGTTCCGTATTATTTGGAATAAAACCTGTTTCGCTTCCTGTTTCAACAATTGGATGGCGCCCATCCTGAATGAGTATATCGCGCGTTTCGGAAAAAATTGGCTTAACATATCCATTGTTGTACGAAATTTTTGCCAGCCCATGGAGTGCATCTAAATGAGCAAGTGCATGAGCAAGCTTACGCAAACTGGTATAATACTGCGCAATTACTTGCTTCACTTGAGAGAAAAGCTCTTTTTCTCGCTCTGAAATTTGTGCATGCGCCCGCTCAATCTCGTAGGCAAGCTGTGAAAGTTCTGGTGTGATATACCGTTCCTTGCCCACTAATGTTTGTCTTCGTTGATAGCGATCTGGCACTAAATGCTTGTTTGGATTCGTTACCTCAATATAATAGCCATGCACATTATTGTAGCGAATCTTAAGCGAATTAATGCTCGTTTCTTGCTGCTCTTTGCGCTCAAGGGCCAAGATGTTTTCATTGCTTGAAGTAATGAGGCCACGCATGTAATCAAGTTCTTTATCGAAACCTGTCTTAATTATCTGGTTTGCAGAAAAATCCTGCACAAGCGCTTTCTGTAAATAGGCATGCAATTCATCAAATGAACCAATATGTTTCTCGATTACGGTAAGCAGCATTATATGTTTATAGTGCGCTAACTGGTCTTTGAGAGCAGGCAGCGTTTGCAAACAATTGCGTAACGCGAGGTAATCATGCAGCTGCGCGCGAGACAACACAATTCTTCCAATCACGCGCTCAATATCCCCAATGGGAGAAATCAGCTGTTGCATCGTTTGCAATTGCATTACATCCGAAACAAAAAGAGAAAGTACCTCCTGCCGTTGCACAATTGCTTCTTTTTTAATGAGTGGCCGCTGAATCCATTTCTTAATCATCCGCGAGCCCATAGGCGTAGCAGCTCCATCCATAACTGAAAGTAACGTTGATGAACGAGCGCCATCATGGCTATTGCGCGTGAGCTCTAAATTGCGTTGTGTTGCTGCATCCAACAATAAAAAATCATCTGGCTTATATAAAAAAAGCTGATTAAATTGCTCTATCGCCTGATGATGCGTTTTTGAAAGATAGGCATAAAAATAAAAGAGCGCTAAGCGCAATGATTCATGACTGCTAATCTGGCTTTGATTGCTCTCAGAAAATCGGGTTACCCATTGATCGAGAGACAGTTCTTCAGTTTCACTTTTACCGTCAACAATGGTGGTAAAATAGCCCTGCTTTTTAAAAAACGGTACAAATGATTTTGCGAATTTTGTGTTGGGAACTAATAGTTCATCCGGAAAAAAGCGAGACAGTTCTGATTCCACAATACGATCAGAGCCAGCTGGTATCACCGTGGCCCATAGTTGCGCAGTAAGAAGTTCACCAAAAACTAATGCCCATTCTTTTTCACCGGGATAAAATGCAAATAAATAAGAGGCTGATTTTTCATCAAGAAGTTGGCTATCAGTGAGCGTGCCGGGAGTCATCACCTGCGCAACTGCTCGCTTTACTAATTTACCTGGCTTGGCTTCTTCAAGTTGATCGCATACGGCAACTTTAAAGCCACCTTTAATCAACTTATGCAGATAATGGTCCTTGGCATGCAACGGCACGCCACACAGAGCAATCGGCTCTCCATTGCTTTTACCCCGAGATGTAAGGGCTATCCCCAAAAAAGCCGCTGCCTTTTTGGCGTCATCAAAAAAAAGCTCATAGAAATCACCGACTTGGAAAAAAAGCAGCGTATCGGGATAGGCTGCTCGAATATCGTGATATTGCTGCATAAGGGGGGTATGCCGTACTTCACCCATACAAATATACTCCAAGTTGACGATGTATCCCTAAATTAGACAGATTAGCGTACCACACAAAGAGCTAAAAACAAGGAAACTGATGATATTATACGCGGTGAAACCGCAAATTAAGGCTTGTTTAATTTCGTATATTTTCCGTAGCTTCCCTTGGCAACATCGATCGGATATTTTTGGCGATTAAGTGCCATTTTTTCAACAAAGTAGGAACTTAAATCAATATCGCATGCATTGGCAAAATGTAAAACACAGCCAAGCACATCAACAAGCTCATGCGCAATTTCATCTTTATGCTTTTTGACAATCTCAAATGATTCACTGCCTTCAATAAACTGGAATTTTTCCATCAGTTCTGCAGCTTCAATCGCAATAGACATGCTTAAATTTTTTGGGCTATGATGCGGCTCCCACTCACGCTCCGTCACAAACTTTTTGATGATATCGCGAAGTTCCTTTAGGCTCGTGGTTTTATCATTAAATTCTTTACTCATACTTTCTCCAAAAAAAGGGGCACCCTTTTAGTGCCCCTTTTTATAATTATTATTCGCCTTCTTCGCTGATATCATTAAAAAGGGATTTTATTGGTGTTGGGTTTCCCATCTCCTTTTTTTTCTCCAATTTATTTCGAAATTCAATGCTTCTTTGATCTCTTTCAAAGTCACAAGCTTTTTTCTTTAAATCTTTCTGATGTTTAATTTTCCCATAAATTGCATCTAGTTCTGCCCATGAATAGCCATTCAGTGTAGGCATAGGCATCCCACCTTCGTCCATTGCCTGCAACGAAAAAGATGCGATAGCTAAGGCAAGTAGTAGATATGTATACATATGATCCTCTCAGTATTGGTTTATAAATCACAAAATTTTTTGAAGATACTTTCCGGTATAACTTGCGGTATGTTTTGCAACTTGTTCCGGTGTACCGCGTGCAACAATTGCGCCACCTTGATCGCCACCCTCTGGCCCTAAATCAATTAAGTAATCAACCGTTTTTAAA
>SDBS01006080.1_pt1 | contig 11758 bp, 9 predicted proteins | sample 2277091 | NCBI WGS metagenome assembly SDBS01 (sample SAMN10404972, study PRJNA504765) | marine sediment metagenome | isolation source: marine sediment core GS10_PC15, 163 cmbsf | place: Arctic Ocean: Southern Knipovich Ridge | collected 2010 | reverse complement strand
ATATCCATTTCCTGCCATTCTCCGGCTGGTTTTTCAGCGGCGACCAACGGTACAATTCTGCTATATAAGGCACCCATGTTGTGAGAATCCAGGGGTTTTCCATAGCTATCCATAACCTGCACCTCATATATACCCCTCAGGTAAACACCCGAATTGCTGCCCTTCGGAACATTTACTTCCAGTTTAAGGTTAAAATTTTCAAAAGTCTCAACCGTACGCAGGTTCCCATAATGAATATGCTCTTCCCCTTCCTTTTGTGCCGGGTCATTCACCAGTACACCATCAATTACCTTCCATCCACTCACTGATTTTGGTTCAAGCAATTCCCATCCCGAAAGATCTTTGCCATTTAATAACTTGACCTTTTTGCCAAATTTAAGATTGCCCAGGTCCGGTGCCGGGGGAACTGGTGGTATCCTTTTACCGGTAAAAGATACAACCTCAACTCCAAGCCCATTTTCATTTGGGGAAGATCTTTTCCCCGAGATCTTATCATTTCCCTCTTTGGTCAGATCAAACCAGAATATCTGGCGGTGAGTTCTGACAGTATCACCCGATTCGTCCTTTTCCCTGATTAATTCGTTGCTGTGGGTTATAATCAGGTGGTTCTCGGCAGTGAAGACAAATTCAACAGGATATACGCTCCCCCCGCGCCAGAGCACAGAGGCATCGAGGTAACCTTTTTCCTGTCTGATCTCCATCCATCCGGCATTGCTGCTTTCATAATCCAGGTCCAGGGCCCATATTCCCAGAAACTGGTCAACTGAAGATTCCTGTCCACTGACATGGTAGGCATGGATTACAAACATACCCAGTAATAGTGCGAAAAATAAGTTCTTGATTTTCATTTTTTATTATGTTAATTGGTGAGATTTCTTTCGTCTTGCTCTTTTTTCAATCTTTTTCCTGATCTTTTCATAGGATGGAGGCGGTCCCATGCGTATTTCCCTGCCATCAATAAACAACCCGTCTGTTATTCCCCATTCATCCAATACTTCCCTGTCTACAGTATCATACTGTTCCAAATTGACCTTCTTTTCAAATTCTTTCGAAGCTCTCAAGACTCTCTCATATACAAGATTCATAGCTGGACACCATCCATTTCTGAACATGGTAATATTGACCTTTTTTTTTCCTTTTTCCGGTTTCTTTTTTGATCTTATCATCTTTGGCCGCACTGCCTGCTCATTAAACGGCTTCCATAACAACCTCATGATCCCTTTTCTATCTGTAACTTTATAGCCTTTCCGCTTAAACCATGAAGCCCGCATAAAAGCCGGAATTGCCAGTCCCCATACAACCAATCCATTGGTCCCGAGTGCCCTGCAATCTTCTTCTGCAGCCTTCAGGAGGGCCGTCCCCATACCTCTTTTCTGATAATCACCAACACCCTCCTTATATCCATGCACCCAGATACAAAGAACCGCAAACAGGTTTTCACCTTCAAATATAGAATGTTCTATTGGCATATATTGTATCATTCCCGCGATAATTCCATCATCATCCTGGGCAAGCTTGACCCTGACACCTTTATCTTTCATGCGTCCGTACCATCGTTCTTTATGGTCACCCGCTTCCTTCATTTCATCCGACCAGTCTTCCAGGCAGCAGAAATAAGTATTTTCATGTTCCGTTGAGAGATCGATTATTTTCATTATCCATTTGATTTATCAATGGTCAAGGATCTAGTGGTATGGTTCGTTTTAATGTCACTGGCTGGCACCATGAATTTTTCCCGTCATAAACACCGGTGACCAGGTGTGTGATCTCCCCGTTTTCAATAAGTAACTGTGGGCGCTCCCTTCTTACACAATGTAATGTCTGACCATTCTCATAATTGATATCATGATCATATACCACAACGGGATCATATTTTTTCCAATCATTCACCCCATTATCTGAATAGAGATGAACACCCCAGCGGACATGGCCGCTTACCTCGCCAACATTGTCTTCACAAACAAAATGATAATGATCCCTGGATTTGAAGAGATAAAAATCTTCCAGTTTACATTCGGGCCAGACATTATCGTTCACAATCTCATAAGGTCCTTTGTAATGATCTGCCTCAGCCATAATAATCCTCAACGGTGCATCCCGGAACAACAATAAAACACGGGAGTCTTCAATCAATACTGCAGGATTGTTGGATTCCTCCCTGATGATGGGTTCGTCAGAGCGTTCCCATGGTCCCTCGATTGACCTGGAGCTGGCATATCCAACCAGGCGGAGTAAATACTCACTATTTTCACGGTAGGTAGTAAAATCGCTTCCAATATAGAACAGTACATATTCATCCCCGATCTTATGGATGGTTGGATTATGTGCCATATTCGCATCCCAGTAGGAGCTATCCCGCTCTCCGATGACAACCCCCTCAAACGTGAATGGTCCCATGGGTGATGTTGAAGTGGCCCGGACAATCTCAGAATCGAACCTGTATTCCCGGGGAAAGTCCATTTTCTTTACCCAGCGGGATGCAAATAAATGATACGTTGAATCCACCCTTATCATTGATCCACCCCATACCCAGTATCCATCCATACGGAAGCCGCTTTCTACCGCTACTTTTTCGAAGTCAAACTTTATCACCTGGCTTCCTCCCGGCCTGAAAACCATCGTCAGTACTAATAAAATCAATAACCTTGTTCTCATTATTAGGAAAACTATAAATTTAAATAAAAATTCACTCCGAATAAAGTACGAATTAATCATGAAAGAACTTTACTCCATCATCTGTCTGCTCGCTGTCTTTTGCTCTCTGGGAGCTCAAAATATCTTTTCAGTCCGTGGTTCCGGGACCTTTATAAATGACAGGGAGATCCAGGTCATCGGGCTCCGGTGCTCAAATTCTCTCCTGACCGATGAGATTGCGGATGATCTGATTAATCATCTGGATGCTTATAAATCTTATGGAATCAATACGATCAGTGTATTTTTTATGGGATCGAGGTTCGGTGATGTTAAGGGATACAATGAAGATGCATCACTGAATCCTGAATATCTCGAAAGAATGGCAAGAATTATTGAAGTCTGTGATGAACGTAACATGGTCGTACTTGTCGGCTGCCTTTACTGGGGGAATTCCAAAGGAAAATGGGACAACTGGAACCAGATGGATGCAGAGAATGCCGTTGCAAATACTGTCAGATGGCTCTCTGAGAATAATTACAGAAATGTCTTTGTGGATCCCGACAATGAGGGGATGGCCCATAAGGAAATGGGCTTTGATATCTCCCGGATGATCATGGCAGGAAAAAAGGTTGATCCAACCATAATGATCGGTTATAATTCCAGGGATAATCCACCTTCCAATGCTGACCTGGCCCTTCATCACAGTGAAAAAATACCTGGCAAACCATATATCGAAAGCGAGGGTACCATGACAGATTACTGGGGAGCCTACAGCAAGGAGCAGGGCCTGTATGGATATATTAATGTTGGCATCTACACGGAGGGGAAAAAGGTTGAACAGTTAAAGCTTACAGATAAACTGCTTAACAGTGGTTGCGGGTACATGTTTGCTTCTACATGGCTGCAGAATGTTCCGCCCAACCATCATCCGGGAGGAGATGGTACACATTGTGATCCGGGGATTAAGTGGTGGCTTGAGTATATCAGGGAAAACTATTAAAAGGCATATCAGGAATTTATCCGTCTTAAAAGATACCCTATTCTTTTTCTGTGAGTTGGAACAGGCTCCCCTGAATACTTACTTCGTTAAATACCAGATCTTCGGCGAATTCAATGACACTTTCTTCTCCGGCCTCATCAATGGTGATGTTATCAAGAAGAATTCTTGTAATAGGCTCCTCTGCTACACCTACAATCCTGAACGGGGTCATCTCGACCTTTTTACACTTGATCCCAGATACATAGAAGTCATTGAATTTTGTAGGGAAATGGTTCCCTCTGTAACCGTGGTAATCCATCCTGAATATAAACATGGCATCCTGGCAGGACTCTATCTCGATATCTTTTATGTAAACTTTCTGTACCTGCCCACCCCGGTCCAGGTTACATTTGAAATTCAGGGCATGCTTTCCACCGGCAATGTAATTGTCATAGGCATAAAGGTTTTCGACTCCACCTGACATCTCGGAACCGATGCATAAGGCATTGACACCGCTGAGGAGATGGTTGTTTCGCACGATGATGTTCCGGCTCCCGGAACGGTCCCATGCATCCTGGTCACGGCCTGCTTTGATGGCAATGGCATCATCATGGGTCTTGATTTCACAACCCTCAATCAGTACATCCTCACTGCTGTCCGGATCAATCCCGTCATCATTCAGTGATTCGCCGTATATTTTTAGATTCCTGAGGGTAACATTTTTACTAAATACGGGATGGACGGTCCAGAAAGGACTATCCCGGAGAGTCAGGCCTTCAATTAACACCCCCTCACATTCATAAAGTTCTATCAGGGTTGGTCGCAGGTAATGTTGCATCCCGTCGCCATATCCGTCGTCTTCGTCATCCCCGTCCAGGTCCAGGTACCCGTTGGCAAATACCCGTTGTTGTTCCGGTACCGTATCATTGCCCATTTGACGCAAGCGTGCTTTGTCCGGGTTCTGATGTTCTCTCCATGCCTTGGACCAGGAATTTGCTGCTCCGTCAATGATCCCTTTCCCGGTAATTGCCACATTCTCAAGTTGATACCCATATATCAGGGGGGAATAATTATAACAGACCGTTCCCTCCCAGCGTACTTTTACGGCCGGCAGGTAGCTGTCTGGATTGTTGCTGAAAAATATCCTTGCACCTTCCTCGATATGCAGGTTTATACGACTCTTTAAATGGATGGGGCCATCAACAAAATACTGTCCGGGCGGGACGTTTAGCGTACCCCCTCCGGAACCGGCCAGGTCATTAATAGCTTTTTCGAAGGCCTGGTGGTTATCTGTAATTGAATCCCCTTTCCCGCCAAAATCTGTAACCGGTATCTGGCGATCAGGGAATTCCGGTGGGACTATCCTGTCAAGTATCCCGGGCAGTTCATCCCAGGCTTTTGTTTCAAGCTTTTTGGCTTGCTTATAGGTAAATGATTCAGGATGATCGGACTGACATACCTGAAAAAGGAAACCAAATGAAAGAAGTATTGGTAAGTATAAATTGTGTCGTCTCATTGATTAATGAACTACATGTACACTAAAGTTTCCTGATCTTTAGATTCTTGAACCAGACGTCATCACCATGATCCTGCAATCCTATATAGCCCTCACGTGGTACATCATACCAATCTTCTCTGATCTTCGGAAATTTACTGCCTGATACCAATTCCTTCCACTCTTCTGTCCACATTTGAAAACTCAGTACCTCTACTCCGTTCATAATATGTTTCACATGCCCATCCTTAATAATAACCTCCACACTGTTCCATTCACCTGCCGGATTGGCGTTCTGGGGATCAGCCGGTATCAGGTCATAAAGTGAGCCTGATTTACGATTCCCGTTTTTGCCTTGTTTTGCATCTTTATGACGGTCATTGTCCAGGACCTGCAATTCTGGGGCAGTATTAACGATGGAGCTATAACCTTCCTCTGCACCAAGATAAAATATCCCTGAATTGCCGCCTTCTGAGATTTTCCAATCCACTTTTAAATGGAAATTACCGAATTGCCCGGCGTACATAATATGCCCTTTTTGACCGGGTTCGGCTTCATCATTTTTCATTGCCTTGCAAAACAATGTCCCTTCCGATGCAGACCACACCCCAGGGGCGTCTTGACTGTTAAAACCCCGCCAGTCTTTGGTGTTTTTGCCGTTAAACATCAGTATCCATCCCTCTTTTTTCTCTGCTTTGGTCAGCTTGTTATCCTTGCTCTTTTGTGCCTGAGTCTCAACGGTCCATCCACTATTCAGAATAATTGATATCAGGAGAAGTTTTAATAATGTTTTCATCTCGATTAATTTGGATTCGTTAATAGATTTATTGTACTGCACAATCAATGACTTTGCGCATAGCTAAATAACAAAAAAAAGAAGCAGTAGCAAATTCTTTTCTTACCTGCAAACCTGCGCTTCACCGCTTTTTGTTATATTGCATGTTACCTGCTGGGGTTTAACCATTAGTTTCTTTAATTAAATCATATCCTGTACTTCGTCCGCCTCCAGGAAGTTTATATAAAATCTGTTTCTCCATTAAATCTTGAATATCTCTTAATGCTGTATCCTGCGAACATTTTCCTATCCGTGACCATTTTGTTGTAGTTAGTTTCCCATCAAATCCATCCAAAAGCATGTTCAATATTTTTTTCTGTCTATCATTTTCTAATCTCAATGCATTCTTTATCCAAAAGTGATGCTTGAAAATCACTTTGCCTAAAAGTATCTCAGAAGATTTTAACGCATTTAATAAACATTCTAAAAACCATTCTAACCAATCAGAAATATCAAGCCCTCCTTTTTGAATAAGTTCTAGAATATCATAATATTGTTTGCGCTCATTTCTAATCTGTGTAGACATACTATAAAATCGAGTTGACTGATTATCCGATTGTGCTAAAATCATATCTGTTATAGCCCGGGCAATCCGACCATTTCCATCCTCAAATGGATGTAATGTTATAAACCAGAGATGAGCAATAGCAGCTTTTATGATTAAATCAATTTGTTGCTTATCATTAATCCATTTGAAAAAGTGTCCCATTTGTTTATCTAACAGCTCTGCTGCAGGTGCCTGATAATGAACTTTTTCTTTTCCCATTGGGCCTGATACTACCTGCATTGGTCCAGTTGAATCATCTCTCCAACTACCAATAATAATTTTATACATTCCTCTGAATCCGGTAGGAAATAAAGCATTGTGCCATCCAAAGAGTCGTTCTTTTGTCAAAGGTTTATCAAAGTTTCCAGTAGCATCAAGCATCATTTCAACGACACCGTCAACATTTCTATCAGAATGTACTAATCCAGAAATATCCAATCCTAATCTGCGTGCTATTGAGGAACGTACTTGCTCAGGGTTCAATATTTCTCCCTCTATTTCAGTAGATTTTAAAACATCTTGCGTGAGAATCTCAAGATTAGCCTGATTTTGAAGTTCAAATCCTAATGCCCTCATTCTTCCGATTACCATACCTTGGATGTTTCGTACTTCTGGTAGAAGAGTAATCAGTCTGGAATCAGACCATTTAAATCTAGGCCAATCCTTTTGTTCGTATATGTAATTGTTAAATCTCCGCATAATTAGCGGTAAATATATTCATTATTCTCCGCATGAACAAATTAATGTCCGCAAAATATGCATCAATTATGATGTTTTTCTCCGCACGATGCTCGGTAACCCTTGCAGGTAAATTAGAGGTATACATCAATGGTATTGTCGATACCAGGAAATTTTTATTTATCTTGTCTTGTTGCTGGAAAATTTTTCGACTTTAATCTTATGAAAGCAGGTCTTTTTATTCCATGTTATATTGACCAGTTCTATCCACAGGCTGGAATAGCTACTTTATTACTGCTGGAAAAGCTCGGAGTGGAAATAGAATCTCCTTCAAATCAGACCTGCTGCGGGCAACCCCTGGCCAATTCCGGCTTGGAAAAGGAGACCACGGAGATCTGCAGCCATTTTATACAATTGTTCAGCTCCTATGATGTAATCGTCAGTCCATCCGGCAGTTGCGTCCTGCACATTAAGGAGCATGTGCCTGAATCATTGCATGATGAGGCATATTTCCATGTAAGGGACCATATCTATGAATTGACGGAATTCCTGACAGATGTCCTGAAGATTGAGGGATTGGATGGACATTTCCCTCATAGAGTGGGACTGCATCAAAGCTGTCATGGCTTGCGCGGATTAAGGAATGGAAAGTCAAGCGAGCTGGCAGGGAATGATTCCAGCAAGGCCCGCCAGATTCTTTCCTCCCTGAAGGATATCCAACTGGTTGACCTTGACCGCAGGGATGAATGTTGTGGTTTTGGAGGTACATTCAGCGTTTTTGAAGAGGCTGTTTCTGCCCAGATGGGAAAGGATCGTATTCATGACCATGTAAAAAATGGGGCGGAGATCATTACCGCCACAGATATGTCATGTTTGATGCACCTGGAAGGACTGATCAAAAGGAACCATCAACAACTCAGGGTAATGCACATAGCTGAAATATTAAACTCAGCAATATCATGAAACATGCCCGGGCTGCAAAAAAATTTCTGAGTAATGGTCCACGTACCGAGTGGCACAACCAGGCACTCTGGTATGTACGCCAGAAAAGGGATCTCCAGAAGGATGAGATCCCTGATTGGGAAGATCTTCGTGAGCAGGCTTCTGCCATAAAGGAGCATACACTCTCCAACCTGGATCAATACCTGGAGGAATTTGAATCAAATGCACTGAAAAACGGGATCTGCGTTCATTGGGCTTTGAATGCACAGGAACATAACAATATGGTATTGGAAATCCTCCAGCAAGCTGAGGTCAAAAAGCTGGTGAAAAGCAAATCCATGCTGACCGAAGAATGCCATATGAATCCTTTCCTTGAAAAAAAGGGGATTGAAGTGATTGAATCGGATCTTGGTGAGCGCATCATTCAATTTGCAGAACAGGATCCCAGCCATATCGTTTTGCCTGCTATCCATTTGAAAAAAGAGGAGGTTGGGAAGCTGTTTGAGAGAAAACTTGATACTGAGTCCGGCAACTATGATCCGCAATACCTCACGGGTGCAGCAAGGAAACATCTCAGGGAGTACTTTCTTTCTGCCGAAGTTGCGATGACGGGGGTAAATTTCGCTATTGCCGAAAGTGGAGGATTCGTAGTATGTACCAATGAGGGTAATGCAGACATGGGTGTTCACCACGCCAGTATCCACATTGCTTCCATGGGCATAGAGAAAGTAATTCCCAGAAAAGAACATCTCGCTGTTTTTCTCCGTTTATTGGCCCGCAGTGCCACCGGACAACCTGTAACCACCTATACCTCGCATTTTCAAAAACCAGCGAAGGACAAAGAGATCCACCTGATCATTGTAGATAACGGACGCTCGGAACACCTGGGTAAAGACAAATTCTGGCGGGCCCTGAAATGTATTCGTTGTGGTGCCTGCCTGAACACCTGTCCGGTTTACAGACTCAGTGGAGGGCACAGTTACGGATACACTGTCCCCGGACCCATAGGATCCATCCTGACGCCACGTGTCGATCTTAAGAAATACTCAGATCTTCCTTATGCATCCAGTTTATGTGGTTCCTGTACCGATGTCTGTCCTGTTAAAATTGAAATCCATGAGCAATTATACCAGTGGCGTCAGGAAGTCAATGAGCAGCACCAGCTTTCCGGGAAGAAAAAATTAGGACTCCGCCTTATGGGCCGGATACTGGCCCGGCCACGGCTTTATCATAAGTCCGGGAAATTTGCACGTAAAGCCCTGAGGATCACTCCACGCTTCCTCGTATACAACAGGCTGAATCCCTGGGGGCGGTCCAGGGACCTGCCAGCACCACCAAAGCAAAGTTTCCAGGAATGGTACAGGGAAAACCGTAAAAAATCATGAGCAAGTCCGAAATTCTAAATAGCATCTCGAAGAACAAACCGGCTCCTGCAGATCTGCCTGCTCCACAGAAGATCTTTAAAGAAGGAGATAAAGACTTGTTACAAGCATTTTCAGACAAGGCCATAAGCGCAGGTTCCAAAATTGAGAACCTTGACACAGTTGAAAATGTGGGAACATGGATCAAACAACAGGAGAAAAATGGGAAATCTGTAATTGACCTTTTACAGAATTCGAATGAAAAGGATGGCTCTTCCTCGCCAGTAGATGACCCTGACAAGGTGGATATGGTAGTGATCAGGGGACAGTTGGGAGTGGCTGAAAACGGGGCAGTATGGATTGATGAGCATGATATGCAGATCCGAAATTTACCTTTTTTAACCAGTCATCTCGTCCTGGTCCTTGATAAGGCAAAAATTTTTCCAGATATGCATGAGGCATACAAGCAGGTTGACCTGGATCGATCGGGCTTTGGTGTTTTTATTGCCGGCCCGTCAAAAACTGCAGATATTGAACAGTCCCTTGTCATAGGCGCCCATGGTCCCATTGAACATACCATCCTGCTTTATTAATTTTGGAATAAACTAATTCAACAATCATGAAGAACCTGTTATTCGCATTATTAACTTTTATTTCTATCCCCGGGATCTGCCAGACAAACCTACGACCGAATGTAATCCTCATAATTACAGATGATCAGGGTTATGGGGACCTGGGGTATCATGAAAACCCCATCATTCAAACACCCCACCTGGACAAACTGGCAGCCGCCAGTGTGAGGTTGGATAACTTCTACGTGTCACCCGTTTGCGCTCCTACACGGTCCAGCCTGATGACGGGCAGGTACTCCCTGAGAACCGGGGTGCACGATACCTATAACGGTGGGGCTATTATGTCAACCGGAGAAATTACCATCGCCGAGGTACTGAAAGAAGTGGGATATAAAACCGGAGCTTTTGGAAAGTGGCACCTGGGAGATAATTATCCTTCAAGGCCGGGGGACCAGGGCTTTGATGAGTCGGTTATCCATCTGGCCGGTGGCATGGGTCAGCCAGGAGATTTTACCACCTATTTTAAGTTTGACAGGAGCTACTTCGACCCGGTTCTGTGGCATAACGATCAACAGGAATCCTACGAGGGCTATTGCTCTGATATTTTCACCGGGGAAGCCCTTAAATTTATTGAGCAAAATAAGGAAGGCCCCTTTTTCTGTTATCTGGCTTATAATGCCCCGCATACGCCTCTGCAAGTTCCGGATAAATACTACAAGATGTACAAGGATGTGGATCCAACACAGGGATTTGATGGGGACGACAGGCCTTTCCCTGAAATGACTGAAAAAGATAAGGAGGATGCCCGTAAGGTTTATGCCATGGTAACCAACATCGACGATAATGTTGGAAAGATGCTTCAAAAACTTAAGGACATGGGCATTGATGATAATACGGTGGTTATTTTCATGACGGACAATGGGCCCCAGCAAAGAAGATATATCGCGGGACTAAAAGGAAGAAAGGGCTCTGTGTATCGTGGTGGTGTCCGTGTACCATTTTTTATCCAGTACCCCGGGAAATGGAAAGGTGATACAGATATTAAGGTCAATGCTGCCCATATAGATATTTTACCCACGATTGCATCGATCTGCAAAGCTCCCCTGCCTAAAGGAGTGAAGATCGATGGCAAGGATCTCTTGCCTCTGATAAGTGGCGGGACGGTGGACTGGGAAAACCGGTCACTGTTCTTTTACTGGACCCGTAAATACCCGGAACTGTACAACAATATTGCTTTGCAAAAAGGCCCTTATAAACTTGTCGGGCATACATCTTTTGATGCGGGAATTAATGATTTCCAGCTATTTAATCTTGACAGCGACCCTTATGAACTCGAAAACCTGGTGGGAGAGAAAGAAAGCCTGGCCCGGGAACTAAAAAAGGAAATGGATGAATATTATCATGAATTGGTCACATCACCTCATCTGGTAAACCAGCCACGGATCTCGATTGGAAGTGATCACGAAAATCCCGTGTACCTGAACAGAAATGATGCTGCTGGCCAGCGGGGGGTATGGACACAGGAAGATCCATACGGGAAATGGGTGGTTGGCATAGAGCGTGGGACTTATGACATAGAATATGTATTTGTAAAACCCGTTGAGGGACAGGGGACATTGTACCTGGAGGCAGGGACGCAGATCAATCAGAAATCTTTCGATATGGATAAAACGGATAAGCTCATCATGGAAGATGTGTTTTTACCTGAAATGGAT
>SDBS01006079.1_pt1 | contig 11758 bp, 5 predicted proteins | sample 2277091 | NCBI WGS metagenome assembly SDBS01 (sample SAMN10404972, study PRJNA504765) | marine sediment metagenome | isolation source: marine sediment core GS10_PC15, 163 cmbsf | place: Arctic Ocean: Southern Knipovich Ridge | collected 2010 | reverse complement strand
ACATTTACAATCCCTTTAAAACCAAATCAAGCGACGAATAGTATTTAATCATGAAAGATGAGCCTGAAAAATACCAAAATTATTCATGACAGACCCAAAATGGCTCAGTTTCAAACGACCATTAAATCTGTTATAATTAGCCCACAATAATCGGTGCGCCCGTAGCTCAGCGGATAGAGCAGTGGACTTCGAATCCGATTTGGGGGGTAATGCTAAATCGCTGAAAATGCTGTAAATATATTTATTATCAGAAACATTGCATTGTTTCTGCATTGATTCTGTCATGTCTATTTATGCCAATTTAGCTCTATTATAGACACTATATGGACACCAGATTGGAAACGTTTCACTGCTTAAAGCATTTGACACTCATCCCTTTGATAAATATCATAGTATTGCTAGAGCAAATAGGGACGATGGCAAACGAATGCCCAAATTGTCAAACAGACAATCCATGGATGCAGAAATTCTGTGGCGATTGTGGAACACTCCCTTAATTTAGAGGAAATCTCGATGGCAACCTTAAAATTCTCGAATTCCTTTTCAAGAATTAATTTAGTGAATTACTTCTGCAGAAAGATATGAAATTATCAAGCAGCTTGGAAGAAGGAGTATCAGCCTTCAAGTAATAATAGTCTATGGCAGAATTACAATATTTAAAAAATATAGATTAAGGAAGAAATAAAATGAAATTCAAAGATTTTCCCCTTTCTATCCGATTAATCATTGGATTTTCAGTTGTTCTTATTTCTATTTTGATAGTAGGTATTAATTCGATAAGTCTTTTTCGCCAGCTAAGCGACATATCTACTCAGATGTATAATCATCCGCTTACAGTAAGCAATGCGGTTAGGGATATTCTAATAAATATCAATGGGATGCATCGTTCAATGAAAGATGTTGTACTTGCCCAAACACCTGAACAATTAGAGATTTCAATAAGTAATGTAAATGACTTGGAAAAGCTGGGATTAGGCAAGTTTGAAATTGTTTTTGAACGATTTCTTGGTGATCCTCAAGATGTACAAAATGCATACCAGGCTTTTGTTGATTGGAAAGTAATCAGGGATGAAGTCATACAATTATTACAGGCTGGTGAGAAAGAAAAAGCGGCTTCTATTACCATGGGAAAGGGAGCCGATCATGTGGATCTTCTTTTTCATAATGCCGAGAAGATGGTTTATTTTGCTACTGAAAAAGCAGAAAGTTTTAAAAATGAATCCGATGATCTTCGGAAATCCATTATCAAGAATCTTATTTATACTAGTACCATTGTTTTAATTTTAAGCATTCTCATTGCTCTTTTCATAATAAGAAGCATTACAGTCCCTATAGGCAAAATTATCAAAAAATTAAAAGGAATTTCCAAAGAACAGTTTGGCTGTGAGATTTTAATAGAAGATTCTAATCAAATGGCCATGCTTGATAGTTCGGTTATTGAGCTTGAAAGAGTTGGCAAAAGGCTTTCATTGGAAATATCTGAACGTAAAAAAGTCCACTCTGAATTAGAAAATTATAAAACTCAGCTTGAGCAACTTGTTAAGAAGCGTACAGAAGAGTTAGAAAAAACTAATAAACAACTAAAGAAAGAAATCATCGAGCACAAAGAGGCTGAGATGGCGCTTAAGGCAATCGAGGAAAGACTTAGGAGTTTTATGGATTCAGCAACTGAAGGTTTTACACTTATGGATGCAGAGTTTAATGTGCTGGATTTAAACGATCTTGCATTGAATCAGATGTATCTTACAAAAAGAGCGGACATAGTGGGAAAAAACATTGCTACAATATTTCCACATTTTGTGAAAACAGAAAGATATGCAGAATACCAAAAGGTTATAAGAACTGGAGAGCCGTACTTTACTGAGAATGTTGTTCCTCATCCTGACTATCCAGATCAAACAAAACACTTTTCAGTAAATGCTTTTAAAGTGGCGAATGGGATTGGAATAATTTCCACAGACATCACCGAGCGCAAGAAGGGAGAGGAGTTGTTGAAACAGGCTTTTGAAATTACACTTAGTGCTGAAATATCAGCAAATTTGGGTAGTTGGAGATGGGACCTAGAAACCAAAGAGGTTGTATGGTCTGACAATTTATGTCGACTTCATGGAATCGAGCCGAGCGACTTCGATGGGAGACTTGAGACAGCCAGGAAGTTCATACATCCGGACGATCTTGAGGATGTCATAAAGAAAAGCCGTGCCGTCCAAATTAAGAAGATTCCTGAATCCATGGAATACCGAATCATTATGCATTCAGGCATTACAAAAAATGTTATAAGTACAAATAGGTTAATCTTGGATGAAGATGGAGAAATCAAACAAATCGTAGGAGTGATCCAGGACATCACCGAGCGCAAGAAGATTGAAGATGATTTGAAGATTAGTGAGGAGAAATACCGTTCTCTCATAGAGTCAACAGATGATCTTATTTATCTCGTTGATAAGAATTATTCGTACATTTTTATGAACAAAAAACATGCAGAGAGATTTAATCTTCCTTTTAACAAAATCATTGGAAAACCCTATTCTGAATTCCATTCAAAAAAAGAATCTGAGATTTTTAGGAAAGATGTAAACAAAGTAATACGAACAGGAAATTCAATAACACTTGAACATAAGAGCGATAGGGATGATAAATATTATCTCCGCACTTTCAGTCCTGTAAAAAATGAGAAAGGAGAAGTAATATCAGTCAATGTCATCTCTAAAGATATTTCTGAACTTAAGCAGGTAGAGAAGAAGCTAGTCCTTCAAAGTGAAATCATAACAAATATGTCTGAGGGAGTTTATCTTATCCGATCCAACGATGGAGTCATTGTCTACACAAATCCTAAATTTGAGAAGATGTTTGGTTATGAACCTAGTGAAATGATTGGGAAACATGTTTCTATGCTCAATGCTCCGACTGATAAATCTCCTGATGAGATAGCAAAAGAAATCATAGAAGTCATCAACCAAAAAGGTTTATGGAAGGGAGAAATCAAAAACATCAAGAAAGACGGAAGTATGTTCTGGTGTTATGCGAGCGTTTCCCCTTTTGATCATCCTGATCATGGGAAAGTATGGGCTGTGATTCACACGGACATCACAAAGCGCAAAAAAGCAGAAGAAGAGTTGGAGAACATCTTTAGCCTTTCTCCAGATATGGTTGCTGTTTGCACTACCGAAGGAAAATTCCTTAAAGTTAATCCCACATGGGAAAATGTTTTGGGTTATACACAAAAAGAGCTACTTGATCTGGGCTGGGTGAATCTCGTTCATCCAAATGATGTTGAAAAAACAAATAAGGAAGTTAAAAAACAGTTAAAAGGCAATTCTATAGTAAATTTTGTCAATAGATATAAATGTAAAGATGGCTCTTATAAAATATTTGAGTGGCAGGCGACATTTGCCAAAGAGGGGATTGTTCATGCTACAGCAAGGGACATCACCGAGCGCAAGAAGGCAGAGGAAGAACTCAAACATTCACAAAAAGAACTGCAAAAGCTTACCGAACACATGCAAGTTGCTACAGAACAAGAGCGAGGTTTAATAGCAAGTGAGCTCCACGACGAAGTAGGACAGGCTTTGACTGGCCTTAAAATGGATATAGCTTTGATAAAAAATAAAATGTCCAAAGACAAAAAGGAAATACCTAGTGAGTTTCAAAGAATGGAAAAACTCTTAGATGACTCTATCCAGAGATTGAGAAAAATATACTCTGATTTAAGACCGAGTTTATTGGAGCATTTTGGGATCGGCGAAGCAATGAAGCAACATGTTATCGACTTTCAGGAACAGTCGGGAACTAAATGTACATTTTATCAAGATCCTGAAGAAATAATATTAGATGAGAACCGTTCTATTGCTTTGTACCGAATCTTTCAAGGAGCAATAAACAATATAAAATGGCACTCACAGGCAACTAAAGTTGATGTTAGGTTGGAGGAGATAGGGCCAAACTTAAAATTAACGATTAAAGATAATGGAAAAGGCATTGAGGAAGAGCAAATCAAAAGTAGTGATTCATTTGGTTTAATAGGGATGAGAGAACGTGCAAGATATTTGAGAGGAGAATTAAAGATAAAAGGCATTCCTGATAAAGGGACAACTGTAATGCTTGAAATTCCAATAAAAAAAATTCAATGAAGTAGCAAAATATCCTTATTCTGTATACACGCCTGGTTGGGTCTGAAAGGGGAGTTGAGAATCTGAAGATTCTATCACTCAAATCTGCTATAGTAAGCCTTCAAAGATCGGTGCGCCCGTAGCTCAGCGGATAGAGCAGTGGACTTCGAATCATATGCCAAGGATTCTCCTAACCTCCTGAAAACAAAGTAATAGTCAGTCTTATCAGAAACTTACAAATTATCTGTAGGTATATGGAAGTATACGTAGGTATACGGAAGTATATCTCAAGTGGTCACAATTTGGTCACAATTTAGATAATGGTCCATCGCCTGGTGTGATTACGAGGTCCTTCTTGTCTTTCAATCAATATGGTGCCGTAAGAAGCCCCGGGTGGGTTCAACTCCCACACCTTCCCGCCAGAGATAATTCCCGATTTTCCTTTAAGCACCAAAAGTTCCTGGATGGGCTTGTCATGGAAAAGACAATCACGGTTTTCTTTTACACACGGTCAGGAACCTGCTGGCTGAGGTCGGGACTGCTGATTTATTGATCGGGTGTTGTCAAAACATGAGCATGGTCAAGTACATATATCCACCGTCCCCCTATTTTCTGTCGGACATCTGTCCATCGTTCCCGAAGTTTTTGTATAGACCCATCCTTTGGCTTCAACTCATAAGTTGCTGTGCCTACGGCGAACACGCTGTCCCCTGCCGGAATGTGTTTAATTTCATCGATAACACAATGGAGAGATTCGAACTGGACAAACCATTCTTCTAGCGTCTTACGGAAACTATCTGAACCCAAGAATACAGTACCATCAGTAGCAACGAAGATAAAGTCCGGACTATCCCAAATGCAACTCATGACTTGCTCGATATTTTTTTGGCACATACCATCAACAAAACGCTGATTGAGTTCCTGGTTGGCCAAAAGATCCTCACGGGAGAGTGGGTCGTATCTTTTAATATTGCTCATTTTTCCTCCCTTATATGATTCAATTGCCAGAACCCTGAAATGAGAGTATCATAGTCAAAAAACATAGTCAACGGCTGAACAAGTGAGATATGAGGCCCAAAACAACGTGAAATCAACAAATTGACAGCTGAATAATCAAGTGATATATAGAAAAAGCATTCTCTAAAGATATCGATGCTGACATTTCAGCAATCCTTGAGATATGGCCGCCCTGACAGAATGGTTGAATAATGGCGATTATTTGCCCCAAATGTAACGCTGAAAACACATCTGATTCCAGGTTCTGTAAAAGGTGTGCCACTCAGATTATTTCTTCAGAGGAATCTCAAGCATCTGTGACTGTCACTCTTGAAACACCCAAAGAGGAATTAACCACAGGTTTCATTTTCGCTAACAGATATCAAATCATTGAGGATCTCGGTCAAGGGGGAATGGGAAGAGTTTACAAAGCTTTTGATAAAGAAGTGAAAGAAAAGATTGCCATAAAACTCCTTAGATCCGAGATCGCCGCAGATTTGAAGACAATCGAACGATTCCGGAACGAGCTCAAGTTAGCCCGTAAAATCGGACACAAGAGTGTCTGCCGTATGTTTGACCTTAACAAAGAGGGCGGCATCTATTATATCACTATGGAGTATGTGTCTGGGGAGGATTTAAAAAGATTCATAAAGCGGTCAAAGCAGTTAACACCAAGTGCGATCATTTCCATATGTAAACAAATCTGCGAAGGCCTGAGCGAAGCGCATCGGCTAAGAGTTGTACATCGCGATCTCAAACCGCAAAACATCATGATCGATAAAGAGGGGAACGCCAGGATTATGGATTTTGGTATAGCTCGCACCATTAAGGGAAAGGGAGTTACAGCCGAAGGTGTAATCATCGGGACACCTGATTATATGTCACCCGAGCAGGCGGAAGCTAAAGACGTCGATGAGCGTTCCGACATCTACTCTTTGGGTGTCATCATGTTTGAGATGGCCACGGGGAAAGTGCCGTTTATAGGGGAAACGGCCCTCAGTGTCGCCATGAAACACAAAGGTGAACTCCCTAAAAATCCCAGGGAACTCAATCCTCAAATTCCTGGAGATCTCAGCTCGATTATACTCAGATGCCTCGAGAAGGACAAGGACAGACGGTATCTGAGCGCGAAAGAGTTATTGAATGCCCTTAGAAGACTTGAAGAATCGCGAACAGATGGATCGCGGATATCCGAATGGAAGACATCCATTGCCGTGCTTCCCTTCAAAAATATGAGTGCTGATCCCGAGCAGGAATTTTTTTGTGACGGATTGGCTGAAGAGCTCATCAATGCTTTCACTCAGATCAGGGATCTACGTGTTGTTGCGCGGACATCAGCGTTTTCTTTTAAAGGCAAGGACGACGACATCCGCGATATCGGACGAAAGCTCAATGTGGAGACTGTGCTTGAAGGGAGTGTCCGGAAAGCCGGCAATCGGCTGCGTATAACAGCCCAGCTCATCAATGTGGCAGATGGTTATCATCTCTGGTCTGAGCGCTTTGACAGGGAGCTGGAGGATATTTTCGCCATCCAGGATGATATCGCACAGAGTATCGTCAAAGCCCTTAAAATAGAGATTTTGGGTGAAAAAGATGAGCCAATTGTTAAAGCTTATATTGTGAACACTGAGGCTTATGAGGCCTATCTTAGAGGCCGTTTTTACTCGTATAAGTTTACACTCGAACACTTTGAAACTGCGCTTGAGTACTTCCATCTTGCCTTGAAAAAATTTCCTGATTATGCCCTGGTGTATGCGGGGATTGGTTTTTGCTGGCTTGCCAAAGGAAACCTGGGATATGCTGCACTCCGTGAATCATTTTTAGAATCGAAGGAAGCAGCTCTGAAAGCCATTGAACTGGATGATTCACTCTCCGAAGCTCATGACGTGTTGGCCAAAGTCAGATTTTATTTCGAATGGGACTGGGAAAGAGCTGAGAACGAGATCAAACGGGCCATCGAGCTTAATCCAAACAGTGTGGATGCACGCTTGATGTGTGCAGAATTCCTGAGCTCGATGAGACGTCCGAAGGAAGCGATGGTCGAGATAAAACGAGCTCTGGAATTGGACCCCCTCAATCATTTTCCACAGCAGATGTATGGTGGGCACCTTTTGCAATCGCACCGCTATGATGATGCCATAACACATTTCCAAAAGACACTTAAAATGGAACCGAGCTTCTCTGTGGCTCATGAACACCTTTGGATTGCATTTCGCCAAAAGGGGATGGATAAGGAAGCTTTATTGGAAGCGAAGAAGTATTTTGCCGCACAGGATATGGGAGATGTTGCAGAAGCCCTTGCTCTTGGTTATTCAAAAGCAGGCTATCCTGAGGCGATGAGACAAGGAGCAAAGAAGTTGGAGGAACGTTCCAAGCAATCCTATGTTCTGGCCACACGCATTGCGTTATTGTATGCTCATGCTGGAGAGAAGGACCGAGCCCTTGAATGGTTGGAGAACGCCTACAAAGAACGTGAAACTTTACTGGTTTACCTGAATGTTGATTTGCAGTGGGATCCCATACGTGATGATCCGCGCTTCCAGGAGTTGCTTGGCCGGATGAAACTGCCGGAGTCGAAGTAATCAGCAAAACCAACAGAAATACTGCAAAGACAGAGTCATAGATCACAACCAGAAATCCTCGACGTCTGGAAAGACGCCGATCCCGGCTTGCCTGAAGTGGAAGAGGCGAAGAAGAGGTTTGCTGGGTTGAAGGGGGAGTTGAGAAACTGAAGATTCCGTCCCTCAAATCTGTTATAATTAGGCTGCAATTAACGGTGCGCCCGTAGCTCAGCGGATAGAGCAGTGGACTTCGAATCATATGCTATAGGTTCTCCTAACCTCCTGAAAACAAAGTAATAGTCAGTCTTATCAGAAACTTACAAATTATTTCTAGGTATATGGAAGTATACCTAGGTATATGGAGGTATATCTCAGATGGTCACAATATGGGCACAATTCTTCATTTCACTATAAACTCACTTTCAGGCTTAATAGCCTCTCCCTACTAAAATTATCCAGCAGGAACTCTTGATGGCAGCCGAAGAGAGAGGGAATTATTTTTGAGGGCCTAAGTGGCTGTTTTTTGCTGGTTCGAGGGCCGGTCTAACCAAAACAGGATGATTTGGAGTTTTCTGTTGATTCGTAACTCTTTTTGAGTTTCTGATTTTGTCGTTTTGGATGTGATACTCTAATTTCAGGATGTCAGCAGTCAGAAACAGTGGAGAATTGTGAAAAATTTGGAGCAAGTCCAAAAAGGAAATTCCAAATTTTACTCCAACAAATGGTTCTTAAGCTTTGAGCGATGATATCAATAAATATATATTTTAAATAAAACGGATTTTTACTAAATATGGCTTCATATTTCTAATACAATCCAATGCTCCTATCCCTTTTCTCAAAGCATGAATATATTGAAAACTTCTTTCATAATCAGAATATCGAGAACCCGAAAATAATATATTGAAAAAAGCGATAGAAGCTGCTCCTGTTCCTAATACAATCCCTACTTTTGTGCCTCCAGAGATATATGTACCTAAAGCCCCAACTGAAACACCTGTTGATTGTGCTCTCCAATCTTTAATAAATCTCAGTGATCTGTTTTTAAATGAATAAAATTTTTTGTATTCAGCTATATATTCATTCATACAGTCATTTAGTAATTCTTCTGCCTGCTTTTTGTCAATTGTTCTATCAAGAGAAAATTCCTTTGTGATTTTGCTAACAGTACTATGAAATGAATTTCTCAAACTAGAATAATCACCTCTAAGCTTTATAATATCCTGAAAAGACATATTTGCGATTTTTTTTGGAACTAAAAAATCTAGAATAATAGATCCTAATGAACCTTCCATTGATACATCTGGCCTATCAAGTTGATTTCTATTTATTTCATTTGCGGATGTCACATAAAAAATTGAGTCATTTCCAGTGAGTGACTCAAAACCTCTTCTTCTCGCCATTTTACTAGCTAAACAACCAAGTATTAAATCTCCTGCATCTGGATGAACTGAGTAGTGTTCTCGTGACCAGCGATTATCTTTAGGCCTAGCTAATTTTTTCTTTATTAGATAATCAAATACCCACCCCAAGGCCTTTTCAGGATGTACTCCAAATCCGGCTATATCATCAAAGTCCTTGAAACTCTGTTCTCTTTTTATTCTGATAAATGCTTTTTTAATTGATTTTTCATGTTCGTTGAAAATTTCTCTATCATTTTCGTTAGGAGGTAGAGTTGGTACATATTTTGGATCTAAACCTAAAACGTCCCTGATGTAATTATTACCAAATTCTTTTTTCATTGGAACTGGCACTATTCTATAAATTCTATCCCAAAATAATAGATTTTTTTTTAACCAATTAGGATTAGGAACATACTCTGGATGATAAAGTGCCTTATATATTTTTTTTGACATTGATTATCCCCTTTCTTTCTTTAATCGTCATTGTATCAGAGGAATAAATAAAACAACATCAATTAGAATAATTTATAGGAAATTCTTTTTTGAGCAAGCAACATGAAAAAGATACATATCAATCCAAGTCGCCAAATCCTTAAGTTCAAGATAGACTCGGTCCTCATATCATCAAGAAGTAATCTCAGTCACACTCAAAAATAATCCTCTCTTTCTTCGGCTGCCATCAAGAATTCCTACTGGACAATTTGAGGGGGAGGGGAATTAACAGGGATTTGAGAGATCTTTATATAGAGAAACGGATTCCTAATCCGTGTGTCGCCAGTTCGAATCTGGCCAGGGGTGCCACTTCTATAGAGGTGAAATCCCAATTTTCAAGTAGTCAATCGTATGCAAGACTAGGCATTATTAGTCACACAAAGTGACAACAAAGTGACACGGGGACAAGTCTATTATGACTTGAGGACGCAAGGGACTTAAAATCCCTCGTGGGTTTCCCACGTGCCGGTTCGAGTCCGGCCCTCGGCACTCCTGTTAACCCAGGAGATTAGTGCTTGTTGAAGGACATTTGAGTTTTTTGAGTTTTCAATCCTAATACCATAGTTTCAGCAATTTTCAATCGATTTTGACCCACGGGGAGAAGTCTGACTTCAGAGCGGGTGGCTGTTAACCACTAGGTTGTAGGTTCGAGTCCTACCCGAGGAGCCATCAATTTAAGGGGTAAAAACTGGGATTTTGATTTAGTCAGAAGTTACCATAGTTAGGCAAGCTTAGGCACATTTGTCCCCACGTATCCCCACGGGATGAGAGGGAGTTGTCTATATTCTGTTTGACACGCATCCCTTAAATAAATATTCTATTTCCATATAGGCAAGGAGGGACGATGACTATCGAATGTCCTAAGTGTCAGACAGATAATCCCGACTCCCAGAAATTCTGCGGTGAATGTGCAACCCCACTCCCAGGAATTCAAGACGCAATCCATACAAAAACCCTGGAGACTCCTAAAGAAGAATTAACTCGTGGGATTCTATTCGCAGATAGGTACGAAATAATAGAAGAACTGGGAACAGGAGGAATGGGCAGTGTCTATAAGGTATTCGATAAGAAGATAAAAGAGGAAGTGGCTTTAAAGATCCTAAAACCTGAGATCGTTGATGAGAAGACTATTGAACGCTTTAGCAGCGAATTGAAACTTGCCCGTAAGATTAGGCATGAAAATGTTTGCCAGATGTACGACATCAATGAAGAAGAAGGCACCCATTACATAACAATGGAATATGTTCCTGGTGAGGATTTAAAAAGCTTCATTAGAAGAGTAGGTCAATTACCTGTTGGAAAAACTATCTCCATTGCCAAGCAAGTATGTGAGGGACTATCTGAAGCTCATAGATTGGGAGTAGTGCATCGAGACCTGAAGCCCCAAAACATAATGATAGATAAAGAGGGCAATGCTCGGATCATGGACTTTGGGATAGCTCGTTCTATTAAGGGGAAAGGTATAACAGGTGCGGGAATGATGATCGGAACACCTGCATATATGTCTCCTGAGCAGGTGGAAGGAAAAGAAGTAGACCAGCGATCGGATATTTACTCATTAGGAGTGAATCTTTATGAGATGGTCACCGGGCAGGTTCCTTTCGAGGGAGATACACCTTTCACTATAGGTATGAAACACAAGAGCGAGACACCTAAAGACCCAAAAGAACTTAATGCTCAAATTCCTGAAGACCTTAGCCGTGTGATCCTGAGATGCATGGAGAAGGATAAGGAGAATAGGTATCAGAAGGCAGAGGAGCTTATTTCTGAATTAGCAAATATAGAGAAAGGGATTCCCACAACAGAGAGGGTGGTTCCCAAAAGAAAGCCCATAACCTCAAGGGAAATAACTGTAACTTTTGGTTTGAAGAAGCTTTTTATCCCTGCTGCAGTTGTTGTTGCTCTTGTAATTGTTGCGTTGATAATTTTACAACTGCTTCCCAAAAAGGAAGCTGTTCCTCTCCCCTCAGGTAAATATTCTATAGCTGTCCTTCCTTTCGAAGACCTGAGTGCAACGCAAGATCAGGCATATTTCTGTGATGGCATAGCAGCTGAACTTATAAATAGACTGACAAATATAGAAAACTTAAAGGTGCCAGCTCGGGCCTCTTCTTTTTCATTTAAAGATAAGGAGTTAGATATTCAAGAGATTGGCAAAAAACTCGATGTAAATTTTTTGTTAGTAGGTAGCCTTCAGAAG
>SDBS01006078.1_pt1 | contig 11758 bp, 16 predicted proteins | sample 2277091 | NCBI WGS metagenome assembly SDBS01 (sample SAMN10404972, study PRJNA504765) | marine sediment metagenome | isolation source: marine sediment core GS10_PC15, 163 cmbsf | place: Arctic Ocean: Southern Knipovich Ridge | collected 2010 | reverse complement strand
CGTTCTCGACCAGGACCGTCTGGGGGCGCTTGGCCTCGACGGCGGCGATCACGGCCCAGGCAGTGCTGCGCAGGGCGTCGTGGTAGGGGCGCTCGGCGCCCCGGGCCAGGGAGTGACCCTGGCAGGCGGGGCTGGCCAGGAGGAGATCGTGGTCCGGGACCGCTGCGAAGTTGGCCTGCGCCAGGTCCTGGCAGGAGTGGGAGGTGCCGGGGTGGTTGGCGGCGTGGGCAGCTACGGCGGCCGGCCAGTGGTTGGCGGCCCAGACGACATCGGCGCCCGCCTGGGTGGCGCCCTCGGTGAAGCCACCCGCACCGGCGAAGAGGTCGATTGCTCGGAGAGTTTGTCGCGTGCTCATGCTTTCGTATCGGCCACCCCGCCTGGAACTTGAGCGAAGGTCTGCTTCTCAAGTTCTGACATTGTCCGGTCGATAGGCAGGGTGGAAGGAGAATGAATCATGTGGCATGAGATCGGCTTCTGGGTGTCGGTGGTAATCACTTCGGCTGTGGCGATCCGGCAGCGCGGCTTCATCGGCTTCATGGTACTGGTCCTGATGGCTACCGTCGTGGTGGGCCGAGAGCTCTAGCGGGCTGGAGGGAGACCGGCCCGCGCCCGCGGTAACCGGTCTCCCTGCCCTTAGCTGCTGAGGTACCAGACCCCCAGGCCCACCAGCAACACGACCCCGGCGGCCAGCCAGACGATCACGCCCGCCGTGCGCTGGCCCTCTTCCCACCGTTCTTGGTCCATCTGTTCATGCTAGCGTGCCTCGGCAGTAGGCTCTATAGCGCTTCTTCAGCTCCTGGTAGGTGGCACGCTGGCCCACGACCCGCAGCACCCCGGCAGTCGGCGAGATCGGCGGCACCATCGCTGCTGCTGCCGAGAGGTTGCCGGTCTCCTGCGCAAGGTGATTGATCTGCGCATTCCGCTCGCTGTTGAGCTTCGCCATCTTGTTGGGCTGCCGCTTCGTCTCGACCAAGGTGTACTGGTCGGGCTTGTAGTCGCCCATCTGGTGATGCTTCCGCTCCGCTAGTCGGCGGAGGTGGCGCGCCGTTCGTCCGTTCATGAGGGTGAGTGCCCCGGTCAGCCCGTAGGTGTCACGAACTGGGCGAGGTTCGGCGCGCTCCAGTGGGCAGGCTTCTGCACTTTGCCTGCCGTGTCCACGATCGGCCTGCCAGCCACCAGCTTGCTCATGTTGCTGCGGTGCACTTCGGCGAAGGCCTGGTCCTTCACATCTGCAAGGCCCAGGGCGAGGTAGGCCCCGTCGGTCACGTACTGCAGGTCGGTGAGACCATCAAGCACCTCGACGATGTTACCGTTGGCCAGGCCCTCGACCGTTTCGGCGAACTCTTCGGCAATCAGCCCGACACGTGTGAAGAGGGCCTGCTGCGGAGAGTGTGGATTGCATTCCCGTTCCGCGACAATCCAGGCATCGTGGGAGATCGCTTGGAGCAGCGCCGCTAGACGACGCATGTGCCTCATGTTGCTCGCCCACAGCGGCGGCACCTCCGGCGTGTCCTGCATGTAGGCGTCGAAAGCGTCGTGGAACTCAGCTACCAGATCAATCGTGCGGTTCATGCGTCTCTCCTTCTCTCAGCTTTGCGAGTATGAGGTGCTCACGCGCCTCCTCCCACGTTGCGAACCCTGTTTCTGGTGAGGCCAGAAGCAGTGCCGCGGCTCGTTGCTTGTTGATCTTGTGCAGCTTGGCAACCCTGATGGGATCATGTGGCCCGACCTTGGAGAGCTCACCGGTCCGCGTGGACATCATCTTCACCCGGCCGTGCTGCTTGGTGACAGCGGTGACTTCTCCAAGCTGCCACCTCCCGCGCCCATCCTCGAAGAACTGCACCGCGCAGTAGTCGCCGGGGGCTGCCTTGCAGTAGCCTTCCTTGGGCGGTTCATCGGTCAAAACGGTGTCTCCCTCTCCGGCGGATCAGCACGCTGCGGGATTGTTGACCACGTGGTAGGACCATACACCCGCACCCACCGCTCTCGGCAGCACTTCAACGTTGGCAGGCTCCAGAACTGGGGCCGTGCTCCTAGGTGCTCGCGCTGGAAGATTCCCAAGTCCGGACACACCTTGCGCAGGAACTCACCGAGCTTGCGAGGGCTCAGTCTCCGCGACTGCACGCCCAAGTCCTTCATAGCCGTGATGTAGAGGTTGTAGAGCGGCATCCTTGGTGTGCAGTCGGGCCAGCCCTCACCATCACTAAGCAAGTCACCGTTGAGCAATCGCTCCAGCCACCAGTCCTCCTCGGGACGCAGCGTGTGTTCCTTCTGGATGCGGAGGGCGTCGGTCTGCGGGACGTTCCGCACCTCGTAGTTCGACAGGTCATAGTTCAGCAGGTAGTGCAGCAGCGCACTGTAGCCACCGCTGCGCATGTGCTGGTCGATCGCGCTGAAGTAGGCTGTGTCCTGCTGATGACCGATGCCAACGTCGAGGATGAAGTAGCGCCGCTCGTGCGGGCCGGCGGGCACCACCCACTCATCGTTCGATGCCATGATCAAGTGCACGAAGTTGGGGCTGATGTCAGCATCCACCCCCTTGGCCTCGATGATCAGGAGATCCTCCGTGACGAGCGCCTTGAGAACGGACTCGTGTTTGCGGTCGCCGGCGAAGAACGCCTCGTCCGCAAACACCACCAGGCAGTCCCGCATGTGGGCATTGAAGTGGCCGACGAGGTGCCCGCTGTTGCTGACCTGGATGTAGTGACGCCCGAACAACCAGCCGAAGTGCTTCGCGAAGAAGGACTTGCCCGCACCCTTTGGGCCACGGAGGACAATGGCAACCTGCCCAGGGGAGGCAGGCTGTTGCACGGTGCGGGCCATCCAGCCGATGAGGTAGTCGTAGTATTCCTCCACACCGCAGCAGAGGTTGTCACGTAGGTGATTCAAGAAGGGTGTCGGGTCACCAGGCTTGGCCTCGAACGCAAATCCCTTCCAGAGGTTGTAGGCCCCCGGCACACTGTCCCGCGACGGATCGAAGACGATTCGGTCATACTGCCGACGTTTCTCATGCTCAAGCCACCACGCGCCCTGGGGCTTGTAGACGATGCCCCCCTTCTTGGTCTTGCCGACGGGTACGGGGATGTGCATTTGGCGGTTCTTGAAGTCGGTGAAACTCTGCATGGTTAGGCTTGAGCGCTCGAGGTGTGTGTCGCGGATCTCCTCGACGACGCGGCATCGACCGCCAATGTTCGCGATCACGGCGAACCGCTCATTGAGCTTCGCCAGCCGCGGGTCACGCACCAGCTCCTTGGCGCGAGCGATCTGCCGCTTGGCGTACTTCTCCATCATCGTGCCCTTGTCGAGCACTGACTCACTGATGCGGAAGTCCGGGTCGGTGATGATGGAGTAGATCTTCTCGTCGGGCACGTTGGCGCGGTGCAAGTTGCAGCATGCGTCCATCAACCAGGCCGAGCGCGAGTCGTCGCCATCCTTTGGCCCCTCGGTGGCGCGGAGGTTGCCCTGGACGCACAGCGCCTGGTCGCGTTCGGCGACGCCATACTGCGCGAGCTCGTCGATGGTGGCCAGGCGCTCGATGTTGCCGCTGCTGATGTTGACCTCGGCCTGCGGGTCGAAGCCTTCCTCCCCGGTCTGGACGGCCTGGGCCTTGGCGAAGTCGCTGAGGGGGTAGCTGATATCACTAAATGATATCAGCTCCGCGAGCATGCGGGTCCGGCCCTTCTCGATCTTCTTCTTGTCGGGGACGTTGATCGTCCCAGGCAGACGCATGATGCGGTCGACGTTGTGGCAGTTGTCGGCGCCGAACAGCAACTCTAGCTGCATGTTCCAGAGCTTCGCCTCCTCGGCGCGCTCCAGATCGCCGTCGATCGGGAAGGGCTCCGACAGCTTCCAGAAGCCCTGGTAGCCGCCGCCACTGAAGACGACCACCGTAGGCGGGGGCACACCCTCGGGCAGGTTGTCCGTCAGCAAGCCCAGGGCGCGGGCACGCTCTTCCTGGATATCCTCCCTGGGCCTGGGATCGATGTCGACGTGGAGCCACCCGAGCGCAGCGATGTCCTCGCGGTCGGCCTTCTTCTCAAGCGGGCGAGTCGTCGGGTTGACGTGGAAGTAGATGTTGCGCTCGCCGTTGTGCTCCTCGACCCACTTGCCACACGGCTGGCGCTCGGTAAACGAACGGGTCTCGATCATGCGCCGATCCGGCTTGATGGCCGTCAGGACCCAGACCCCGCCGGGGCGGAAGCGCTCTAGGAAGTCGAGTGATGCAGATGTATTCGGTTCCGGTCCCACATCAACCACTGCTTCAGCTGCTGCTGCGTTAGGCCGCTGTCACTTTTGGACAAGGCAAGTTGGTGCAATTCAGTGCGCGGCACGTTGCCAACGAACGTCGCGGCGGTGTTGCCCGCGAACAACAGCCACTCACGCTTCACCTGGAGGAGCAGCCACGCGCCACCACCCCCAGCTTTCTTCCATCTCTGCCTCAGCCAGATGCGCTGCTGGTTGGTGAAGTGCTCGATGCGCACCACACCTTCGTTCACGGGCCAGGCTGGCAACCACTTCAGCTCGATCCAACCGTGCAGGAAGTTGACATCAGGGGTGCCGGGGAAGGCTGGGTTCTCTACCGGGTAGGCATCCCAGTCCTTCAGCATCATCACCACGTTGCGGCGCATGGTGGACTCACTCACATCGAGTCTCCCCAGCTGGAGCCGCACTCCACGTCCACCAGGAAGGGGATGTTGCCCGGCAGGCAGTTGGTCATGATCTCACCCATCTCGTTGGCCTGTTTCTCAGACTCAACTGAGCCGGTGTTCTCATCGTGGATCTGTAGCTGGAGAAAGTACCCAGCCGCATCGATTTCAACCAGCGACGTCTTGACCTGGTCGGCCGAGCTGCCCTGGATGAGGCGGTTGAGCGTCTTGTGCGTCCACATATACTCGCCGGCATCGTTCACCGGGAACCGGCACCGCCGGCCACCGATGGTGCGGATGTAGCCGCGCTTCTTCGCGACCTTCTCACACGCCTTGGCGAGCTTCTTGACGAAGGGCAGCTCCGCATCGAACTTGTCGAGGATGACCTGGGCCTCTTCGCCGGCCACTCTCCAAGCACGGGTGCCGTGCAGGCGTGCATACTTGACCGCTTCTTCCTGGGTATCGAAGTAGGTGTTCTCACCATAGCGCTTGCCGAACACTGCCCACCTCGTGGATAGGCCGATCTTCATGGCAGTCGAAGCGCCGCCTTGACCGTAGCACTTGCCAAGGAAGATCTGCTTGCAGTCGAAGCGCTTCTTCTTGTAGACTTTCGGGTCCCACGTATCGACCGCGGCGCCGTGTATCAAGCGAGTCATCATGTCGTGGCTGTCGGTCTTGGGATCGTCCCGGTACTTCTGCGCCGCGAGGGCCGCCTTGGGCAGCTCCTCGAGCTCGGCGAAGTGCACCAGCCAACGCGGCTCCTGCTGCGAGTAGTCGCAGCTTGCCCAGGTGGTGCCCTCTTCCGGCAGGTAGATCGAGCGCCACATCTTGGCGAACTCGTCCCGAGCGGGCTGCTGCTGCATGTTGGGACTCTCGCAGGAGAGCCTGCCATAGGCGGCCCCCTTGGTGTCCCCACCTTCACGCTCGTCCGTGGTGCGACGCATCTGGTTGAACGTGGCGTGGATGCGGCCGTTGATCATGTGGGTTCGCACGGACTGCACGAACGTGGTGCGCAGTTTGTTGGTCTTGCGTGCCCACACGATGGCGTCGGCCACCTCATGGTCGATGCCTTCGAGCCATTCGGCTGTGATGGACGGCGAGCCACCAGCCGTCTTGGGGACAGGAATGCCCAGGTAGGCAATGGCCTCGGCCAGCGGCTCGGCCTTCCACACATCACCGACCTCGATCTTCACACCAGTGACGTGATGGACCTTGGCGAGGGCCTCGGCCTCCTGCTCGAGTGACCAGCGCGAGATCTCCTCCAGCCGGTCCTGGCTCACACGCACGCCGCGTTGCCGCATGCGCATGAGTACGGGGAGGACGGCGGACTCCAGGTCCCAGATCTTCCAGAGGCCCTGCTCCTCCAGCATCCGCTCCTGCTTGCGCAGGATCTGAAGCGGCAGCCTGCTGTCCTGCTCGGCATACGGCCCGACGAACCGCGCCGGCAAGCGCCACATCCCACCCTTCATGTCGACGCCGTAGTGCTGCGCCGCCTCGCGCATCAGCTCATCATCCTTGCCGGGCAGGTTCCATCGCTCAGCGATGGCCTTCAGCGAGTAGGCGAAGTGGAGCTCATTGATGAGTGGGTCGGCGACCTGCACGTCACGCATGGTGGCCTTGGGGAACGCGACACTCTCGGTCCCCATGTAGGCCAGATCATATGGGAGGTGCGCGCCGACCAAATCCCCGTCAAAGTGCTTGGCCTGGTCGCGCAAGTAGCAGAGCGCCTGCTCCGTGTCCTCGACGTTGTCGCCTCCCTGGTGCCTTAGCGGTACATAGTAGTCACCTCCATCCTCCAGGCTGAAGCTGAAGCCAGACAAGAATGAGTTGTCACGCAGAGCGCCGCAGCCCAGCTGCTTGAGGTCAGGGTCCCGGGTCTCGCAGTCGAACCCCACACGCTTGGCGCCGTCCCAAGAGGGCAGGTCGCTGATGCGGGGAGGCTTCCACGCAGAAGCTGGCTCCCACAGCGGGAGCTGCATGGGCTTGGAGCTCAACGACAGGAGACTCCGAGGGCGGCCAAACGACGTGGCGCCCCATTCTGCTCCATACAGGAGACTCCGAGGGCGGCCACCTTGCGGATGAAGTCGAGGCTGCCCTCTCCCCCTCCGACACCGTTGTTCCCGCTCTCAGTGGTGCTCTCCAAGCGGCGGGCCTCGGCGAGATAGTGCTCCATGAAGAGGATGAACTCCCCGGGTGTATGGAGCCCTCTGCTCTCAGCCGTGTCCCACTTGGTCTGGTAGGCGCGCTCGCTGTCGATCGCCTGGTAGACATCTTGTCGTGATGCTTTCATCAGAAGTGCACCCCGTCTCCGCGGCCCCGGCCCCGGCCGCCACCGTCATCTGATTGCTCTTCCTGCTTCTTCTCCCTGGGCGGGCGGACCTGGATGGTCTGCTTGGGCGAGGTCGGTATGTAGTCGAGCTTGATGTTGAGCGAGCCGTCCTTGTTCCAGAACGCCGAGCCAATCTTCGTCCACCAGGACCGCGTCTCACCTTGACGGTCCTCGTAGTTGGTGATGCCCATCACGTCAAGTCGATTGTGTGAGCGCATGTTGAGGTCGTCAGCCACTGGTGATCTCCTTTCGTCTTTCGATTGTGAGCCCACGGATGAGGTTGCGCACCTCGATGAGGTGGGTTGAATCCCAGCTGCCCAAGAGCAGCCCGATGATCTCATGCTCCATCGGCCCGAGCGTGTTGGCCCTGCAGAAGTTGTGAATGATCTGCACGTCCACCGACTGATCGAAGGCGGGTCGGTCGGCGCGGGGGGCCCCCTTGTGCCACTCCTGCCGCTTCTCGACGTAGTGATCGGCCTTGGCCAGATCTTTGATGCTGTCCTTCTTGCGCCAGCGGGTGATGTACTTGACCGCGTTGCCAATCAGGAACGAAGGCCCGTAGGCGTCGGTGATGACGTCCCAGGTCTGCAGGGCTGCTTTGTAGTGCTCGCCGTCTACCTGGCGCTTGTTGGCTTGACTCATGGGCGATCTCCGATCGAGTGAACGAGCCACAGAAGTAGGATGCCCACCACGATATAGGTGAGAAGACGATTGGCCTTGCGCTTCAAACGTTAGGTCCCCGGCGTTGGCTCCGCACAGATGTAGACGTCGCCATTCCTGGCCATGGCTGCGCCCTCGTAGGGTGCGGCAATGCGGCGGTACAGCTCGAGCTTCGCACACTCCAGTGCGCCCACAACTTCATTGATGACGAGGGCGCACACCCCATCCTCATGGCGCGCGATGTAGTCGTCAACGAGACGGGTGATTGCGAAGTTGAGCTCGTCTGCCCCCTCTTGAAATTCGGTCGCCACGAAGCGACGCTCAGGGGGAATGTAGGGCATCTGAGAACTCCTTGCTATTCCGGCGCTGCAACCACTGTACCATGGCCAGGCGCCAGTCGGTCGCCTGTACCTTCTCCGCCTGCTTCAGCGCTTCGAGTGCTGAGCCATCTTTGTGGAAGCGGTAGGCATCGTGCGCGGGTACGGCCACACATGAGAAGAAGGGATCGCGCACCTTGCCAGCTGGCTCGTCCAGGAACGACTCTAGATCACGGCCCCACTCCTCGGGGTCGGTGTTCACGAGCGGGTAGGGCTTGATGCGTGACCCATAGACCGAGTGGAACGGCGCCAGGTGGTTCGCCATCAGCTCATCAAACAACGGCTGGAACACATCGGTGTAGGCGTGGTAGTTGTTGCTGACCTGGTAGTAGGTACCGACCGGCCGCTTGGCCAGCGCCGCAACATACTCCTGAAGCATGGACCAGTGCACGGCGTTCGCGCCATAGGCACCCCAGATGATGTCGTTGCTGCGGCAGGACACCGTCATGTCCAGGTTGCCCTCGTAGCTGACACTGAAGTACGCATGCGTGTTGCAAGGGATGTCCTTCGAACTGACAGCCAGGTCATTCTCAGCATCCCACACCTGAAGCACGCAGCGCCGGTCCTCCGGGTTGATGCGCAGCGCCTCACCGATCTTCGCCAGCTGGTCGAAGCCGAAGTGGAACAGCCAGCGGTGTCCGTATGCCCCATGAAGCGTCGAGCCATCATCGCTGAACGTGCGCATGCGATCGACGTAGAAGGCGATGGAATCCACGTCGCGCCGGCCACCCAGCATCCACAGAGACTCGTAGAGATGGAAGAAGGGGTTGGCGTCGCGCGCCTCCCAGAACAGCACCCGCTCGGCGGGCTTCTCATACACGGTGGTGACGGGCGTGTCCAAGACACGCACTTCGCCGTTGCGGCTACTGCGCTTCCGTCCCTGGTGCCACAGCATGATCAAGCCATCATGCAGCGCCTGATTAACGTTGCGGACCTTCAGAACTTCCATCGATAAACCCCCCACTTCACAAGGTGGGCCACTGACGCACAGCACAGCGAGAACGCAAACGGCACAACGAAGACCAACCACCAGGAGCAGTCGATCAGATCAAAGAACTTCAGCGTCACCAATACAATAAGCAGCGTCTCGGACTGCGTTCGTATGTAGTCGGTCATCACCCACCTCCCCGGAACAGCTGCTTGGGCCGCCCCTGCCCCAGCCGCGCGCGCTCGTATTTGTCATATTCACACAGCGTGTGCTCTACCTCTCGCATCTCCCACACGGGCCAGTAGTCCGGCCAGTTGTCTGCCTTCTGGCTCTCCTTCAGAAGCACGCCCATGTCCAACTGCATGAGATACTGGTGCCGCTTCGAGCTGTAGTTGTAGTGGTCAGCACCCCCATAGAACACACGCCCCAGCCCGCGCGCCGCCCCTGGGCCTGCCGCCGCCCACGTGGAGATGTCGGTTGCCTTGCAGAGGAGATCGGTGCGGCTCAGGTCGGTCACGATCTCATAGGCCATGAAGCTGCCGATGTAGGGAAGCCGCATCAGCATTTCATGCGCCCATTCCAGGGTCTCCGCGCCGCGCAGGACCTCCCCGAGCTCGAACCGCTGCTCCCAGACGTTGTCGATGCACCAGATGAGGCCATCGAGCTTCGACATCCCGGGTGGCGTCGCGATGACGTAGGCACCGGTGACAAGCGGGTTGAGCTCGCCAAGATACTTGCGCGCCCTGTGCTCATCCCATTGGAACATGAGATTGCGGCGCAGCAGAACTTTGCCGGTCTCGATGCGGTTGAACCAGCGGAAGATGATCGTGGCCCAGGCGATGGCGGTGGCCTCGCGGTTGGGATCACGGACGTTCTCGCGGAACCAGGCCGTGGTTTTGTCATCCTCGCGGAAGATGTTGCAGAAGCGGTAGTGCTGCAGGATGCGGTCGTTGGTGAATGGTGCAGTCCCTCCCCATGGCCCCCGTTGTAGGAAGATAGATTGCCGCTCACGTGCGTAGGCGAAGAAGCCGGTGACGTCCATCACTTGATCGCCTGCACTTCACCAGGCGTCGGTGCGGTCAGCTTCGATTCGACGATGATCAGGGCGCCCACCGACTCACGCGGGATGTAGTAGGCGGTGTCATCGGCCTTGAACACGTAGTCGATGACCATCACGTCCGGCGACAAGGCCCAGACCTGCATGGTGTGGTCCACATCCGTGAACTTGAGCGGCTCCTCGGCACCTATGCAATACACGGTGGCCGATGCCAGCCGCCTCCAGCCGTTGTTCCTTCTACTAGCATCTGCTGCTTCAGGCATTTCAATCACACTCCCGTCGTCCAGTCTCAGTGTCAATCTGGCAGGCCGATACGATCTCATCGCTGGTCGGGCTCAGCCCACGAATGGTGTCAGCCTCCTGGGCGTCCCCTTCAGCCACGACCATGAGGCCATCGCGGTGGCCGCCGACGGTGAAGGTCGTCAGGCCCTTACACCCCGCGCGCCATGCGTCGAGGTACAGATCCTTGAAATCTTCCCACGTTGTCGTATGTGGCACGTTGCAGGTCTTGCTGATGGAGCTGTCGATGAAGGGCACTGCTGCCTTCAGGACGGCCAGGTGCTCCTGCGCCGTGACGTCCGCGGACGTTCGACCTCGCACGCCATAGTGTGCGGCGCCGTAGTCCTCGATGCGTTGAAGGCGTGGCCCGTCCGCCATCACCACCTGCCGCTCCACATCGTAAGCCCAGACCGGCTCGAGGCCCGAGCTGACGTTGTCAGCGGTCATGCTGATCGTGCCGCAGGGAGCGATGGAAATGAGATGGCTGTTGCGAATGCCGTGCTTGGCGATCCCGTCGCGGATGTGTTTGGGCAGTCGCTTGATGAAGGGGGACTCCAGATACTTGGCACGATCGAGCATCGGGAAGGGGCCTTTCTCCCGCGCCAGCTCAATGCTGGCCTCGTAGGACTTGTCCCGCAGAACGATGAGGATCTGCTGCATCTCTGTCAGGAAGTCCGCACTGCCGTAGGGAGTCCCCTGGGCCTCGAGCGCATTGGCCAGGCCGGTGATGCCCAGGCCCATGCGGCGCTTGCTCTGGGCCTCCCGCTGGTGTTCCCACAGCGGGTAGATGGCGCGGTCGATGATGTTGTCCATCGACCGCACAACGATGGGGATGTCCTCCACGAAGCCCTGCAGGTCGAAGCTGCGGGGCGTGGCGTACTTGGTGAGGTTGAACGAGCCCAGGAGGCAGGCGCCGTAGGGCGGCAGCGGCTGCTCACCACAGGGGTTGGTGGCGGCGATCGTCTCGCAGTAGGCGAGGTTGTTCTCTGCGTTGATGCGATCGATGAACAGGACACCAGGCTCCGCCCAGTCCCAGGTCGAGCGCATGATGGTCTCCCACAGCATGAGTGGGTTGACCTCCTTGTAGACCTCGCCGTTGAACTTGAGCTGGAAAGGGCGCCCGGCAATCAACGCTTCCATGAAGGCGTCGGTCACGGCGACGCTGATGTTGAAGCCACGGAACCGGGTTTGGTTCTGCTTGGAGCGGACGAACGCCTCGATGTCAGGATGGTCGACCCGCATGACCCCCATCTGCGCACCGCGGCGGTTGCTGGACGAGGCCACACAGCGACAGATCGCATCGTAGATCTCCATGAACGCGAGCGGCCCGCTGCTCTTGGAGTTGAGTTTCTTGATGGTGGCGCCGGACGGGCGCAGCGTCGAGAAGTCATAGCCGATGCCACCGCCGAGTCGCATGGTGGCCGCCGACTCTTCGGCGCGCTTCATGATGGAGCCCTGACCCTCGACGAACGAGTCCTCGAT
>SDBS01006077.1_pt1 | contig 11759 bp, 11 predicted proteins | sample 2277091 | NCBI WGS metagenome assembly SDBS01 (sample SAMN10404972, study PRJNA504765) | marine sediment metagenome | isolation source: marine sediment core GS10_PC15, 163 cmbsf | place: Arctic Ocean: Southern Knipovich Ridge | collected 2010 | reverse complement strand
ATTCAAAACATACGCTCTAATTACTGACCAAACAACTGCCGCGATCCAGAATATGCAAAATGCCCAAGGGCTCAGTCTGGAAAATGCAAGGCTCCTTATATGGTCTTTATCTTTATCAATTTCTGCATCGGCCCCCGGGATCATATCCCTGTCGATCGCAAGATCAGCGAGCTCTTCGGAGACCTGCATCAAACCGCGCTGCTTTATCAGCCACTTGTTTATTGTTCTGTGGGCGGCATTGATCGGTTCGCGGAGTACCAGGGCCACAAAAACCCCCAGTATGGCGATCAGAAAAACAATTACAAGGACGGCCCGGAAGCCGGCCACCGTTTGTAGGATCGCAAACGGGACAACGAGAAACGACTGACAGGTGACAAGAATAGTAGATCTCATCGCAAGAAGGTTAAACTCATGTTTGACTTCATCCCGGTAGAACCTGAGTTTTTCAAGGTCAGACAATCGATCCATATTTCTCTCCTGTATTAGGTGCCGGTTAATATTTGTAAAGCTCTATCCCGAATTCTTTCTTCACTTCATCGACAAAATCTGTGTACAGCTTCTCGAAGTGCGCTCTGGGTTTGAAGTAGTCCATGTCATAGCACTCGTCCAGTGTTTCTCCCCGGGGTGGGTCAGTCAGCCGGCCTAAATATTTAGGAATTATTTTATCAATGATCTTATTGGCCTCTTTCCTGGTCAATCCAACGCAGGCGTGACCCAGCTGACAGGTGAATTCCATGTCCACAGGGGTGCAGCCGTTTGTTATCCTGGCTTTCCCCGGATGCACATCCTCGATCCCGGAACCGGATGCGATGAGCATCAAAAGACAGGCTAGAGCTTCATCGAAATACATCTTTGTTGCCGCGCCTGCGGCAGCGTACAGCAACGTGTAGTAAGGTACTGTCATGTTGCGGGCTATGGCCTGTGTGCTTACCGAAGTAGCCCAGAGAACATCCGGGTGAGAGGAGCACACAAGGGTCATGTGGATCGGGTATATCAGATGGTAGGTGGCCCTGATAACAAGGATACCGTGAAGGCTGTAAGCGGTGTTTACGACCGCGAGGCCTTCAGGGCCTCCTGCGTACCCGCCGAGCAGCGGGCCGGCTTCCTGGCCGATATTCGCGCCCCATGCTGTTAGATAAGCTGTCTGGTTGAGTGAAGAGTAATTTGTTTTCAGTTCGGCAAACGGCGCTACAAGCCAGCCGTCAGAGGGCCGCGCACCGAACTGCGGTGCTGAAGCTGCGATTGAAGCAACCCCTGAAGCACAGGATGAAACATGGTCGATAATACCAAGCCCGGGTCTGCCTGCCCTCCTGCAGCCTTCTCTACCATACTGCATGGCCCTGATCCCGGCGAAGACTTCAGTGGGCGCCCCGGCAGCTGTCCTCACGTGACCGAGTGTATTTATGATCGGGATGCTGATAGTTTTTGCTTTGCTTATCCTCGCGTAGGACTCGACAAGCCTCAGCGCAAACTCTTCCGACGTGTTTGTACCTGAACCGACATGGCAGTGGGCAAGCTCATTCGAGTCAGGGAGCCTCCCCTTCATTACACACCGGTCGGGGCCTTCACCGAAATAGGCTTCTTTAGGCGCGTCATCCACAGCTTCCAGAATCTCACTTTTTGAGAACTTTATTACTCTTTCGGTGTCTGTTATGTAGGTACCGACTTGCGAGTAGAAATCTACGGCAGCTTCAAAAACACGATCAGCGTAGCGGTCATCCGTGTTCACGACTTCTTCACTTTTACGTTTCAGGTCATATTTTTTAAGCACTTTTCTCAATGAAGGGATAAAAACCTTTATATCAAAATCTTTCTGCGTCATCATGGGGCCTGTGGCCGCACGGTCAATAACATCTATAAAGTTAACCATGTTTATTTACCCCCTTTCCTGTTTGCTATCAATTTCTCGGCAATATCAACAGCCCCGACCGCGGATTCACTCGATCCGTCGGCGCCTATCTGTTCAGCCCATTCTTCATTTACGGGTCCGCCGCCAACCAAAACAATGTACTTGTCTCTTAATCCTTTTTCCTTCAGGTAGTCTATGACGTCTTTCTGGTAGGTCATTGTTGTTGTCATAAGCGCGGACATTGCAATTACATCCGCATTTGCTGCTTCGGCCTTTTCAACAAAGGTTGTCGGTGAAACATTCGCGCCAAGATCTATTACTTCGAAACCATGGGTCTTCATCAGGGTTATTACTATATTCTTTCCGATTTCATGGATGTCTGTTAGAACGGACCCGAACACCACTGTGCCGGTCTTTTCCAATTCCTTGCCTGCTTCGGTCAGCCTGGGTTCTATGATCTTCATGCCTTCCTGAAATGTTTCAGCGGCCATAAGCATCTCGGGTAAAAATACCTCGCCTTCACCGAAAAGCTCGCCTACATGCCTCAAACCCGGCATCATTCCGATCTGAATAATTTCCAAAGGATCAAGATCCTCAGGTTCAGATTCATCGATGACTTCCTTGATCGTTTCAAGAAGTTTGTCTGTATCGCCATCTTCTACTGCTTCAACCATCTTTTTATATGCCTTCTCTTTACCCATGAAAAAACCTCCCATCTAATAAATATATTTTAAAGTTCGAGTCAACATTCAAATAGCATTTTAGCAAACTCCATAGGTTTTGCCAAGTATTTAATCATATAAATTGAAAAAAATTTTTATACTTGCAAATAAAATTCAATGTGGATATATATACTATTTATATTGACAAATATTTGATAATTAATAACTTTTGAAAAGTAAATATTTCAAGGAGGTCGGATATGACTGAAGCTGAAATTCTAATAAAATTAAAAGAATCAATTTTAACATTCGACGAAACGATCGCTGAAAAAACTGCATAGGAAGCAATAAATATCGGAATGGACCCTCTAATAGCGGTCGAAGACGGTCTTGTGAGCGGCCTTGATGTCATTGGTGAAAAGTATGAAAATGATGAGATATTTCTTCCTGAGCTGATGATGGCTGCTAACACATTTCAGACAGCGATGGGTGTTTTGGAGCCTGAGATAAATGAAAAAGGACAGAAAAGAGCTAAAAAAGGTGTGGTAGTGCTCGGGACAGTCAAAGGGGACATACACAAAATCGGCAAAGACATCGTTACACTACTTTTCCGTACCGGCGGATATGAGGTCCATGACCTTGGTGAGGATGTCGACCTTTTTACGTTTGTTGAAATGGCAAAGAAAGTAAACGCGGATGCAATAGGCCTGTCGGCTCTCCTTACATCAACACTTCCAGGCCAGAAAGACGTGATCGATGCGCTGACGCAGGATGGCAAAAGAGAGAAATACATCATAATTGTCGGGGGAGGTGCAACTACACCTGAGTGGGCTGAAAATATTGGTGCAGACCTTTATGCGGAAAACGCGCAGTCTGCAGTAAGAAAGCTTGCCCAAATGATCGAGAATAAAGGCTGAGTTAAAACAGATTGGCCGGGCAGCCTTACTTTCCAGTCCATACATGCCGTTAAAAGGCATATTAAGATGACAGATAATCCTAGGTAATAATAAAGAAATAAAAAGCTGAAAAGAAATGGGAGGCAGGAAATGTTAAGTTTTTTTGAAGTAATAGACAGGGCAGTAAGAGGGCCTCTTATGTCAGACCAGGATTATTATTTAAAGCATTATGTTCCTGAGCTGAACAAAGTCATACAGAAGTACAAGATAAAATTTAATCCCGAAACCCCTCTGCCTTCAGATGACCTACTCGCGGATACGGTATTTGAGGCGGCTGTCGACTTTTTCTCGCGGGTCGGCCTTTACTGCCCGGATACTTCCAGGGTGATGAAATTTACAAAAGACGAAATACTACTGGCAGCAGGTGAGGCTCCATCCTCATCAACCTTTGGTGAAGGTCCTGATAGAAAAGTTATGCGCTCCAGAAAGCCCGATGACCATTCAGAGCCCTGGTATCACTGCGGGGGAGGAATATACACAACATCAGAAGAAGTTTTCATGAATATTGTTGAGGGGCTCGCCAATATAAAAAAAGCGAATTCTCTTTCAATCCCGTCTTCAATAAATATAAAAGGGAAAGATGCCCGAGTGAGGTCTCCCCAGGAGGTGCTGGCCGCTCTACAGACAGTATCGATGGGTCGTGAAGCATGCAGGAGAGCAGGCAGGCCCGGTCTTCCGATTCTCAATGGGATTTCAACAGCCACAGGACCGATCGCGATGTTTGCCGCTTCTCACCCCGACTTCGGTCTTCGTCCCTCTGACGGCTTTCTTATCGATTCGCTCGCAGAGCTGATCGTCGACTTTGAGGCGCTGGACAAGGTGGCTTTTTACACAAGCATCGGGGCAAATATCGGGTCTACTTCAACACCGCTTTTTGGAGGATATAACGGCGGTACTGAAGGTAATGTCATTGTCACGGTTGTGTACAATCTCCTGGGGATCCTTGTTTTCCGGGGGACCTATCATTATAACGCGCCTCTTCACACAAAACTGAAGGTATCATCTACCAGACAACTGCTCTGGATTATCGCTCTGGCGAACCAGGCACTTCACCGAAACGCTCCCTATCCGACATTGAACCTGCCATACCTTGCAGGCGGAGCCGGGACAGATTGTTATTATTATGAGATGGCTGCGTACCACACCTGTGTTGTAACGTCCGGTGGAAACATGCTCTCAGGCCACCCCTCCGTTTCCGTTGTTCCGGACAGTATGGTACCGCTGGACCACGTGATGAATGTTGAAGCCGCCGGGGCTGCATCGAAGCTGACCAGGAAAGAAGCAAACCCTGTGGTCCTGAAACTCCTGGAGAAGTATGAGAGTGAGCTGAAGAGCCCACCCGGGGGAGTGACCTATCAGGATTGTTACGACATGGTTACCGGTGAGCTTACAAACGCCGAATACGCAAAGAACGCAGACCGGGTCAGAAAAGAGCTTCAGGATATGGGACTCCCGGTGGAAAAAAGCGTTTGATAATAACAATTAATGTCAGCGGTATTTAAATACTAGCCGGTACCGACAAGAAACAAACCGGAAAAGATTACTAATACACCTACTATTTTTGGGGTATATCCCGGTTCTTTTAGAAAAACCATACCAAGCACAGCCCCAATGGGTATGCTGAGCTGACGGAAAGCTGCCACATAGCTGACATCTCTAACAAAATTCATCGATACCAGGACTATACCGTAATTAAGATACATAGCGATCCCTGTTATTGCGGCAGCCCCTTTATAAGCTTTTATAACCTCAATAAATTTTCTCCGCTGACGCAAACTGAATATCACAAACAAACCTTTCCAGAATGAGGTACTGACTGCCTCAAGCGCCAGGTATATAAGAGTCCCATCAATAATACCAAAATGCCTTCCCGGATTCTTACGAAGAAGGCCAAGAGCTTCGTGATCCAGAATAGTATAGCCCGATATTCCTAATGAGGCCACAGCCGCAAGAAGACAGCACTTATTTAAATAATTCCGTGTGCTGAGATTATGAAACTTTTTTATCGGAAGCAGTAAACATCCTGCAATCACGAGCACGATCCCGGCAACAAACCGCCACTCAAATTCATACCCCTTTCCCCTGATGATCGAAATAAGGGTAATAAAAATTACAGGCAGAGAACGCGCGAGGGGATATGCTATAGACATATCGCCCGCACGGTAAGCCCCTGAGAGTGCAGCCAGATATCCGGCGAGAAAAAAACCCGACATAACCGGAAACACCCACACACTTTGAAGTATGAATGGAACCCTGCTCCAAAAAATAATAAGAACAGGCAGAACGAATGTCATGCCTATTAGATTGGCAAGAAAGAAAAAAGCGATGGAGGGATATTTTTTTTTACCGATATAATTCCAACCGGCGTGAATAAAAGCTGATACCAAAAGAAGAAGCAGGGCAATTAAAGACATCTATTACCTTCCTGACAACAGACTTCAATGTTACAATTTTGTTTATGATTATAACAACAGTTTCCGTTTTTTAACAATGCAATTAATATATGGAAGATAATAAAAATTAGCGGATGTTGATCATAACAGTTTTATCAAATAATATATAAATAATTTAAACCATTTATATCGATGGAACTTTAAAAGGGGGGGCCATGCAGCACGCACAGTTGTTAACATCACAGGAAGTCAGCAGTATACATGACGCTTCGCTTGAGATCTTAAAAGATGTCGGCATCCTTGTTCGTAACGGCACCGCCAGGGAAATATTTACCCGTATGGATGTACTGTTGATTCAAATACTTTGATTATAAAAATCCCCCGAAGGGTTGTGGAAGAGCATCGAAAGTTATTTGTTCCAACCTTCACATTTCGAGGCCGGGATCCAAAGTTCGATCGGACGGTTCCGGATGACCGCCCGGTAATAATTACGGGTAGTTCAGCGCCAAACATCATCGATCCTCATAACGGGAAAGAAAGGCCGGCCACTTCATCGGATATCGCTGACATTGCTTTTCTTATTAATGAATTACCGGGTTTTGATATTTTTTCAATATCAACGCTTGCAAATGACGCCCCCGAAGGCCAATTCAGTCTTTCACGTTTCTACCCGGCCCTGAAGAACTGCCTTAAACCTGTCCGCAGTAACACCCCGGATATGAATGATCTGATGGATGTGCTTGAACTGGGGACCATTATCGCCGGAAGCAAAGAAGCGTACATGGAGCGCCCGCTTATTAATCATCACTACTGCCCGGTTGTTTCACCACTCACGATGGATGTGGATTCTACCGATGCGGTAATTTACTTAACCCGGAAAAGACTTCCTGTTTACGGTACTATAGTCCCGAATGCGGGGATTTCATCGCCCATGACCCTTGCAGGGTCACTCGCAATTGGAAATGCAGAGTTTCTGGCTTTAAGCATTCTTCAGCAGATGATACAACCCGGAACCCCTCTCATCTACGCAGTGCTGTCAACGGCAGCAGACATGCGTACAGGAGGTTATGCCCCGGGGGCGATCGAAACCGGGATAATGCAGATGGCGCACACTCAGTTGGCGCATTTTTATAATGTTCCATCGGGCGGATATATCGGGCTGACAAACGCCCATTCCAATGACGCGCAATCGGGGTACGAAACAGGAATGAACACAACTGCGGCCTTGCTTGCCGGGTCTGATATGTTTAACATGGGAGGACTTTTAAGCAGCTTAATGGTATTTGACTTTTCAAAGGCGGTCATCGACAATGAAATCGCCCTGATGCTCAAGCGGATAATGAAAGGTCTTGCTTTAAGTAAATAAAATATCGCTCTTGATCTTATTTCTGAAATAGGGCCGGGCGGTAACTATATGGATAGTACCCACACAATAAAACACATGCGTGATTCCGCATTTATGCCTTCGGTCGCTACCCGCGAAATGTCCGAATCATGGAAAAAATCAGGAAGCCCCGATGCGGCGTGCCATGCTCGAAATGAGGATGAAAAGATTCTGACAAAGGAGAATTCCGCGGTTTTTTCCAAAGATTTAGATGAGAAGATCAGGGGCCGGTTCAAAGGTCTTGTGACGGGTACCGCGGGGTGGAAGGAGGGATTCAAAGACAGTATTGAATGAAAGCCATCTATTATCACGTGGCTGCAAGGTACAATAAAGGCAGACCAAATATCAGGGCAATAATTAATTTTTTGGCATGATCTTATTAACGGTGTAAAATAGGCCGAGAATTGCAGGGAGATAATTCCGGCATATAATTCCTGCCGGGCACGGCCTGTAGGATATTGTTTGCGGTTATTATCCGGTTTTGTGATTTCTTAAATATTTTCGAGGAAAAATTAATTTCATATGGAGGAGAGTTTCATGAAAAAAAATGTTTTATTTATTCTGGTATTTGCATTATTAGTATTCACCTTTGCAGGGTACGGGGCCAAAGAGGCGTTCGCTCAGAAAAGTGTTATCAAGTATTATACCGATAACGACGAATCAGAGCTTGACCCTTTTGCAGTCTCGATAGCAAAGGGGACGGGTCTTAAGCTTGAGCCTTTAAGAATGTCATCAGGTGAAGCGTGGGCACGGGTGGACGCTGAAGCCCCAAGGATAGGCGCGGATATGCATTTTGGCTGGCCTCTCTCTTTCGCACTCATGGCAAAGGAAAAAGGCTTACTTATGCCGTATAAATCACCGGCATGGAAAAATATTCCCGCCGAGTATAAAGACCCGGATGGTTACTGCTACGGATGGTCTTACTGGTTTGCCTGCATCGCCGTGAACACAAAATTGCTTAAGGAAAAGGGATATGATATGCCCAAATCATGGAAAGATCTCCTCGACCCAAAATGGAAGGGTGAGATCGTTATGCCGAATCCCGGCACTTCAGGAACTGAATACCTGACAGTTTCCACGATCATGCAGGTTTTTGGTGAGGAAGAAGGTTGGAAGTATCTTGAAAAGCTCGATAAAAATGTTGCTCAGTATACAAAATCCGGTTCAGCGCCGGGACAGCTGGTAGCACAGGGGGAATACATAATCGGTATCACCTGGGACCAGGCGGTAGAAAAAAGGAAAAAGGAAGGTTACCCAATAGCGATGGTAATACCGCAGGAGGGGACCGGGTTCGTGCTCGATGTTGCGGTAATCTACAAAAATACCAAGAACCCGGAAGGCGCAAAAAAAAATATAGATCATGTCGGAAGCAGAAAATTCCAGGAAGAAGTGGCGAAATACAGATCAAAGGTTACCTACCCCGGTGTTAAATCTCTCGTAGATTTTAACCCGAAACTCATTGATTATGACGCGCAATGGGCGGCTGAAAACAGAAATAGGATCATGAGAACCTGGAAAACCAGGTTTGCAAAGTAATTTTTTTTATTGAAACACTGGGAACGGAAACAGCAGAGGCGGGATAATTCCGCCTCTGTTTTTATTAGTCTGATTAACAGGAACTTAAAATGATTAATGCTCAGCAAGGAAAAAACACAGCCCTGGGACTAAGGAGAGATCCGGTATTCATTGTATTGACGGCATTCATGACCCTCGTGCTGATGCTCTTTATTGTTTATCCTGTTTTTTCCGTACTAATTAAATCTTTTACTTCAGACGGGGGTTTCTCTGTATCCAATTATGGGGACTTTTTCCGGTTTTCCTACTATTATAAATCCATTATAAACAGCCTGCTGCTCGGTGTGATTACCACCTCAATTATCCTTATCATCGCATTTGCTCTGTCTTACACGGTCAGCAAGACAAACATGCCTTTAAAAGGTTTTTTACGTGTGGGGTCCCTGCTGCCTCTCATTTCACCCCCATTTATTTTTTCCCTCGCCCTTATCATAATCGCGGGAAGAAGAGGTTTGATATATCAGTTTTTAGGAATAAGCCCAACCATCTATGGATGGCCGGGTCTCATCATTTCCCAGGTACTTTCCTTTTTACCCCTTGGGTTTCTAATGGTGAACAATGTGCTGCAGTCACTCAACCCGACACTGGAGGACGCATCGGGAGACCTGGGGGCAAGCCAGGTTAAAACTCTACTTAAAGTCATTGTTCCGCTTTCGTTCCCGGGATTGTTCAAAGCTGCGCTCCTTGTGTTTATTATGTCTCTGGCCGATTTCGGCAACCCGATGCTTATTGGCGGCGGTGTTCCCATAATGGCAACCGATGCCTACAATCTCTGGATAGGGGAACAGAACATAGAGATGGCGGCGGTATTCAGTGTCCTGCTGATCATACCGTCAATATTCGTTTACGTCATACAAAATTATTTTCTCAAGGAAGGTTCCTTTATCACGGTGAGTGGCCAGATGACAGGTACTGAAAGGAGAAAAATCGTCTGGTATATCAAGTATCCTTTCTATGCGCTCTCTCTCTTTGTCTGTTTAACGATTATCGCGTGTTTTACGGTAATTTTTATAAGCTCGGTAACAAAGCTGTTTATGATAAACAATAAATTAACTCTCGAACACTTCTCGAGCTATACGGGGTGGAAAGCATTACAAACCTCATTAACCGTTTCCGGGATCGCGGCAGTCATAACGTCCTTTACTTCAGTTATTTTCGTATATATCCTTGTGCGAAAAAAACCGCCGGCCAGGGATCTTTTGGAGTTCGTCGCACTCCTCGGGTTCGCAGTACCCGGAACTGTTATGGGTATTGGATATATTCTCGTGTTTAACAAACCTCCTTTTCTAATTACCGGTACGATTTTTATAATCGTTCTTAATATATCTTTCCGGGAATTTCCGGTCGGCCTTGAGGCGGGTATCGGCAAGCTTCATCAGATCGATGTTTCGATGGAAGAAGCATCGAGAGATTTAGGAGCAGGCAGCTTTAAAACCTTCGTGTCAACGGCGCTTCCACTCATGAGCTCGGCTATTGCTGCGAGCTTTCTCTATACTTTTATGGTCGGCATGATAACAATAAGCGCGGTAATATTCCTCATCGCGCCCGGGACCAACCTTGCCTCTCTCCTCATATTGAGGCTTGCCGAAACAGGGAATATAGGAATGGCATCAGCTATGGCTGTCATGCTCACGCTTGTTGTTTTTGCCAGCCTTATGCTTTTAAGGATTATATCCAAAAAATCCAGGTTAGAGATGCTGAAGGGGTTTTAATTATGGCTGAAAGCACGGTTCTTGAATTGAAAAAAGTAACGAAGCGATTTGGGGATGTTGTTGCAGTGGATGGTCTGAATATTCCTTCCATAAACAAAGGGGAGTTTGTTACCTTTTAGGCCCCTCCGGGTGCGGAAAAACAACTCTTCTTAGAATGATTGGAGGCTTTTATTACCCTACATCGGGATCAGTAATAATGTATGGCGAAGAAATAAACAATATTCCCCCTGAAAAGAGGAAAACGAGTATGGTGTTCCAGAATTACGCTCTTTTTCCACACATGAGCGTCTTTGGCAATATTGCCTACGGGCTTAAGGTGAGAAAATTACCAAAGGAAGAGATACAGCAAAAGGTCAGGAGGATATTAACACTCGTAAAGATGGAGGGCCTCGAAAACAGAAAACCGATCGAGCTGTCAGGCGGCCAGCAGCAGAGAGTGGCGCTTGCGCGCTGCATTGTCATTGAACCGGAAATCATTCTGCTGGACGAACCTCTGTCGAATCTGGATGCGAGTTTGCGGATCATGATGAGAGCGGAAATCCGGAAAATACAGCAATCACTCCATTTAACGGTAATTTTTGTTACCCATGATCAGGAAGAAGCTATGAGCATGTCAGACAGGATCGTTGTAATGAATGAAGGAAAAATAGAGCAGATAGGAACACCAACAGAAATATATGAAAAGCCCGCTACACTTTTTGTGGCCGGTTTTATCGGCTTTATAAATTTGATAAAGGGCAGGGTCGAATCGATACAGAGTGATAACGTTGTTGTCTCTACAGGGGTCGGAGAGCTCATCAACAATAATAAAAATATAAATGGACTGAGCATCGGGGACGGGGTAACTATTATTGTCAGGCCTGAATCTGTGACTTTTGGTAAAAAGCTGTCGAAAAAAGAGAAAAATTGTCTCCGAGGATCGATAATAAACTACACCTATATCGGCTCTGTAGTAAGGTATACCATTGATGTGGACGGTCTGGATTCACCGTTCATACTGGATGTATCCAACCCGGAAGGAAGAGGAATCTTTCAAAGCGGTGAAAATGTGGATATATCATTACCCGGGAAATTTCACTTTATTAAAGATTAGCACATTCGGATTAATATTTTCTATTCCGCAAGGATTTTATCCAGTATATTCATGTTCATCTTGAGCATAATAAAGTTTTTATCCATAACAGCAGATTCCCAGGCTATGTCTGCATCGCGAATTAAGCTCTGGCTC
>SDBS01006075.1_pt1 | contig 11761 bp, 10 predicted proteins | sample 2277091 | NCBI WGS metagenome assembly SDBS01 (sample SAMN10404972, study PRJNA504765) | marine sediment metagenome | isolation source: marine sediment core GS10_PC15, 163 cmbsf | place: Arctic Ocean: Southern Knipovich Ridge | collected 2010 | reverse complement strand
AAAGTGTTCGGGCAAAAACCGATAAGTCCACCAAGCCGATTCGCGTGACGATCCTTTAACAGGGTTCGTGGGCGCAATGATTATGGTGTTGGTGCCAAACGTCTCTACCAGTGTCAGCACTTTAGCCTTAAGGCCTGTAAGAGCAGCGATAACGGCGGTCACCGAAGCGACACCAATTACAATGCCGATGGTTGTGAGTATAGACCTGGTCTTGTTGGCCCAGATTTGCCCCAGGGCAAGATACACACTCTGATAGGAGAGCCGAACAAAAGCCATAGGTGCCTGTATCAAAGCTCTCATATCTTTTCCTCCTGTCCACTGCTTTGTGTCATGGTTTTATCTCGCGGATCCCGGTCATTCTGCAGATCGCTGCTAATTAGCCCGTCTTTCATCAGAATTATTCGCATGGAGTGATGCGCGACAAAATCTTCATGGGTTACTATAATAATGGTCTGGCCTTCTCTATGAAGCTGGTCAAACAGCTTCAGGATACTCTCGCTTGTTTTGCTGTCGAGATTTCCGGTCGGTTCGTCCGCCAGCAGTATACTCGGATTACAAACGAGTGCCCGGGCGATAGCCACTCGTTGCTTCTCGCCTCCGGAAAGCTGGTTGGGTTTATGCTTTATCCGGTCTCCCAATCCAACTCGCTCAAGGACGTTTTTGGCACGTTTGTGCCGAGACCACCAGCCATTTTTCGAATAAATCAACGGAATCTCGACATTCTTAAGCGCGCTTAACTGCCCGAGCAGCTCAAATGACTGAAAAACAAAACCGATTCGCTCATTACGAACACGGGCCAATGCCGCATCAGTCATTTTCGTTGTATCCTCACCGTCCAGCTCATAACATCCTGAAGTAGCTTTGTCCAGACAACCTAAGACATTCATCAGAGTGCTCTTGCCCGAGCCGGAAGGACCCATCACTGCAACATATTCATTATCGTGTATTTTCAGGTCAATTCCGTCAAGCGCATGGATGCGCTCCACGCCGACTTTGTAAATCCGCATGACGTTCTGAAGCCAAATTATTAGTTTTTCATTTTTGTTCGACACTGTTTGCATCAGCCCCAGCTTCGGCACCGTCCGCTTTCTTTTTTTTCTTCTGTTTCTCTGCCTCTACTTCGCGCTCGTCGATTATTTTCTGGTCGTGCTTAATGCTCTCGAGCACTTTATACGGCCCAACTATTATCTTGTCTTCTTCTGTAATGCCCGATTTAATTATGGTGTGGGTCAGGTTGCTTTGGTCAATCTTAACGGGCGTTACCACAGCCTTTCCGTCCACGTAACGGTAAATGACCGTCGCGAAAGTCTTGGTAGTATCGACCTCGGAGGAATTCTCGCGAATATCCAGAGGCAGATTATCAAACTCGAGGCCCAGCACGGCCTGAGAGGGCACCTTAAGTATATTGGTGTGTTTGCGTGTTTCAATATCCACGTGCGCTGTCAGACCCGAGTGCAACTTTTCTTCGGAATCCTCAAGAAGTATTTCTGTCCTGTAATATTTTGTCCTGGCGAATGACATCGTATGTGCCAAGGCGATCGAGTCAACTACCCCTGTAAACTCGTAGTCAGGATAGGCATCCACGTGGACCGAAGCTTTCTGGCCAACTTCCATTTTTCCGACATCTGCCTCATCAACCTCAGCAACGACCAGCATCACAGACAGGTCCGCCACCTCCATAATCACCGTCCCAGGATTATTCATTGTTCCATAAATCACAACCTCGCCAACTTCCGCATTAATCCGGGTTACCACACCATCGATAGGCGAGGTTATTGTCGTATAGCTAAGTGCTTCCTTCGCCTGGGTAACCCCGGCACCGGTGGCCTCGATATTGTGTCGCAATACCACCAAATTCAGCTCCTCTGCATTAAGCGTATGCTTAGTGGAGTTGTATCGTGACTTGAGCTCGTCAAACGTTAATTGTGTCTGGTCGAAAGTAGCCTGGCTAATATCCTGCGATTCCAGCAGACCTTTTTGTCGCTCCAGATCACGCTGGGCTTGTTTCAACGAAGCATCAAGGCCGATAAGATTGGCTTGCTGACTGGAAATCCTTGCTCTTTCAACTTCGAGCTGTGCCTCCTGGGCGGCGTAATTGGCCTCGGCTGAAAGCAACCGGCTCTGCAAATCCTTGTCATCGAGACGTAACAGCACCGAAGCCGGCACCGGTGGATTCGCGTTAGGATTACCACTGGTAACAATGTCTCCTTCTTCATAGGGCAACTCTGTAATCCGTGCTGAAACTTTTGCGCTTATTTCCACCTTTACACGGGGTTCGATTTCGCCGGGGGCACTGACAAACTCTATCAACTCTCCCCGCTGGGCCTTTTCGATGCGAACTACCGTTGGTTTACTTGAGGCACCGGTTTTGACTTTATACACTATCGCGGCCGCGGAAACAACCACCAGCGTTATAATGACAGTGATAATAATTATGCGTGACTTTTTCACTCTTAGGCCTTTCCTTCAAAACAAATTACTGCCGATTACAAGATTCAATTATCAGCTATATAAATATAACGCCTAACTGGAGGATTTGTTACGCTATTTCTGAAAAAACGGTTATAATTTAGCAGGTGCTATTATGCCGACCAAGTGTTACCATTTTGTTACGGTTTTATACTTTTTTTGTTATTTTTATGATTTTTTATTTTCCGCTGCTCCTTTATCTGCCCGCAAAGCCGCGCAGAAAGACCAGCTTACCGTGCTGCGCCAAGACAGTTACTTATGCGCAAACGACAATCTCTCACCCGCGAAAATCAAGGGACGAACGAAGGTAGAATATTTTTTTTATGTTTTCTTAAGAAGTGCTAAGCCGCGTGTATTGCCCCCCCCCATTTTAATGCAAGCAGCATTCATATAATTGCCTATCTTGACTATAACAATGTGGATAAAAAAAAAGCCAGATTCCTATTAAGACAGAATCTGGCTTCGGAGGAGGGTGATGAAAAGCTGATAATAGCTTTCATATAATTCCGTTTATCTGATTCCGATACTCCTACATATCTAATCGAACAAACACCAAGAATTTCTTTAAAGAAAAAAGGAAAGTATTATAAAAAACTTACACTTTTCTTATCAGAAATCAAGCTTTTAATTATAAAAAAAGTGATATTTTTCTGTTTTTTACAAAATAGTCGAATTTAGCCCTAAAACCTAACTACTTTACGCTTGATAAATCTAATTTGTTCTCATATTTTAACGGATAGACTGTTATTTCTTTTTCTTTATTTTCTGGAAACACTGATATGGATACTAAAATTACGATAATAGACTTGCTGGAAGCCAAGAGTCAGAATCGCAAGCTCGCAGCAGTCAGTTGCTACGACTATACCACAGCTAAACTTATTTCGCAGACTGATGTGCAGATTATACTGGTGGGTGATTCGGCTGCCCAGGTTGTTCTCGGCTTCGATTCAACACTGCCGGCAACGATGGACTTTATGGTCACTATAACCGCAGCGGTTCGTCGAGGGGCACCAAATGTATTTCTGGTTGCTGACATGCCGTTTCTGTCCTACCAGGTTGGGAAAGCCGAGGCGGTAAAAAATGCCGGCCGATTCGTTGCCGAGGCAGGGGCACAAATGGTAAAAATCGAAGCAACCGGTGCGTACCTTGATGTAATCAAAGCAGTTAGCGATGCCGGTATAGCTGTTATGGCTCATATCGGTATAAGACCGCAGAGCATAAGTAAGATCGGACGATTCAAGGCTGAGGCGACCACAGCAGGGATGGCTGCCGAATTAGTAAGCCTCGCCGAGCAAATGATCGATAACGGTGCGGCCTCACTGCTGATTGAAGGGACCGCTGCGGAGGTAGCGGAGATTATCACAAAACGCTGCGATGTGCCGGTGATTGGCTGTGGTTCCGGGCCGGGCTGTGATGGGCAGATATTGATTGCACCTGATATTTTAGGGCTGACACAAGGACCGAGTCCGAAGTTCGCAAAGAGTTACGGCAACCTGGCCAAAGAGACTATTGATGCATTCAATGCCTATGCCAAAGAAGTACAAAGCAACCAATACCCCGACGCCGGACATAGTTACCATATGAAATCCGGCGAACTGGAGAAACTCCAGCAATTTCTAAAAGATAAGACTTAGGAAGAAAATATCGGTTCGTTTGAGGCCTAAAGTCCGAATCCTGCAATCTCCGTCCCGCAATGGGGGCATTTTGAATCTTCTATATTATTTACAGCAATCCTATAGCCAATGCGTTCAATTAACATTCGGCTGCAATTATAACAGAAAGTATTTTCGAATTTCGCCCCGGGGACATTGCCGAGGTAAATATAATGCAGCCCTGCGGATTGGCCTATCTCAAAAGCCCGCTCCAGGCTACTTATAGAAGTGGGTAACGAATCCAGATATTTATACTGCGGATGGAACCTGCTGATATGCCAGGGGACATCAGGCCCGGCATCTGAAACAATAAATTCGGCAAGTCTTTTCAGCTCATCATCGGAATCATTTTCACCCGGCACCAGTAACGTCGTAATCTCAAGCCAGATATTCGTTTCCTTCGCGATATAGCTAATCGTATCAAGTACCGGCTGTAATCTCCCCATGCATAATCTTTTATAATAATCCTCACTGAACGCTTTGAGGTCGACGTTAATTCCGTCCAGCCAGTCGCCGGCAAAGTCAATCGCCTCGGTTGTCATAAAGCCGTTACTGACAAAAACATTCGTCAGGCCGCGTTCTTTGCCTAACCGCCCACAATCGTTACACAGCTCCATAAAAATCGTCGGCTCGGTATAGGTATAAGCGATACTCTTGCACCCGCTGCGAACAGCTCCCTCGACAATCTGCTCCGGCGTTATCGGTTCTCCATTAATTTGTCCTCTTTCTATCGCCGCCTGACTTATCTGCCAGTTCTGGCAGAACTCACAGCGAAAATTACAACCCATCGTAGCAACGGAGAAACTTCGCGTACCGGGCTGAAAATGAAACAACGGCTTTTTCTCGATTGGGTCCGGATTGGCAGAGCAGACCTTATCGTAATTTAATGAATACAGCACTCCATCCACATTTTGGCGCACGCAGCACAGACCGAGCTTACCATCATCAATCGCACATCGATGGCTACATAACTTACACCGAACTTTCTTATCTTCGCCCGGTTCCCACAGTACTGCCTTCTTGAGATTCTCTTCTTTGAAGCCCATTGTTAGTTCCAACCTAAATTAACTTTATTTTCTACGCTCCAATATATACAATAATCCAAGTAAAATCAATTTTACAAGTTATCCGAATCGGCTTGATTCTGATATAAATAAACTGACTGTAATGTCCGGAGGTAAAGCTGGTATGAGCATATTATCTGCTATCGGAAATACGCCGCTTGTGGAACTGACTAATCTGAATAGAAAGAAACCGAACGTAAAAATTTTCGGAAAGCTCGAAGGAACCAATCCAGGCGGCTCCATCAAAGACCGCCCTGCTTACTGGATGATAAAGAAAGCCGAGGAATCCGGTCAGCTTACCAAGGCCAAAATAATTCTCGAACCGACGTCAGGAAATACAGGCATTGCCTTAGCGATGATTGGGGCCGCAAAAGGATATAAGGTCAAACTTTGCATGCCGGAGTGTGTCAGTACGGAAAGACAACATATCCTTGAAGCCTTAAACGCTGAGGTTGTGCTTACCCCTGCAAAAGAGGGCACCGATGGTGCTATCAGAAGAGCGCATCAGCTACTCGAGGCCGAACCCGAAAAGTATTATATGCCGAATCAATTCGTGAATGAAAATAACATTCTTGCTCATTATGAAACCACAGGCCCTGAAATCTTTTCTCAAACCAAGGGCGAGATTGACGTATGTGTCGCCGGTATGGGGACCACGGGAACACTGATGGGGATATATAAATACCTCAAGGAAAAAAAGCCGGAGGTCAAAGTCGTTGGAATTGAGCCCCCGGAAGGACACGCAATCCAGGGGCTAAAGAATATGAAAGAAGCCATCGTCCCTGAAATCTATAATCCACAGATGATGGATGAGAAGATTACTATTGGGGATGGCGAGGCCTTTGAAACAACGAGACTGCTTGCATCTAAGGAAGGAATATTTGTCGGAATGTCAAGCGGTGCAGCGGTGGCAGGGGCTTTACATATCGCAGAGAAGATGACCTCCGGCACAGTTGTTGTGATTCTCCCCGACCGCGGCGACCGCTACCTGAGCACAACCCTGTTCAGGTCAATATGCGCCAAATGTCCTCCCTAATCCTCTGCCAATGAAAGGAGTCTCGACCTATGGCAATTCGTGTAAAACTGGACGAAATAATCGAAGGCCTGGAATGTCAGTCGGACGAAAGTTCTTCATTTCTCGATAAGACGACCAGCAAGGTAGTCCTTATCAGTAACTATGAGATAAGCGCCGCTGAGGATAATGACCCGATCGAAGATTTCCCGGATTGGGAGAAGGACCTGGTCAGAATTGCTAAAGAAATAGTAGATGAGACAGGAAAATACATTGACTTGCCCACAAAATTTGACATCCATGAATACAGCATAATGGAGAAGTTCTGCCTGTCCCTAAATGATGATGAAATGAGTGATAATCTTTATAGCGTAATAAAGGGCAGCGGTGCCTTTGGGCGTTTTAAAGATGCTATAGGCGAATATGACATTGCCGACGACTGGTACAAGTACCGCAACGACGCCCTAAAGGAAATCGCCATCGAATGGTGCCAGGAAAACGGTATTGAGTTTGGAGAGTAGTAACATTAGAGATTTTTTCTCCTGTTGCATCACGTATTCTCTTTTTGTCATTCCCGCGAAAGCGGGAATCTATTCTCTGTTTTTTCTGTGTCCTCTGTAGAGAAATCAGTCTTTATTCTGTTAAACACCATAACTCTGCGCTAAAATCTTTACTGGATGCCTTACGACGCAATCGCTTATATGCTCTATTTGCATTTTACAGGCGGCGCATTCGGTTAATACGTTTTTAGTTGGCGATTTTTCCAGTGCTTTCTTTAAGCTCGCAGATATCTGTGAAGAAAGTTCGTAATTTTTCTTTTGCATACCGAACGTGCCTGCCAGGCCGCAGCAGCCAGCTTTAAGGTCAACGACTTTGACGCCACAAAGCTCCTGCAACAATCTTATACTCGCCGTTTCATCACCGACAGCGCATAAATGGCACGGTAAATGATAAACAAACTCCTTTGTTATCGACTTCGTCGGTGTTTTCAACTTATTTTGCGTAAACAGGCTAAAGAGGTAATTCATCAATTCGTAAGTATTTTCAGAAACAAGCTCCGCATCCGGTCCGGCAACAAAATGCCGCAACTCTTGCTTCAAGCACAGCGCAGCGCTCGGCTCGGAACAAATTATCTTGTAACCTTCACGCACTGCATGGGCCAAATGTTTTACATTGTATGCCAAATCCTTACGGGCGGTCTTGACATCCCCATATACAATCGCCGGTAGCGGCGCAGGTAACTGCTTTGGCAAAATCACCTCGATTCCGTTTGTTCGCAGAACATCCAAAACGGTAAAGCCTAATTCGTGGTCGTTATAATTAGCATACGTATCCACAAAATATGCCACCTTATCAATCGGCTTTTCTATCGGCTCACAGGCAGCTAAATATTTACGTCCTGCTTTCAGGAACGGGCCGTGCCTGAAAGCAGGCATAGCTCTTCGCTTATCGATACCAGTAAATTTCTCTAATAACAACTTGAATATCGGCAGCCGCATCACGAAATTTGATACAGATGAACAAACGCTGCCTGAGATACTAAGGTAGCGATTATGACTTAGAACCAGCTCTGTCCGCCGCAGGCCCTTGCGTTTGACGTACTGGGCCCTGGCCGCTACCATCAGCTCGGAAACATCAACTCCCGACGGGCATTGCAGCAGGCAGGCCTTGCAATTAACGCACAAATCCAGAAACTTTCTAAAGTCCGGCGATTCAAAATCTTTTTCATCTAACTGCCCTGTCGCCCAGAAATGCAGTATATTAATCTTGGCTCGCGAGCTGCCCAATTCCTCACGCGTCGCTCGAAACACAGGACACATCCGCAAATCCGGCTCGCAGCTTCGGCAAAGACCACATCCATAGCATTGCTCAATTTTGGGGGCAAGCTCACCATCTCCAAAAAGCAAATCCGTTTCAACTCTTTCCGGCAAAACCTTATATTCAGCCCTTAGGTTCTTAACCATAATATCAGGGTCACTGTTGATTTTCTTGCCGGGATTCATCAAACCATCGGGGTCGAATATATTCTTGATTTCGCATAATAATTCATAATATTCATCGCCGTATTGCTGCCGCACAAAGGCTGCTCTTACCAGGCCCTCTGCGTGTTCGCCGCTTATCGTTCCGCCCAACGACCATGCAAGTGAAAAAACGTCATTCGCAATCGCCCGCATTTTTTCTACTTCAGCCGGGTTGCTCAAATCCATATACGGCCGAACGTGCAACAGACCATCACCAGCGTGACCATAAAAACACATTGTAATATCATAACGTTTCCCGATTTCCTGCAACCCCGAAATATACTCCAGAAGCCGAGTGTTCTCAACAGAGGTGTCCTCCATAAATTCAATTGGGTGCTCATTACTCCTTCCCCTGTACACCAACGGCCCTGCGTCTTTGCGCGACTTCCACAGCCTCTCCTGCGCCTTCGGCTCCAAAAAAATACTCCGCCCGCTTGCTATTGCTCCGATAAGCCGATCAGTTTTTTCTATTTTCTCTTTCACCTGCTCCTGCGTTTTGCCTGTATGCTCGACCAAAAGAACAGCAGCCGCCCCGGCAGGTAAAACATCGCGATATTCCGGCAAGGCCTCAAACGCCATATCGATTAACGATTTATCCATCAGCTCACACGCCGAGGCACCATTATCAACTATAGTCGGCACCGCCTGCGCCATTTTCTCAAGACAGTCGAACTCAAGCTGCAACAGACCCTTGGCCGCGGGCATCGCGACAGTCCTGAGCGTAATCTTCGTAAAAATAGCTAACGTCCCTTCCGAACCTGCCAATAATCGGGCCAAATCTATCCTGCCGTTATGGCAAATCCCTGCAATGTTATAGCCACTTCGATTTCGCCTGGATTTAGGTAGCGCTTTGTTGATGATTGCTTCTTTGTCCGAGAGGACAGACAGACATTGCCTTGCAATTCGGGCAACTTTGTCGTCGTGTGCCTGTTCTGGGTCAAAATCATTTATGAATTCAACCACACTGCCGTCAGCCAAAACCGCTTCGAGGCTTTCTACGTAGTCAGCGATAAAACCATATTCAAGAGAGTGGGCACCGGTGGAATTATTGGCAACACATCCGCCTACTACCGCTCGATTAGCGCTCGACGGGTCAGGGCCGATTTTCCTGCCGAACTTAGCCAGACGCTTATTCAAATCGTCTAATACCACGCCTGGCTCGCACACGACCCTCAGGCCCTCGTCCTTTATATCAATAATCTTGTTCATATACAGGGTCATGTCAAAGACTATACCACTGCCTAACGATTCACCCGCCAACCCACTGCCGGCTCCGCGAGCAACTACCGGTATAGCATTGGCGCGGGCATATTCGACAACAGCAACCACATCACTACTATCACGCGGCGCAACAACACATTTGGGAACAATCCTGTAAATGCTCGCATCGGTGCTGTACGCAGCCCTGTGCAATATATCAGCAAAAACATCTCCCCGTACAACTTTAGCCAAATCGGATGCTATCTGCTCCGGTCCGGCGCTCATCGCTTCTTCTATGTTCTTAGGCACTTGTGTTCTTCCTGACTATTACTCGAAATCACGTGGCAGGAACTGGGCTTGGGAAATGGTTCCGCTCATCCGCAGAACTGCGAGGTCGTCTTCACTAACCTGTCCGCTGATGAACTGCTGAACAACAGGATGGGGATGGTTACGAATATGGTCGGCATCGCCGTCGGCGATAATTTTGCCGTTATGCAGCATAATGATACGGTCAGCTATCTTATAGGCGCTTTTCATATCATGGGTAACAACAATGGATGTTATGCCAAGCTCTTTTTGCAGTTTTAAAACAAGCTCGTTAATGACATCCGAACGAATAGGATCCAGCCCCGTAGTCGGCTCATCATACAAAATTATCTCCGGATTTAGCGCAATTGCCCTTGCCAATGCCACTCTCTTTCGCTGGCCTCCGGAAAGATTCGACGGATAAAATTGCTGAAAACCGTCAAGGCCCACCATGGCTAATTTGGCCTTTACAAGCTCTTCGACATCTCTCCAGTTAGTTATCTTGCAATGCTGTCTTATCGGAAAAATTATATTTTCAGTAACGCTGAGACTATCAAACAACGCCCCTCCCTGGAAAAGAAAACCGTAATGCGTACGTATTCTGTTTAATTCATTCTCACTCAGATTATCAATTCGGTGGTCCTTAAAATAAACCTCGCCGGAGTTCGGCCTTAATAAAACTATCAAATGTTTTACTAAAACAGTTTTGCCGCATCCACTCGGGCCGATCACAACGGTCGTCTTGCCTTTCTCAATCGTCAGAGAGATATTATCCAGAACGACATTGTTACCGAACCTTTTAGTAAGGTTCTTAACCGCAAGCACACCGTTAGAGTTTTTTGCCATATCGAGCTTATTGTCGTATTTCTTTTTCACTTGCAGTTCTTTTTTATTTGCCGAATGCTATCATTAAACCAGACTTCTGAGCGGCCAAAAAGAATCATAAATCGCTTTGAAAATCACTACCAGTGCAAAATCCAGTGTCAATATGGAAATAAAACTGGCTACAAACGCCTCTGTGCATGCCTGCCCTACACCCTGTGCACCTTCCTTGCACGTAAAGCCCTTATAACAGCTTATAACCGCAATAGCCACGCCGAAGAAGAAACCCTTTATAACACCGATAGATATATCCCACAGTTCCACGCCGGAGGCGCTAAAATCCCAATACGCCCGACTGTTAATCCCCAATTGAACAACGGCTACAAAATATCCACCGATAATGCCCATCAAATCCGCGTATATAATCAGAAATGGCGTAAGCAGCAGACACGCCAGAATCCGTGGCGCAACCAGATATTTTATCGGGTCCGTTCCCATGCTCCTGATCGCATCAATTTGTTCGGTAACATTCATCGTTCCTAATTCAGCAGTCAAAGCCCCTCCGATACGCCCCGCCAACATAACCGCTGCAAGCACAGGCCCTAATTCTTTCACAACTGAAATATTAATCAGAACGCCTAAGTGCTCTTCCAGTCCCATACCCGCAAGCTGACTGTATGCCTGAACCGCCAATGTCATTCCCACAAACGCACCCGTTATCATTACAACCGGTACACTGCGAACACCGATGATATTCATTTGTGTCCATATTAACGGGTACGTATGGGTGCTGCCGCAACTCCGTAACGATGTAATCATCGATTGCCAGACAAACCTGCCAAACCGGCCCATATTGCCTACGCCGTCTATTGTTTTTGCACCTATTATCCCAATCATGGTATTTTACTCCAAACTCTCAGGACAAATTCCACCACTCATTTTTAATACTAAATAGTCAATGGTCAATAGTCAATAGTCAATGATCAATATCCATGAAAAAAGGGCCTATACCGAATTATTCGGTATAGGCCCCGAATTGAGGCAAATACGCCATATCAACCGTTTAATTTAAGTTGTCACCTAAATCCCAGTTTACGGTGCCGGCCGATATAGTCGAATATCGTCAATGAACACCATACCTGAACCACCGGCCTGAAGATTATTCTTATCGCCGAAGCCAATAGCAATCGTATTGACATTGGCAAGGTTCACGCC